>Ga0116106_1000420_pt1 | contig 24597 bp, 27 predicted proteins | sample June2015DPH_6_50_FD_89717 | JGI IMG/M metagenome (GOLD analysis project Ga0116106, IMG submission 89717) | Peatland microbial communities from SPRUCE experiment site at the Marcell Experimental Forest, Minnesota, USA - June2015DPH_6_40 | ecosystem: Environmental > Terrestrial > Soil > Wetlands >...
ATACTACACCGACTCTTGCCTGACCACCCCTTGAAACTGTGCGACTTGCACAACGATCAAACCTCAAAAAAATCAGTTCCGCATCCCGGTAGAGAAATTTCGGCTAATCAGTAGACCAGCACCAGCACCGCCGCATTCTGCGCCGACTTCACGACATCCTCCAACTTCCAGCGTAGCGGCGCGTCGGCAGACCGCCGCTGACCGAATTCAAAATGGCGGCATTCTGTGGCGTAGCGGCTTTTGGGAGAATGCCGTCACCTGAATTCCCGCACAGTTTGCGGCGCTCTGCCGAGACGCCGCCACGCCAGATTTCGGCGCGACAAATTTGCCACGCCGTCGCCTACGGTTTTTTCTTTTCTTCGCACAAAACCATCGGCGAATGGAGTTCCGCTTCCGCACCGGTCATGGCCTGATGCATCGTGTCCGGGCAAAGGTCAATGCGCCGATCCATCCGTCCCGTTTGCAGTTGCGCCCCGTCCGCCTGTTCGTGCGTTTAATTTATTTCTTCGCCGGTCGCAATTTGTCCCGGCTGCAAAAAGGTTTTGATGAGTTCGCCTTCGCCGCAAACGGTCATGCCGGAGAGTTGCTTGAACCATTTTCCCTCCGGCACTTCGGGATCGGTGTCCAACCACTGTGCGAGCAGGACAATTTGTCCGTCGGAAACGCCTCGCTGGCGCATTCGCGTTAATAGATGTCGCAGCAAGGCTTCGGGCAACTTCTAGCGGCGAACTTTAGGCATGAGGTTTGCCGCCGTAAAATCCACGCACAATTTCTTCCTGCAATCGGTCGGCTTCCGCGGGGTCTTTTGTCTCAACCATTCGCCGGGCCAGTTCGCCCAGTTCTTTTCCAGTAAGCTGGCGTTTGCGCGCGAGTTCAATGGCAAACTGAATGACGCGCGATTGTTCTTCCGGCGGCAGTTGTTCGATTTCTTCAATGACGGCTGTGGCAGTCATAAGGCAATGTTCGCCGGAAACGGGATTTGGGCAAGGGTAAATTTGCCTCCAATCGTCCATCCCAAAATGAATTCAGGAAAAGAGTTCCCGTCCGTCCCGCCTTGCGGGACGCGACAAGTTGCCAATGCGGAATTCGGAATGCGGAGTGCGCGACAAGTCCGCCTTCGGCGTAGCGGCTTTCGGGAGAAAGCCGCCATCTGAATTCCCGCACGGTTTGCGGCGCTCTGCCGAGACGCCGCTACGTCAGAATTTACCACTTCAATTCCGGCAGCCGGCGTGCGACTTCCTCGGCATTGGCGCGGCTGTTGAAGGCGCTGATGCGGAAATAGCCCTCGCCCTTCGAGCCGAAACCGCTGCCGGGCGTGATGACCACGTTGGCTTCGCCCAAAATCTTGTCGAACGCCTGCCAGCTTGTGACGCCTTTCGGTGCTTTCACCCAGATGTAAGGCGCGTTTACACCGCCGAAAACTTTCAGTCCGGCTTTCTTCGCCCCGTCGCGCAAAACTTTCGCGTTGCCGAGATAATGCCCGATGAGCGCCTGCACCTGCGCCTTGCCTTCCGGCGAGTACAGCGCCTCCGCCCCACGTTGGGCGATGTAGCTCACGCCGTTGAATTTCGTCGTCATGCGCCGCAGCCACAACGGATGCAGCGGCTCGAACTCGCCGGATTTAGTCTGCGCGTTGAGCGTTTTGGGCACCACGGTGAACGCGCAGCGCACACCGGTGAACCCGCCGTTCTTTGAGCAACTGCGGAATTCGATGGCGCAGTTGCGCGCGCCGGGAATCTCATAAATCGAATGCGGCAGATTGGAGTCGGTGATGTAAGCCTCGTAGGCCGCATCGAACAAAATGACGGTCTTGTGTTCGAGCGCGTATTTCACCCACGCTTCGAGTTGTGGACGATTGGCCGCCGCGCCGGTCGGGTTGTTCGGCGAACAAAGATAAACCACGTCCACGTGCCGCTTGGGCGGTTCGGGAATGAAGCCGTTGCTGGGTTTGCACGGTAGGTAAACGAGCTTTGAATAAGTGCTCGCGTCGTTGGCCTCGCCGGTATGACCGGCCATCACGTTCGTGTCCACATAAACCGGATAAACCGGGTCGCTGACGGCGATTTTGTTTTTGTGGCCGAAAATGTCGAGGATGTTGCCCGTATCGCACTTTGTGCCGTCGCTGACGAAAATCTCGTCGTCGGCCACGTCGCAGCCCCGCGCAGCGGGGAAATCATTTTTGGCAATGGCGGCGCGCAACCATTCGTAGCCCTGCTCCGGACCGTAGCCTTTGAACGTTTCGCGCACGGCCATTTCGTCCACGGCCCGGTGCATGGCGGCGATGGCGGCGGGCGGCAGCGGTTCGGTCACATCGCCGATGCCGCAACGGATGAGGCGTTGGGCCGCCTCGGGGTTTGCGTCGCAAAACGCCTTCACGCGCCGGCCGATTTCAGGAAACAGATAACCGGCCTTCAGCTTGAGATAATTGTCGTTAAGAAATGCCATGATGTCTCAAAATGCAAACGAACGGTAATGAAAACAGGGAACCGAAGCAAGAAAGCGAATTGTTAACCACGGATGGGGAAAGCATTTGAAGGTAGGGCGCGTCACTCCGTGCGCGCCGTGGTTGGCGTTTCCACGAGCGGCGGGCAAGGGACTGCCCGCCCTACCGTTCCGCGTTTTATCCGTGTCAATCCGTGTTAATCCGTGGTTGAAAATTCTGGCGGAAAATTCACCCGATTGAATTGCGCCACTTCAACCGCTTCACCTGCGCGTGTTCGGGATGCTGCGGGTCGAGGCTGCGCAGTTCAAATTCCGCGCCGTCGCGAGCGAGCGTGGCCCGCACCCAGCCGCTCGGACGGCCTTCCTTGAAGACGTAGCCCGTCGGCGGCAGATTGACGAGTTGCACGCCGCTCGCGTGCTGCTCCACGTGCCAGTTGTGCGTGTGACCGAAGATGTACGCCTTCACCTGCCGATGCCGCGCGAATAATTCCTCCAACGCCGCCGTATCCTTCAAGCCCGTCGTGCCGCCGGGCGCTTGCAGGTTGTGATGGCAAACGACCAGGGCCGGTTTGTCCGGGCGCAAATCCAATTCGCGCGCCAGCCAGTCAAGTTGCACGGAGCCGGCCTCGCCGGGCGCGGTGTCGGTGACCTCCAGCGAATCAAGCAGAAACCAGTTCGCGCGGTCACTGGCAAAAACCGTGGCCTGCCGATGCAACCTGGAACTCTGCTTTGTCACATCGCGTGGAAAAGCCTGCCAGAAATTTTCGCGCTCATCATGGTTGCCGAGGGAAAGATGAATGGGCGCCAACGCGCGGACGGGTTCGATCAACTTTCCGAATGTCCCGTAATCACCCGGCCGGCCGGACTCAAACGCGAGGTCGCCGTTTACGATGACCGTGGCGGGCTTCACCGGCCACGCGGCGAGTTCGCGCACGCAGGCAGCGAGATTGTCCGCCATGTTGACATTGCTGTGTTTCAGTGTGGCATCAGCGGCGATGTGCGTGTCGGAGAAAAAAGCGAAGGTGTTTTTGTCCCGCGATTTGCCAAAAAGCCCGGCATGGCTTTGGGGTACGAGGGCAAAGGCGGCACCGGCGAGCGCAGCGCGTTTCAGAAAATCACGACGCGTGAGTTGCGGCAGCAGAACGGGCATGGGGCGAGCATAAATAAATTGTCCGCACCGTTCAACCGGCTTAATTTGCTAAATCAAATGACCGCCGCTGAATTCAAAAAGAAATGGTCGCGCTACCAAGACAAGGAATTTTCCGCCTAACTCATGACTTCAATCCTTGAACTTTTTGGCAAACTCAGCCCGGACGAACACCGGCGTGGGCGTCAATTTGAGCGCATCTGCAAATGGTTTCTTGAGAACGACCCCGAATATAAGTGCGTAATAAAACGTGTTTGGCTTTGGGACGATTGGCCGGGCCGGTGGGGAAGGGATAAAGGAATAGACCTTATCGCAGAAACTGTTGATGAAAAATTTTGGGCCGTCCAGTCCAAAGCTTACGCACTGAACCACTCCGTCACAAAAAGAGATTTCGACAAGTTCTTCAGCGAATCCTCACGGAAGATTATTTCCTATCGCCTGATGATTGCCACGGCAGCAGAATTCGGTCACAACGCCAAGGAAGTCATCCAAGGACAGGAAAAACCAGTTGGCACACTGCTCTTCTCTGACCTCAAGAATCGCAAGCTGAACTGGCCTTCATCGCCAGACAAGCTTGTTGCCAAGCAGGAGAAACCAAACAAACCACGGCGAGACCAAAAACGGGCGATTGCCAATGTTGTCCATGGATTCCAGACACATGAGAGCGGTCAACTCATTCGTGCTTGCGGCACTGGCAAGACACTGATTGGGCTGCGAGCTGCCGAGGCGATAGAATCGCAACGCACGCTCGTCCTCGTGCCTTCGATCTCTCTGGTATCGCAAATGTTGCGCGAGTGGACTAAAAACGGCCTCCGCCCGTTCCGTTTTTTGCCTGTTTGCTCCCACGAGATTAAAGGCGAAGACCATCTCGTCATCCATGTAAGCCAGTTGGGAGTGCCAGCCACGACAAACCCATCCGAGATTGCCAAGTTTATGCGGGGAACGGGGCGGCGTGTCGTCTTCTCGACCTATCAGTCCACCCCACAAGTTGCGCTGGCGTTCAAGCAGCACAAACTTAAACCGTTTGATTTGGTCATCGCTGATGAGGCTCACCGTTGCGCCGGGATGAACGATGGCGCGTTCGCCACCATTCTTGACTCGCAGGCAATCCACGCCCGAAAACGGTTGTTCATGACTGCCACGCCGCGCATCTTTTCAGAGGCGTCCAAGTCACGGGCAGATTCGATGGGGTCGGAATTGGTTTCGATGGACAACAAACAAGTTTTCGGCCCGGTCTTCCACGAACTTAAATTCTCTGATGCCATTCGCCTCAAGCTGCTGACCGACTACCGCGTGGAAATTATCGGCGTGGATGACCCGTTGTATCGGCAGTATGCCGAGCAAGGCGTGTTCGTGACGCTGGACGGCAAAACCATTACTGATGCCCGCACACTCGCGAGCCATATCGCCGTGGCCAAGGCGATTAAAAAGTATGACCTGCGCCGCATCATCACCTTTCATGGCCGAGTCGCCCGCGCCCGTGATTTTGCCGACCAATTTCCGCAATTCATCCGTTGGATGCCAAAGGCTGACATCCCTTCCGGCCAGATTTGGACAGAACTGATTTCCGGTGACATGGCCAGCAATAAACGCGATGCCATACTCGACCGGCTCCGCGAGGTTCAACCGCCTGCCCGTGGCCTTGTGACCAACGCCCGTTGCCTCAGCGAAGGCATTGACGTTCAGGCGTTGGACGGCGTGGCGTTCATTGACCCGAAAGAATCGCAGGTGGACATCATTCAAGCCGTGGGGCGCGCCATCCGCAAAGCCGAACGCAAGCGGCACGGCATCATCATCCTGCCCGTTTATATTTCCAGCGATGAGGACGAGGAAAAGACGCTGGAAGATTCCTCGTTCAAGCAAGTCTGGCGTGTTCTCCGCGCCCTGCGCTCGCACGACGACCAGTTGGCCAGTGAACTGGATAATTTGCGGACGAACCTTGGCAAACGGGGAAAAGTCCGTGCCAATTTGCCCGCGAAGATAAACATCAATCTGCCCACTCGGCTCAATGCAAAATTTGCCGATGCGTTTTATCTTCGAACCGTCAGGGCGATAACGCCACTACCACCATTAACCGAAGACCAAATCCTTCAGTGGGCCGATGTGCATTATGGGAAAACCCGCCAATGGCCAAAGATAAAGTCTGGCGACGTGATGGGCGCACCCGGTGAGAGATGGGAAATAATTGGCAAGGCACTCTACGAAGGACGGCGCGGCTTGCCCGGCGGCTCTTCGTTGGCACAACTGTTGGCAGAGAAGCGAGGTGTCCGAAACACAGGTGCTTTACCGAACCTGACCATTGCGCAAATTCTCAAATGGGCAGATGCACACCACCAGAAAACCGGAGAGTGGCCGATAATAAACTCTGGTGACGTGCTGGACGCACTTGGTGAGAAATGGCAAAACGTCCAAGCCGCACTCGACAGGGGGAATCGTGGCTTGCCCGGCGGCTCTTCACTGGCACAACTGCTGGCGGAGAAGCGAGGTGTCCGAAACCATTTGTCTCTTCCCGACTTGACCATTAAGCAGATTCTAAAATGGGCTGATGTGCATCACAAAAAAAGCGGACAATGGCCGAATCGAACGTCTAGCACTGTGCTGGGCGCACCCGGCGAAAAGTGGTTAAATATCAATGCAGCCCTCAGACTAGGTCTTCGCGGACTCCCCGGCTGTTCCTCGCTGGCACAACTGCTGGACGAGAAACGAGGCGTCCGAAACGACAAGACTCTTCCACGCTTAACTATTGAGCAGATTCTAAAATGGGTGGACGCTCATCATCAGAAAACCCGCGATTGGCCTTCCCAAAAGTCTGGAGCGGTGCTGGGTTCACCCAATGAGACCTGGGCGCTGATCGCCGGGGCGCTATCCAAGGGGCGGCGCGGCTTGCCCGGCGGCTCTTCACTGGGACAACTGTTGGCAAAGAACCGAGGCTACCGGAATAAAAAAAATCTTCCAGAACTGACGATTAAGCAGATTCTAAAATGGGCAGATGCTCACCACCAAAAATTCGGCCAATGGCCGAAAGAAGAATCCGGTGATGTGTTGGGCACAACCGGTGAAAAATGGGGAGCTATAAGCCTTTCGCTTTCACAAGGGCATCGCGGTTTGCCCGGCGGCTCTTCGCTGGCACAACTGCTCGGAGAGCAGCGAGGAGTGCGGAATGTAAAGACTCTCCAGCGCCTGACAATTAAGCAGATTCTAAAATGGGTTGATGTGCATCACCAAAAAACCGGCCAATGGCCGAACCTAAAGTCTGGCGCAGTGCTGAGTGACCCCAGCGAGACATGGGCATTAGTCGCCGGGTCGCTGTCCAAGGGGCGGCGCGGCTTGCCCGGCGGTTCTTCACTTCCAAAACTATTGGCGGAGAAGCGAGGCGTCCGAAACACAGGCGCACTTCCAGACCTGACTATTAAGCAGATTCTTGAATGGGCTAATGCTCATCACCAGAAAACTAGGGAGTGGCCAAAAAGAAATTCTGGTGACGTGCTTGGCGCACCCGGTGAGACATGGGCAATTGTTGCTGGTGCACTTTTCAAAGGACGTCGCGGCCTGCCGGGCGGTTCTTCACTGGCAAAGTTGCTGGCCGAGAAACGTCCAGCAAAATAAAACACGCGGGGAATTATTTATGGCATCGAAAAAAATCGACGAAACAGCACGCAAGCAGCTTGGCATCATCTTAAACCCAAAAAATCTTCTCAAGACGGTTGCGTCGCAATTTCCTGGCGCTTCAGCAGGGGTGGAGATTCTCAATCAGCTTCAAGGCAAACGAGTAGATGACCGCCTGAATGTTCTGGAAGGAACAGATGCCCAGTTGCTGACCAAGCTGCAAAAGTTGGAACAGCCTGCAACAGCGACACCGCCGGTTTATGGTTGGCCGACTGCGGTTGGAGAATATCGGAGGCGAATTGTTGAGTTTGCCGTGGTTTACGACGGAGGGTATCACGATGGAGCACATCGTGGTCAGGAATTGGTGCAACCGGTGGCCCATGGCTGTTTTGTCGGTGCCAATGAAGTCCTGACATGCAGTGAGGCGTTAAAACTCGCCCAAGGAGTTGCGCGGGAAAAATCCGGAAGCCTCATTATTCTTTCCAGTTTTATCCGGTATCAATTTGCTGGCGAAGCGCCAGATGAGTTTTCTGGTCTGATCACTTGCCGGATCACTGGCAAGGATGACAAGTCGCAGTTGAAAATGGATGAAGTTTGGAAAAAGCATGGAATAAACCGGGTGTTTGAACCAATCCAATCACCAATCAAATTTTCACTCACAACTTGGGTTGGCGAGGAAATTGGATTTGTTCATTCTGGGGAGGCGAAAGATGCAAGCGGGTTGGATTCATTTTCACCGCTGCAATTTGATACCGCCATCATTTCTCACATCAGAAAATCGAACGACAAAGGAATGAAAAGTTTTGTGACCAATGTCCTGCCCGGACGGGTTGAGCGCGCTGGCTCCCCTGTATTTCAAAGCGACGGCACACTACTTGGCGTAATTGCGGATACCGAAAGTTATCCTTCAGACGCCGGTCGTCGTGCAATCGTGAAGTCGCTGCTTGGCCATCCACTTTTTATGAACAGAGAAATGGAGCGGCGTTCGGAAAAGGGTCAGTCTTGAATGGCCAAGTGTCAGCGCATGTAGGTCAGCATTTTGGCGATTGTCTCAATGAGTGTGGCGCAAACTGAATTCTTCAACGACAAGCCCAAAGCATTGCAAATAGGGCTTGTCGTTGAAGAATTCAGTTTGCTTAGACCGTGTATTCATCGGCATTTGACTGCATCAAGACCTGACCTACATGCGCTGACACTTGGCCCTTGAATTGTTATGCTATTACAAACGGGGCTGCGCCTGCCCCAGTTCCGGTTGGAATGGCAAATCCGGCCTCGGCCCGGCCTCGCTGTGGCCGTTGGCATTTTTAATCAACCCGTCGTCGTGGGTGGTGCTGCGCACGGCTTTTCCCGCCCGCGCGGAAGCCCCGTATTGTCGAATTTTGACCGCTGACCGCCTCGCAGACGACCGGGAACAGGTCGCGCGCTTCGAGCAAAAACTCCAAACCAAACTTTTTGAAATCCGGGGTGCACCCGCATTTTGAATTGAGCCGTTCTGAAATTTCGGCTCCGCTGTCGTGCAAGGCAGATGAAATTTGAACTGACCAAGCACGCCAGGCAGGTTTTGGCCGGGCGGGATATTCCGGTGGAGTGGCTGGAACGAACTTTGGCCGCGCCGGAATTGGTGCTGCCCGACCCGGACGATGCCACGGTGGAACGGCGTTTCCGTAAGATTCCTGAATTTGGCGGGCGGGTGTTGCGCGTGGCAGTCAATACGGCAGTTGAACCCAACCGGGTGGTGAGTATATTCTTTGACCGGAAGATGAAAGGCAAATTATGAGATTGCACGTGGACAAAGAAGCCGACGCGCTTTATTTGCGGCTGGATGATTCCAAGATCATCGAATCGGAGGAGATCGCGCCGGGGGTCGTTGTGGATTACAACCGCAAAAATGCGGTCGTAGGAGTTGAAGTGCTTTATCTTTCCAAACGCGCGCCAAAGTCCAAGGCGCAAAAGTATCCTGACTCCCGCACCACCGCCGCGCTGGTGTTGCATGACAAGCCGGCGAAGAAATAATACGGCGCGTAAACCCGGCTAACGCCGTAGGCGCGACATCTTTGTAGTACACCGCCCAAACCGATTAAAGCTCCGTCAGGAGCGACATCAGCGTGAGGTTACACAAAATATGCCGCTCCTGACGGAGCTTGGCTTCAATTGGAATGATGGAACTACAAAGATGTCAGCCCTACGGGCTTTCAGAAATGTCCGCCAGCCAGATTTCACCGGGCGACGGCGTCATCGTATAACCCTTCGTCCTCGGGAGCGTAGCTGTTCAGAAAAGCACTGTGGTCGCGGATGGCCGTTGCGCGCTGCTGCATCCACGCGGCAAGTTCCGCAATATTTTCCGCCGGAAGTTGCTCGATGAGTTGTTCTATTTCTTCCACTTTACTCATGGAATGAATTTACGACGCTCCATTCGTAACGGCAAGTTTGAATATTTGCCGGCATAGCGGCTTTCGGCCTGAAGCGTGCGCTTGAACAAGCTAAAGCTTGAACTCCAACAAACGCGGACAGGCTGTCCGCGCTCCGCTCACAACAAAAATCCCGCGAGCGAGGCGGTCATGTAGGCGGCGAGCAGGCCGCCGATCATTGCGCGGAAACCGATTTTGGCCATCTCGCTGCGGCGTTCCGGCGCGAGCGAGCCGATGCCGCCAACCTGGATGGCGATGCTCGAGAAATTCGCGAAACCGCACAGCGCGTAGGTGGCAATCGTGAAGCTGCGCGGGTCGAGCGCGAGCTGTTTCGCGTTGGTGGTGAGATCAAGATAGGCGACAAATTCGTTGAGCACGACGCGTTCGCCAAGGATTTGTCCGACGTTAAAACAGTCCTTCGCCGGCACGCCCATGAGCCAGGCGAACGGCGCGTTGATCCAGCCGAAAAAGTTCTGAAATGTAACTGGTGCATAAACCATTGCATCAGCAACTTGTTTGCCGCAATCAGCCCGCAAGAAAAAATAAGCAGCTTCTTTTTGAGCGAACGCATATAAATAATTCGCCAGCGCAATCATGGCAATGAACGCGATGAGCATGGCGATGACGTTCAACGCGAGATTGAAACCGTCGCCGGCGCCGCGGCAGATGGCGTCAATGGAATTGGCCGTCGTGCGTGGCACGGTGGCGGGCGCGCTGGCGGCGGTTTCGCTTTTCTCGGTTTCCGGCAGCAGGATTTTCGCAATCATCAGCGCGGCGGGACAATTCAGCACGGACGCCGTGAGCAGATGTCCGGCGGTGTTCGGGTAGCCGGCGCGGATGCCCATGGCCGCATACACCGCCGCGACGCCGCCGGCGATGTGCGCCATGCCGCAGACCATGATGGTCATTAGTTCGCTGTGCGTCAGGCGCGGGACGTAAGGCCGGATCATCAGCGGCGCCTCGGTCTGGCCCATGAAAATGTTCGCGGCGGCGGAAAGTGTTTCGCTGCCGCTGGTGCGCATGATCTTGCGCATCACCCACGCAAAGGCGTGGACGACCTTCTGCAAAATGCCCCAGTGATAGAGCAGCGACGAAATGCTCGCGACGATGATGATGGTGCCCATGACGAGAATGGCGAAAATGACGGAATTGCCCGGACCAAATTTTTCCGAAAGCAGATTTTCATCCGCGAGCGGGCCAAAGACGAATTTGCAGCCTTCGTTGGAAAATTGGATGAGTTTCTGGATGACTTTGCCGGCGAAATCAAAAAGCGCGCCGCCCCAGGGCGTTTTCAAAATCAGCAGGGCCAGCGTGAATTGCAGTCCGACACCCCAGACGACCGTGCGCCAGGGAAACAGTCTGCGGTTGTAGGAAATCGCCCATGCGACCGCGATCATCGTGAACCAGCCGAGAAAGCTGATGAGTTTGAGGTCCATTTATTTTTTGCAAACTTGTTTGCAGGCTTGTTTGTAGATGTGCGGATGCAACACGCCGACGAACGGCAGGTTCCGATACCGCTCCGCAAAATCCAGTCCGTAACCGACGACGAAATAATCCGGAATTTCAAAACCGATGTAGTCCGCCTTTGCGTTTTCAATGCGGCGGGAGGGTTTGTCCAGCAGCACGCAAATCTTGATGCGGCGCGGCTTGAGCACGCGGATTTTCGGCAGCACACGGCTCATGGTTGTGCCGGTGTCGAGAATGTCGTCCACGAGCAGCACATCGCGCCCGCGCACATCCAGGCGCAACTCCTTCGTAAAAACCAAATCACCCGATTCCGTGCCCGCGCCGTAACTCGACACCCCCATGAAATCCAGGCGCAATGGCAGTGAAAGGTGCCGGATCAGATCCGCGAGGAACATGACCGTGCCGTTCAGCAGTGAAACCACAACCATTTCGCGCCCGCGAAAATCGCGCTCGATTTCCCGCGCCAGCACGCGGATGCGCCGCGCGATCTGGTCTTCCGTGATGAGCACGCGCTCGACTTCCTTGCGCCAGCGCGGGGGCACATTTCTCGCGGGAGTTTTGAGTTTTGAATTCCGAGTTTTGAGTTTGGCAGACACGGCGTTCAATTCAAATGTGTTTGGAATCGTGCTCGTCCTTGGCCGTGTAACCGCTGTCCTGCCGTTTGAAGTTCACCGCGTTCTTTTTGACGTAGGCGGCGAACACGTCATCCGCGCTCATGCCGAGCACCTGCGCGAGGCTGATGAGAAAATGAAAAAGATCAACGACCTCGACCCGCGCGTTCTGGTCGTCGAATTTCTGATACTTCGCCCACCATTTCCACGGCACGCTGTCGGTAAGTTCGGCGATTTCCTGCGTCATCGCACGGCAATAATTTAAAATCCATTTCGTCTTTTCCTCCTCGCTCATGCCCCCGGTCTTGACGCCGATGCGTTCGTTGAGGGCCTTTTGCATTCGGAACAAATCGCGGAATTGGTCGGGTTTTTCCATGCGCGAAGCATTTCGCCGGGCGGCGCGGGAAGCAAGTCCAAACCTGAGTGTGACAGGTGACATGATAACGACATTGGTTTATTCGTGACACTTGACACTTGTCACCCTTCGCAATTTTGCGCTTTGAACTTTGCCGGCAAACGCCTATAAAAACTTCATGCCAACGTTTCTGACCCAGGGCGGCCCGGTGATCTGGCTGATTCTGCTCGCTGCGGCTATCGCCCTTGCCACCTTCATCGAGCGCGTGCTCTATTGCCACCGCTCGCAAATCAATTCCGCCGAATTCCTCAACGGCGTCCGCACCGTGCTCAAGCGCGACAATGTGGTCGAAGCCATTTCCATCTGCGACGCCACGCCCGGCCCGGTCGCGCGCATCGTCAAAACTGCCATTCTCAACCGCGATCGCGGACGCGACCGCGTGCGCGAAGCGGTCGAGGAAGCCGGCCTCACCGAAGTGCCGCGGCTCGAAGAGAAATTGAATCTGCTCGCCACCATCGCTCAAATCGCGCCGCTGCTGGGTTTGCTGGGCACCATCCTCGGTTTCATGGATGTTTTCAAGCAATTGCAAGCAGACGGCCTTTACGCGCACATCAGCGGCGAACATTCGCTTGCCGATGGTATCTGGCAGGCGCTCATTTGCGCGGCAGCAGGCATCGCCGTGGCCATTCCCGTTCATGCCGGTTACAACTATCTCGTCAGCCGCATCAATAAAATCGTCCTCGACATGGAACGCGCTGCCGCCGAAATCGTCAACATCGTCACCGAGAACGGAAACAGCAAACCTTCATGAAATTTCCACGCAATTCCCGGCTGCTGCGCGGCCCGTTTGACATGGCGCCGTTCGCCGCGGTTTTGTTTCTGCTGGTCATTTTCCTGATGCTCGGCGCGCTCGTGCCCATATCCGGCCTGCCGCTGCGATTGCCGGTGGCGGACAACCTGCCCGGCACCGACAAACCGACCGTCACCGTTGTCGTGGATGCCAATGGACGATTTTATTTCGCCAATCAAATCGTCAACGAGGATAAATTAAAATCAGCGCTCAAAACCGCTGTCCAAAAATCCCGCGAACCGCTCACGCTCGTCATTCAGGCCGACAAAGCCGTGACTTACGACCAGTTCATCCATCTGACGTTGCTCGCGCGCGAGGCCGGCATCCAAAACGCGCTGCTCGCGACGTTGCCGCGCGCCGTCACCGCGCCCGCCGCGCCATGAACGCCGCTTCCGCCGAACCGCATCCGACCGGATTTGCAGGAACGACCCGGGCTGCGCCGGAGGCCCCGCCGAGGCAAGAACCGCCAGGCAATGGCCCGTGGACGTACGGCCGGTGGTTGACGATTATCGCGCTTGTTTTCGCCGCGCATGTCGCATTGCTTTTCGTATTCGGCGGGCGAAAACAGATTGTCCCGCGCGCAGTGACCAACGTCCCGACACTCAGACTCGCGGACGATTCCAGCGAACTGCTTGCGCTGAACGACCCCACGCTTTTTGTGCTGCCGCATCAGAAAGATTTTGCGTCCGCCATCTGGCTGCAAACGGCCGCTTTGAAACAACCATCGTTCCGTTGGACCGAACCGCCGCGCTGGCTGCCATTGTCCGCCGATGAATTGGGGCTGGCGTTTAATCAATTCATGCAAACCAATCATTTCGCGGGCTTTGAACTTCAATTAAAACCGCCGCTTAAACTCAGCGCGCCCGGGTTGCCGGTTGAACCTGCGCTCGCGCAAAATTCCACGTTGCGCGTCGAAGGCGAGCTGGCCCAACGACAGTTGCCTTCACCAATCAACCTGACGAATTGGCTGTATGCGAACGTGATTGCGCCGAGCAAGGTGCAGGTGCTCGTGGACGCGGCGGGTAACGTCATTTCAACCGTTTTGCTCCCTCCCGACAGCGGTTTTACCGCCGCCGATCAGTATGAAAAAGCCGACCAGCGCGCGCTCGAACTCGCCCGCGCCATGCGCTTCACCCCGTCATCGCGCCTGACCGTTGGCCGGATGATTTTCAACTGGCACACCGTGCCGCCACCCGCCACGAACACGCCCACCGCTTTACCGTAGCATGAGCATTCCCACGCTGATTGTGATTTATGTGGCCTTGCTGCTCGGCGCGCTGTGTGGTCTGGGGATTTATTCCGAAATGCGCCGTCGCCGTTTCGGCCCGACGCACACGGAGGACAGGATTTTTCGCTGCCCCAACTGCGGCTATGTCTACACCGACGACCCGGACGTGGACCGTTCGCGCTGCGCGCAATGCGGCAAACTGAACGAGCCGATTGTGTTTTAACAAAAAGCGGGGTGATGGAGTGTTGGAGTAATGGGGTGTTGCAGTCAGCGCCGAAAGCTCCAGATCAATACTCCATCACTCCATTAATCCAATGCCTTAATCCCCCGTCTTCAATTCCACCACGTCGTGCGGGGCGGCTTCGCGCATGCCGGCGGGGATTGCTATTTCAAAATGCTTTCCACCTGCGCCAGAAGTTTTGGCACGTGTTCGAGGGTTGCGTCCCAAACCACATCCAAATCAAGCTGGTCGTAGCCGTGAACCAGCCGGTTTCTCATGCCGACAATCTGCCGCAGGTCGGTGAACATACCGGCGATGGCAGCATCCTCTTCGCTCAAATGAACGAACGCCTCGCCAATGATTGCCAGCTTCCGCTCAACCGCCGCCTGTAACATTTCGTCGGCCTTGAAATCCTCCACGGACTTTCCATCCATGAAGCGGCAGAGCGCCCCGGCGGCCAGCCTGATGTCATGCAGCCTTTTCCTGGCCTCCGTTGTCATAGATGAGAGTGCGGTCGCGGTTGACCTCGTCGCGCAGGACGGGATTGCGGAGCATGGAGTCCGTCAGCAAATCCACGGGCCGGGCAAAAATCTTCTCCAGCGCCTCGGTCAGCCCGAAAAAGCGGTCGGCCACGCCCGGATGCAGCGGCGGCAGAAAGTTGGCGATGAAATCCAGGTCGGACTTTTGCGGATTGAAACCGCCCCGTACCGCCGAGCCAAAAACCTCCAGCCGGCGGACGCCGAATTTACGGCAGACATCCGCCACGGCGGCACGCTTTTGCTGAATCAGTTCAATCACGTTGGAAATATATCACAGGTGTTTGGAATTTGGAGCTTCAATTTCCCGTCTTCAATTCCACCACGTCGTGCGGGGCGGCTTCGCGCATGCCGGCGGGGCTGACGCGGATGTAACGCGCCTTGTCACGGAGTTGCGCGAGGTTCGCCGCGCCGAGATAGCCCATGCCGGATTGGATGCCGCCGATGAGTTGAGCCAGCACGCGATCCACCGAACCGCATGCCTCCTTGAGCGCTTCGATGCCTTCGGCAGCGACCTTTTGCGTGGGATTCGCCGGCTGGCCGTAGCGTGCCGCCGAGCCGGATTTCATCGCCGCGAAGCTGCCCATGCCACGATATTGCTTGTAAAGTTTGCCGCCGATTTCCATGACGTCGCCGGGCGCTTCGTTGCAACCGGCAAAAATGCCGCCGCAAATCACCGCTTGTGAAAGCGTCAGCGCCTTCACAATGTCGCCGGATTTCACAATCCCGCCATCGGCCAGAATGGAAACTTTTTTCTTCGCCGCCGCGCACGAACAAACGTAAAGCGCCGTCATTTGCGGAATGCCAACTCCAGCGACGATGCGCGTCGTGCAGATGGATCCTGGCCCCTGGCCGACTTTGATGGCGTTCGCACCGCACTCGGCGAGATACCCGACGCCCGCCGCGCTCGTAACATTGCCGGCGATGATGGGCAGTTTCGGGAACGCATCACGCAAGACCTTCACCGTGTCGCCCACGCCCCGGCTGTGGCCATGCGCGGTGGAAACCGCCACGACGTCCACGCCGCGTTCCACAAGCCCGCCGACGTGGTTCAGAATGCGTTCGCGGTCCAGTTCGCCAAAGGCGTTGCGCGTGGCCGAGACCGCCGCGCCACAAATGAGATGAAAACGCGCGTCGCGCGCCGGTTTGAACTGCACGCTGCGCTCCTGCGTGATGCGCTCGATGTCGCTCATCGTGAACAGGCCGCGCAGGTTGTCCTTGTCATCCACGACGAGCAGTTTGTGAATGCCAAGATGTTCGTTGAAAAATTTGTCGGCGCGCGCGATGGGGTCCTTGCCAAGTTCCTTTTGGGTGATGGTGTGAACCTGGGCGCGGGGCGTGAGGGCGTCGGCAACCTTGCGCTTGGCGTAGCGCGGCTTGACGACGTGGCCGGAAAGCAGGCCGACGAGTTTGCCCTTGTCATCCACGACGGGAAATGTGCTGAAGCCGAATTTTTTCTGTTCAATCAAAGCCAGCACATCACCGATGAACTGGTCAGGGGCGACCTGGATCGGCTCCTGAATCAACCCGTGAACGTTGTTTTTGACACGGCTGACCTCGGAAAGTTGCTGGTGCTCCGGCATGTTGTAATGGATGAGGCCCAGGCCGCCGTTGGCCGCCATCGCGATGGCCATGCGCGACTCGGTTACGGTGTCCATGTCAGACGAAATGACCGGGATGTTGAGGCGCAGATTTTCCGCGAGCTGGGTGTCGAGTTGCGTGTCGCGCGGGAGAATCTCCGAATAAAGCGTCGCCAGCGTGACGTCGTCGAAGGTCAGGGCGAGCTTGTTGTTCGCGGGAAAAAATTGATCCGCCGGTTGGTAGAACGGATCGTCGAAACCAGAATTGCGCGTGGCTGCCATGTCGGAAAATGAAGCATGACTGCCGGCTTTGGCAAGACAATTTCTGGATTCAGGTCTGCGGCTTGGTCGGCGGCAGCGCCCGCACGGCCAGCCGCTTCGAAGGGTCGGATCCAACCGTCTTTCCGCTGAGAAGATCGTTGATCACCTCAATCAATTGACCGGGCGTGCAACTCGATTTCAGCAAGGCTCTTTCCGCGCCGATTGCCGCCGCTTCCTGCGCCAGTCTGGTCATGTGGGCGTTGGAAAGGATGATCACCGGGGTTTCCTTCAGGGCGGGAGTGGCACGAATGTATTTAAGGACGTCAACCCCGTTGAGTTTGGGCATCATCAGGTCCAACACGACGACGTCGGGCTTCCCCGCGGCCAGCATCTTCACTGCCACCAAACCATCTTCCGCCACCTCGACGCCGAATCCTTCGCGCAAAAGCTTCGCGCGATACACCTGCACCACCACCGAGTCGTCCTCAACAAAAAAAATAGTTTTCATGGCCACTTCGTCCGCCGCTGGACCCTTCCCCCCGAAGTGTTTACAAAGACAAAGTAAACCGGCCGCCCAAGATTGAAAAGTTAAAATGTGGTTGCTGCGGTCAGTTTGGACTAGTGGGGATGCTGATGCCGCAAAATATGCGGACGCTCCAAACCGTGCTCCAGCATCAACTTTTCGTCGTTGAGCAATTCAAACATCGGGCCGTCCGCCACCACCGAACCGCGGTCGAGCACAATCGCCCGCGAACACAATTCCACCACCAGTTCCAAATCATGCGTCGCAATTAATTTGGTCGCGGGAATTTGCCGCAACAACGCCTTGAATTCCCGCCGGCCGCGCGGGTCGAGGTTGCTCGTCGGTTCGTCCAAAATTAAAATCGCCGGCTCGCATGCCAGCACCCCCGCCAGACAGACGCGGCGTTTCTCGCCGTGGCTCAAGTGATGCGTGGCGCGTCGCCCAAAATCGGCCAGCCCGACTTGGGCCAGCGCCTTTTGGACGCGCGCGGCGACTTCAGCGTCACCGAGACCGAGTTGCTGCGGGCCAAACGCGACGTCTTCCTGAACTGTCGGGCAAAACAACTGGTCATCCGGGTCTTGAAACACCAGGCCGACCTGGCGGCGGATCGGTTCAAGATTTTTCGGGGCAACCGGCTCACCAAGGATTTTTACCGCGCCGTCGGCAGGCAATTTTTCCGGCAAGATGCCGTTCAAGTGCAGCAACAACGTGGATTTGCCGGAACCGTTCGGGCCGAGCAACGCCACACACTCGCCCGGCGCGACGCGGAAGCTCACGCCGCGCAGCGCCTCCGTGCCGTCATGGTAACGGTATTTCAGATTTGTAATTTCGATGGCGGCATTCATTTCCAGCCTCGCGCGCACATGGCGTCGTAAATGCGTTCGGCGCGTTCCGAAGCGCGGATGAAGAGTTGCCCGACCACCGTCGCCAGCGCACGCCAGTGAAAGCGCCGTCCGCGCATGAACGTCCGGCTCGCCCGCGCCCGCCGCATTCGCTCGGCCTCGTCCATCAACACGAAGAGGTAACGATGCATGAGCGCAATCGTGGTGATGAGCAAGGCCGGAACGCGGATGGATTTGAGCACCCGCAAAATCTGGCTGAAGGGTGTGGTGTTTGAAACCAATATGACCGTCAGCAGACACAAAACGCTTTTTACCGCCACGGCCAGCCACTTGTCACGGCCCGCCGGCTGAAAGGTGTTGACCAGCACCACGCCCAGCACGAACGGCGACAGCACCAGCAGCCGCCGGAACACGAAAAACAGCGGCAGCCGGCTCAACAACATTGCCAAAACCAGCAATCCCGCCACACCGATGAACCAGGCCCGCCATTGAACCGGCGCCAGCACGGTGGCCACAATGATGACGAGCGCAACGCCGAGTTTCGGTGCGGCCGGCAGCCGATGCACCGGACTGTCCAGCCGTCCGTGATGATGGTTGATCCAATGAACAGTCACGAGTCTTTCGGTTTGAAATTGGAGCGCCGGCCTCCGGCACGGCATGTGTTGACCAGATGGACGCTCACAGGTCTTTCGGTTTGGGCACCAGCCATCGCCCCATGAGCAACGCCAGCATGAACACAATCAGTGAACCGGCGGCGCCCGCCACCGCCGTTGCGCCAATCGCCCAATGAATTCCGGGCACTTGATAATCCGGCGCCGGTGCGGGCAGCAACGGCGCCATCTTATGGCCGAAACCAAACTTTACCGCCACCGAATCCAATCCATCCGGCCACGAACAGGCAAAAGGCGCGACGAAAATCGCAACGCCCAGCGTGGCCAGCAAACCATAGCGCACCAACTCGCCGAGCCGTTGCGGCTGGCCCGTCTGCGCCGTTTCGGTGATCAAATCAGGCCGGGCGCGATATACCGCCAGGAACACCAGCGCGCTGATCAAGCCTTCGCCAACGCCGATGAACATATGTACGGTGGCCATGGCCGGAAACGCGACCGACCACGGAATGGTGCCCGACCACGCCAACTGGCCGGCGCAACTGATGGCCGCCAGCACCGTCGCGCACCACGCGGCAAAGGCAATCGCCGTCACCCGCCCGCGAATCCCGGTCAACCAATGGCAGACCATCCGGTAAATCATGTAGCCAACCACGGAATTCAGGATGGCCATGTTGAAAACATTGGCGCCCAACGCCAGCACGCCGCCGTCTTGGAACAAAAAACATTGCACGATGAGCACCGTCGTCACCACCACCACCGCCGCGCTCGGACCGAGCAGGGCCGCCACCAGCGTGCCGCCGACCAAATGGCCGGAAGTTCCGCCCGCCACCGGGAAATTCACCATTTGTGCTGCGAACAGGAACGCTGCGGCCAGACCGAGCAACGGCACGCGGCGGGGCGGCAGTTCGCGCCGCACCTGACGCAGGGCGAACCCGACGCCAACGGCGGAAATCACGGCCGTAACCGCCGCGGTTTTGCCATCAATGAAACCGTCCGGAATGTGCACGATTAAATTTCCCAGATTTCAACACCCGGCGGCAAGTTTAATCTTCACACGAATTTTGATTTTCGTAACACCTGTTTTGCGGGGTGCAGCTAGGTTGACGTGGTAAATTACTTTGTTACCGTCTTGCCCGTCGCATGAAAAAAGAAACTGTGAGCCGTTTTAGTGTATCGCTGCCGCCATCGCTTTTGCGGCAACTGGATGAGATGTCGGGCGAAAAAGGCTACGACAACCGGTCGCTGGCCATTGCCGACATGATCCGCAATCATCTGGTCGAGCACCGGCAGAAATCCGGCAACGAAGACATCGCGGGCACCATCACCCTGGTCTATGACCACCACAAACAACACGTGCAGGAAACACTGACCGACATCCAGCACGACCACCACGACGTGATTCTCTCAACCGTGCACGTACATCTGGACCACCACAATTGCCTGGAAGTGTTGCTGGTGCGCGGCAAGGCGGGGGTCATCCGCAAGATCGCCGATGAACTCATCACCGCCAAGGGAGTGAAACACGGCAAGCTCACCGTAACCACGACCGGCAAGGACTTGCCGTCGTAATCCTGCACTGGGGGATGCACTTTCAACGTAAATCTGACCTTACAAAACTTTGTCCCACGTGGGACAAAGTTTTGTAAGTGGATCACGTGAGAAAAATTAACGATGGTGGGTGGTTGAATCTGCTTCAATCCGCGCAACCCGCGTCTCCGCTGCTCAATCCGGGTAGCCGTTCGGATGCTTTTTGTGCCAGGCCCAGGCGGTGGCGACGATGTCTTCCAGCTTCGGGAATTTCGGCTTCCAACCCAACTCGCGAACCGCCTTTTCGGCGGACGCCACCAGCCGCGGCGGGTCGCCGGGCCGGCGCGGTTTTTCAACCGCGGGAATTTTTTTGCCCGTGATTTTTTCGCAGGCCTGAATGACCTGCCGGACGGAATAGCCGTCGCCGTTGCCCAGATTGTAAAATCCCGTTTTGCCCGGCTGCAATCCGAGCATGTGCGCCTGGGCGAGGTCCTTGATGTGGATGTAATCGCGGATGCACGTGCCGTCCGGCGTGGGATAATCCGTGCCAAAAATCTCGCATTGCGGCTTCTGGCCGAGCGCCACCTGGAGCACGTTCGGAATGATGTGCGTCTCGATGCGATGATGTTCGCCGAATTTTTCGCTCGCGCCGGCGGCGTTGAAGTAACGGAAGGCGATGAATTCCAGCTTGTAAAGCTGCTGATACCAGATCAGGACCTTCTCGAACATCAACTTCGCTTCGCCGTAGGGATTGATTGGGCGCTGCGGCAAATCCTCGGTCATCGGCACGCGGTCGGGCGGGCCGTAGGTCGCGCAGGTGGAACTGAAGACGAACTTCTTCACGCCGCATTCAACGGCGGCGTCGGCGAATTTGAGCGCGTTGACGACGTTGTTGTGGAAATACTTTTTCGGATTCGCCATGGATTCGCCCACGAGCGCGCTCGCTGCGAAATGCATAATGGCATCGGGCCTGGCAGATTTGACGGCGTTGAGGATGTCGCCTTCCTGCTCGGGTTTGCCCAAAACAAATTTCGCGCGGGCATCCACCGCCGAGCGATGGCCTTCGGTGAGATTGTCATAAACCGTGACCGCATGGCCGGCACCAAGCAGTTCTTCCGTGCAAATGGAGCCAATGTAACCCGCGCCGCCGGTGACAAAGACGTTCATGCGTTAACTATGAAAGGAGCCTGCCGCAGTGCAAAGTTCAAAATGGCGAAAATAAATTTGCGGGCACCAGGAAAGCGTGCGGACGGTTTCGACACGGGTGATCAACCATCTCCCGTCAATCTTTTGCAACGTGAATTTCATCTGCTGCACGAACGGGTTGTGTTCGCCGGAAACGTTCGCTTCGACGGTGAGATCCGCCACGGCGGATTGCTGGTCCGGCGCAACGGTTATGTTTATGTCGGGGAATTTGACCTGCACACCGCCGGCCCGCGAACGGGCCATCAGGGCCACCTGGGTGATTTCTTCACGATCCATGGAATTGCGCTGGCCAAGTTCGGGTAATTCCACGTTTAACTCGACATTGGTGGAGAAAAATCCGGCCACACTGCGCGCGGCAGCCAGTCGCGTCAGGTCGCCTTCATCGGACGAAGATGAAACGGTGCGGGCCAGTTCCGTGAGTTGCCGGCGAATGACTTTTTCCGGGCGGGGAAAAAGGACCGTCCACAGCCAGACGCCCAGCGCCGCCAGCGCGGCCAGCAACACGATGCGGATAATGACTTTCATAAGAGGGCTTTGCCAACAATCTGGCTGCGTTGTGCCCGGCCAAACGTGTGATCTTCCCAAGGCATGGTGCGGTTGTCGCCCACGACGAAATATTCGTCCGGGCCGAGTTTGACGGGTGGGCGATTCCAGTCGCAAGGTGTTTTCTCATACGGTTCATCCAGCACTTCGCCGTTGATCAGCACGCGGCCGTTCTCAAAGGCGACGGTTTCGCCCGGCAAACCGATGATGCGTTTCAGCAACATGATGTGTGGCGGTTCCAGCCAGTTGGCGGCCTGATGTATGCCGGCGGGGCTGTTGGTCTCCGCGCGGGAAAACCGGATACCCACCACGTCGCACCGTTGTGGCTCGTGCCACAGGTAAGCGAACCGGTTCACGAAATGCATCGAACGGTCCGGGTACGTCGGCAACATGCTGATGCCTTCAACACGGATGTGCAACAGGATGAATTTGAAAACCACGAAGCTGGTGACAACCAAAACCACAACCCGCACCAGGGTTGCTTTGGGATTGCGTCCCATCACCGCGATGCGCACCCAGCGGGGCAATCGCGGCTGCTTCCAGCCGGCATTTGATTGTCCGGCTTGGTCTTGTGCCATCATGTCCTGAAGTTTCGCGCATCCTGCCAGCGGCGCAAGCGCAGACTCTTGCACGGTATTTGCCTGAGCGCACCCCGACACCAACACCGGAACGCCGGATTTATCCGGCAGAACACGCGCCGGCTGCACACCTGCCGGATAAATCCGGCGTTCCACGCGGACGCAACATTGTGCATGGGTGGTAGTGTCCGGGGTATGTTGCACACATCATTTTGGAGACGGCGGAGCACGGCCATCTCAGCCGCAGCACGTTCGACAAGCCAAAAACCCGTGGAATTTCGTGCGCTCATTCGGCAATCCGGCTGCTGCGGGTGGGACCCCCGCGCTCCGTTCCACGTTGTCGCGTAAACGCGGAACTCCCAACATTTATTCCACGATTGGTCAGCACCGTTCTCCGGCCATGACGTCCGCATCCTTGACGGCAAAAGAAAAAGGTTCGAGCGGCAGGGGTTGATCGTGATTCAGAAATTTTTCGCAGACCCGGAAGAAGTCCGATTTCGTGGTGACGCGGCGAATTTGATGCAGAAATTGTCCGTCTGGTTCAACGCCCACGCCGAGATAATTCATGTATTTTTTCATTTTCGCCACCTGTGCGGATTCTCGCACGTCCGGCGAACAAGCTGCTTCGTAGAGCGCGCGCACGTATTCCAGCACTTCGAGTCCGCGGGGGATGAAAACGGCTTCGCCGCGCTGATACTGGCGGATTTGTTGGAACAACCAGGGATTGCGAATGGCGCCGCGCCCGATCATCAGTCCGCGCGCACCGGTGATTTTCAGAACTTCAGCCGCGTTCCGGGCGGAATGCACATTGCCATTGGCCAGCACCGGACAGGGCATTTCCGCAACGGCACGCGCGATGCATTCGTAATGCACTGTTCCGCGATACATCTCGCGGACCGTGCGACCGTGGACGACCAGCAAGTCCAGCGAGTGCTTCGCAAAAACCGGCAGCAGTTCATCGAAAACCTTGGGTGAATCGAATCCAATGCGGGTTTTGACCGTGAATTTGATCTTCACCGCGTCCCGCAGCGCGCCGAGAATGGCATCCACCCGCCGCGGTTCACGCAGCAATCCGCCGCCGGCGCATTTGCGGTAAACCACCGGCGCCGGACAACCCAGATTCAGGTCCACTGCCGCAATCGGATACTGCTGCAACTCGCGCGCCGTGCGCACGAGCGACGGAATATCGTTGCCGATCATCTGGGCGATGACCGGTTGGCCCGTCGGGTTTTCGGTGATGGATTTAAGAATGCGTTTTTGCAGGGTGGAAGTGGCGTGGACGCGGAAATATTCCGTGACATAAACGTCCGCACCGCCGTAAACCGCCATCAATTTCCAGAACGGCAAATCCGTCACCTCCTGCATCGGCGCCAGCGCCAGCACCGGCGCCGGATTTGTAAACAGTGCTTCAAATTGATTGTGACGATCCACAATGCAAACTACCTGAATTGCGGATGCTGCCGCAATCTTTCCCGGGTTTCGGGCGATAATGGCGCCTGCCGGTAAACCGGTCCGCTCAACGGCTCGGCGCTGTGGGAATGTTTCGCGCGCTCCAGCCAGCGGTGGTCAAGCGGCTCGTCCAGCAGGTCGGGCCGGTTTGCCGCCACGGTGGTTTCCTCCTTCAAGCCCGACGGATGTCCTACGCCCGCGAAGAATCCGCCCAGCAGCAGCGCCACCCGGGCCATCGTGCTGCGCGTGTACGTGGCCAGCGCGCAGGGACGTTGCGGGTCAAGCCGGCGGAACAAACCGGCAAACAACGGCACCGTCCACATCGCGGGATTTTTCTTCGGTGAATACGGGTCGAACAAAATGGCATGGGGCGGTGGAACGCCGGCCTCCGGCACGGCGTGTTCGCATGACAAAACAGATTCGCGCCGTGCTGGAAGCCGGCGTTCCAAGTTTTGCGCCAGCAGCGCCGGGAAATCGCCGAGGTGAAATTCCCATTTCACCTCAAGTTTTCCATCGGCAAATTCCACGCGACCGGTCTGAATCAGTTCGGCCAGCGCGGATTCGTAGCCGGCGACATAACCCAGTTCCGCGCCGTGTTCGAGCGCAA
>Ga0116106_1000421_pt1 | contig 24417 bp, 18 predicted proteins | sample June2015DPH_6_50_FD_89717 | JGI IMG/M metagenome (GOLD analysis project Ga0116106, IMG submission 89717) | Peatland microbial communities from SPRUCE experiment site at the Marcell Experimental Forest, Minnesota, USA - June2015DPH_6_40 | ecosystem: Environmental > Terrestrial > Soil > Wetlands >...
CCAGCGACGCCATCGGCATCGTGACCTTGTCCTTGCGGTCCGTCGAGAGCCTCGATGCCACCAGCACCGTCCCGGCGGCGAGATCTCGAGGCCCGAGCTCGATTCGCAGCGGAACGCCGCGCAACTCCCACTCGTTGAACTTGAAACCAGGCGACAGCTGCATCCGGTCGTCCACTTTGACTCGCACACCGGCGGCGGCAAGCTGGCGTGCGTGGTCTCGAGCGGCCTCGACCACGGCGGTGGCCTCCTCACCCCGACCGATCGGCACGATCACGACCTGATGGGGTGCAAGGCCGGGGGGCAGGATCAACCCCTTGTCGTCCCCGTGCCCCATGATCACGGCGCCCACCATGCGCGTCGACAACCCCCAGGAGGTCGTGTAGCAGTACTCGAGCTCGCCGTCCTCGTCCTGGAAGGTCATGTCGAAGGCACGGGCGAAGTTCTGCCCGAGGTAGTGCGACGTGCCGGACTGCAAGGCGCGCCCGTCGCGCATCATCGCCTCGATCGTCGTGGTGCGCTCCGCCCCGGCGAAGCGCTCACTTGCCGTCTTCTCGCCGACATAGGGCGCCAGGGCAGCCACTTCGGTCGCGAGTGCCTCATACATGCCGAGGGCGAGGATGACCTCCTCCCAGGCGTCGGCGCCGCTGGCATGGGCGGTGTGTCCCTCCTGCCAGAGGAACTCCGTCGTCCGCAGGAACAACCTCGGGCGCAGCTCCCACCGGATCACATTCGCCCATTGGTTGAGTAGGAGCGGAAGGTCGCGGTAGGAGGAGATCCACTTCGCCATGAACTGTCCGATGACGGTTTCGGAGGTCGGCCGCACCACGAGAGGCTCCTCGAGCTCGCGCCCGCCTCCGTGGGTCACCACAGCCAACTCTGGGGCGAAACCCTCCACGTGCTCCGCCTCCCGCCGCAGATGCGACTCCGGAATGAGGAGAGGGAAATAGGCGTTCTCGTGACCGGATTCCTTGATGCGACGGTCGAGATCCGCCTGGATGAGCTCCCAGATTCGGTATCCGTAGGGGCGCATCACCATGGTGCCGCGCACCGGGCCTCTGTCGGCCAGCTCCGCCTTCAAGACGAGCTCGTTATACCAGGCGGAGAAGTCCTCGCTCTGCGGTGTTACCCCACGCTCGTTGCGAGGTGTGACGGTGTCAGCTCGGTCCGTGAAGTCGGTGTCAGCGGTCGGGTCATCGGGAGCCACGCGCCCGTGCTACCACAGCGGCGACGTGCGGAGGAACCCGCAGTGGCGAGGGTGTTCCTCGGGAACCGGGACGGCGATACGCCCGAGGCCCGCCAGCAGCTCTCGCTCCGGCTCGCCAACCGGGTCTCACTGTTCGTGGCCGGGCCGAAGGCGCCGCCGGCGGCGGAGGTGTTTCTCGAGATGGTGCTGTGGGCGAAAGCCGCCCGCGGCTGACCCTTCCCGGCGAGGTCAGTGGGAGCGTTGCGACGACGACGCCGAGCGCCAACAGCACGAGCAGCACGGCGACCAACGCAAGCGTGCTCAAGGGAGGTCGCTCGTCAAGTCGTAGACCGTCACTCCATCGACGGTTCGTGCCGGGAAGTGATCCTCCACCCATGTGGTGATCCTGCTGGCGTTGCTGTCGCTGCTGCCGCCGGCTCCTGTGACGCCACCCGAGATGAAGTAGTGAATCCTCTGCTCGTGCACGTACCGCTGGAACTCGGCCAGAGTCGGGGCGGGGTCTGTGCCGTTGAAACCGCCGATGGCCATCACCGGGTCGTCTGTCGCCAGCTGATATCCGGCCGCGGTGTTGGACCCGACGGCACTCGCCACCCAGCTGTAGCGGGAGGAGTCCTGCTCGAGGAGCGTCACGAGGGCTCTGCCGGGAGTAGAGCCGTTCAGCAACGAGCCGATACCACCGGCAGCGCCCGCCCTGCCCGCCCCGGCAACCCCGGCGCGGCCAAGGCCCGGCGGCGCCCTCAATCCTGAGCCCGTCGGTCCGCCCGTTGGTCCACTCGTCGGTCCGCTGGTCGGTCGGCTCCCGCTCGTCGGTCCAGCGGGAACCCCAAGGGCGCTCGAACCGCCCGTTGCGCCTGCAGAGCCCTTGGCGAGTCCGGCGCCTGGCGGGCCAGTCCCACCGGGCCTGCGACCAGCGGCGCCGCTTCCCGGGACGGCACCGCCGTGGAGGCCGCCAGGTCCGAGTACCCCGCCCGGGCCGGACACAGCCGCCACCGCCGGACCCGCGCTCGGGAGGGCGCCGGCGTAGGCGGTGTCGGCCGTCGCCAGCGAGTACGCGAGCGGGCCGCCGAGCGCGGCCGCCAGCGCCATGACGATGGCGGCGGAGCGGAGGACGCGGCCGAGGGCCGGGCCGGCAACGATCGCGAGGCCGGCGAGGGCACCGATGACGGCGACGGCGTCGCGGAGCCAGGGGTTCCACCCTGGCGACCGATCGAGCAGCACGAAGGACCAGGCCGAGGTGGCAAGGAGGCAGACGGCAAGTACGCATCGGACCCAGAGGGCCGAGCGCAACGGCCAGAGCACTGCGACGCTCATGGCGACGAGCGCACCGACGGCGGGGGCGAGGGCGACGGTGTAGTAGGGGTGGATGATCCCCTTGGCGAAGCTGAACACGGCGCCCGTCACGACGAGGGTCCCTCCCCAGAGGAGGAGGGCCGCTCGCAACTGGTCGGTGCGGGGGGCACGGCCGATGGCCCAGAGCGCCCCCACGAACAGGATCAGCGCGGCGGGGATCAGCCAGGAGATCTGACCGCCCATCGACGGGAGGAAGAGGCGGTCCCAGCCGGTCGGCCCCCACACGGAGGCACCACTGACGGCACCGCCGGTGACGCTGCCGGTCTCGTTGCCCGTGATCCGCCCGAAGCCGTTGTAGCCGAAGATGAGATTGAAGACGTTGTTGTCCTGCGAGCCGCCGATGTAGGGGCGGTCACGGGCCGGGGTGAGCTGCACGATGGCGAGCCACCACACCGAAGAGACCACGAGGACGCCCGCCGCTACAAGCAACTGCCATACACGACGGCGCAGCGAGACAGGGGCTGCCACCAGGTAGACCCCGGCCATGGCCGGGACAACGAGGTAGGCCTGCAGGTACTTGGTCAAGAAACCCGTGCCCACCAGCGCCGCCGCTCCCAACAGCCAACGCGTACTTCCGTTCTCGAGTGCCCTCACCGTGCAGTAGCCAGCCGCCGTCAACAACAGCACGAGGAGAGCGTCCGGGTTGTTGAACCGGAACATGAGCGTCGCCACCGGCGTGAGGGCGAGCACGCCGCCGGCAAGAAGGCCGGCACGCGCTCCGAACCAACGCCGGACGGCCGAGTAGAGGAGCGCAACTGACGCCACGCCTTCGAGCGCCTGGGGGACAAGGACGGTCCACGAGCTGAGACCGAAGATGCGAGCAGCGATCTCCATCGGCCACAACGACAGCGGCGGCTTGTCGACCGTGATGAAGTTGGAGGCATCCGAGGAGCCGAAGAAGAACGCCTTCCAACTCTTCGTTCCGGCTTGCACTGCCGCCGAATAGAAGCTGTTCGCCCAACCCGAGCGGTCGAGTGCCCACAGGTAGAGGAGGGCAGTGCCGAGCAGCAGCCTGAGAAAGGCAGCGACCTCCCGGCGTCGCCGGGAGGGCGCCGCCGCGCGGGCACTCGCGGTGGGTGATGCGCCGAAGGGATCGTCGCCGGAAGGGCCTGTGTCGACGACTTCGCCGCACGACAGCGCCGGTTGCGGTGGGACGGTGATCACTTCGTGCCCGCTTCCCGCCGACGCACCCCGGAGACGACGATGTCGTCGCCCGAGGTGCGACGCCGCCGGTGTGTTCCGAGACTGGGAGCCATGCCTGTCGTCCTTTCGATCGCCGCCGTCGCCGGCGGTGGGCTTGGCTCCCATCGTGGGAGAGGCGCCTCAGAGCATCCTGGGAGGCCTCTCCGATCCTGCGCTGACCCGGGCAGCGGGCTACCTCAGACCTCGAGGTCGCCCTCCTCGTCCAAGTCCTCCGCGTCGCCGTCGATCGTGTCGCCGTCGTCGTCGGGTGCAGCCGCCCACGGAGGGGCGCCTCGGGTGCTCCCTTCCTCCGTGTTCGAGCCCCAGAAACCGCCGGGACCGAAGGGACCCCCAGGGGGGCCTCCGAACAGCCAGCCCGGAAGGCCGAAGGACCAACCCGGGCCGGAACGGCCCCGCGAGCGGCTGCCGGCGCCCCACGGGCCCGGGGCATCGCCGGGCGAAGGGGCGCCCGGCACGACGGCGTTCAGCTTCTCGCGGAGCTCTGTCAGCAGTTCGATCACCTGGGCGCGCTGCTCGTCGCTGCCGGAGGTGGCCGCGTACACGAGCGGAATAGCCGTGTCCCGGATGGCGCTGACGAGGTCGAGGGGAATCCCACCGCGGCCGTGACCCGACTCTTCCCAGGGCCGGTGACCGGTGTCTGAACGGGCCTTGCCCGCTTCGGCTCGGCCGGCGTCGGTCAGCTCGAACATCCGCTTTCCATCGGGCGACTGCCTGCTGATGACGAGCCCTTCGTCCTCGAGCATCTGCAGCGTCGGGTAGATCGAGCCGGGGCTGGGCGTCCACGCGCCCCCCGAGCGGCGGGACAGCTCCTGAATCATCTGGTAGCCGTGCATCGGCTGCTCGGACAGCAGGGCAAGGATGGCGGCCCGGACGTTGCCACGGCGGGCGCGACGAGGGCCACCCCCTCCATGTCTCCCGCCTCCGCCACCGAATTCCGCCCGCCGGGAGCCGTAGGCGCTTCGCCGGCCGGAACCACCGCCGTAGCCTCCCCAGCCACCGCTGAAGTCACTCCGCCTTCTGGCCTCTCGGCCACCCGGTCCCTGCGGGCGGCGCCGGCGGTCGCCGCCGCCGTGGCTCCGGCGAGGGCGCCCGGAACCGAAATCGTCGTTATTCCTCACGAAACACACTTCCTTCCCGGCCTTCTCCGAGGCCGCTGCTGTCCTGGGCATTCGGACCAGGACACGATAACGATATATCGTTATATCGGATTGGGCAGCGCGTCAGCGCGAAATTCTCACGGGAATTTTCTCGGCGATGCGCTCAGCTCAGGAAAGAGCCGGCCGCCGAGGGCGGCCCGGCGCCGTCGCCGAGGGCAGCGCCGGAACTTCGTGCGTGAAACGACCGGAGGGCCACGTTCCGGGCGTTCTGCGTGCACAGTCCAGCCGGGAGGTGCTCCGGCTGACTCAGTGGTAGTAGAGGACGACGGCGGCTGCGATCGCACCGGCCGTTGCGAGGGCGGCGAGCGGCGCAAGCTGCTCCCTGCGCTGGAACGCCCGGAAGCACATGAAGGCGGGGAAGATCCCGAAGAAGGCGAACCTGACCGTGATCGCGATGACCACGTAGACAGCCGAGACGACGATGGCCGTCAGGGACGCCTGATTGCGTGCGCCGAAAGTGTTGCCTCTTCCCCCGCCTCGCCCCATGCCGCCTCGGTACATCGGTCCTTGCCCGCGAGGGAACCGACCCTGCCCGTACGGCTGGCCGTTGGGAGGTAGCTGGCCGTAGGAGGGTGGCTGGCCGTAGCTCGGCTGCCCGTACGACATGGGCGTGGCGGGCGGGCTCGGATATCCCGCAGTGCCCGATGCGACCTGCGGTCCCGCCGAGCCCGGCTTGGGCTGAGTCTGGGCGGTCCACTGGGTCCCGTCCCACCAACGCAAGGTGGACTCGCTGGGATCGCCCGGGTCGGGGTGCCAACCTGCGGGAGGTCCCGTGCTCATCGACGGATTGTGGCAGTCGTGCCTGAGACGGTCAACGATCGCGCGCCATGGAGGCCTGCAACCCTTCGCCAAGTGGGTCCTGTGGCCACCGGATCATACCGGTGGCTCCGGTGGGCGCCATGTCATCGGGGCGTGCCTGCAGCACCCCGACCGAGGGTGTATGAGTATGGCGTGCCCGCTTCAGCTACCTCGGTTCCGTCGCCCCAGCCGGCAACGCCTCATTCGCTCGACCGTGCGGAGGCGACGATGCGGCGTGTGCTGCCGCGCTCTCTCGGCGAGATCGATTTGTCCGACGTGGCGTTCTGGGAACGCCCCTACGCGGAACGGGAGGGGGCCTTCGAGCTGTTGCGCCGGGACGACCCCATCCGCTTCTTCGCCGAGCACGAGGAGCCGCCGATGCCGCTCGGTCGTGGCTACTACGCCCTCACCCGTCACCACCAGGTCATTGCCGCCAGCCGCCAACCCGATGTCTACTCCTCAGGCGGGGGCACGAACATCCCCGATCTGCCTGAGTCGTTCCGAGAGTTCTTCGGCTCCATGATCAACCTGGACGATCCCAGGCACGCCCGGATGCGCCGGATCGTCTCACGAGCTTTCACGCCCCGCATGCTCGACCAGACGGTGGACTCGGTGGCAGCGATCGCCGCCGCCATCGTCGACGATCTCATCGACATGGGCAGCTGTGACTTCGTCACCGAGGTGGCGGCGGCCTTGCCGTTGCGCGTCATCAGCGACTTGATGGGGATTGCGCGAAGCGAAGAGTCGTTCATCTTCCGGCACAGCAACATCATCCTCGGCGCCCTCGATCCAGAGTACGTACCCGATCAATCGACGGACTCGGTGATCACGGCGATGCTCAACTCAGGCCAGGAACTGGCGAACATGGTCGAGCAGCTTGGGGCGGAGCGACAGCGGCACCCGCGCAACGACCTCATCACGGGTCTTGTCACCGCAGAGGTCGAAGGTGACCACCTCTCCCCCCAGGAGCTCGGGTCGTTCTTCATCCTCCTCGTCGTGGCAGGTAACGAGACCACTCGAAACGCCATCGCCCACGGGCTCGTGGCGCTGACGGACCATCCGCAGGAGCGCCGGCGGCTGATCGCCGACCTTGACGGCATGATGCCCACGGCCGTGGAGGAAATCGTGCGCTGGGCAACTCCGGTCATCCATTTCCGCCGTACGGTCACGCGCGATGGCGCCGAGCTCGACGGTCAGAGGTTCGCCGAGGGCGACAAGGTAGTGCTGTGGTACAACTCGGCGAACCGCGACGAGGCGGTCTTCGACGACCCGTACCGCTTCGACGTCGGGCGTCGCCCGAACGATCACGTCGGCTTCGGCGGCCCCGGGCCGCATTTCTGCCTGGGGGCCCATCTCGCCCGGCGTGAGATCTCCGTCATGTTCAGCGAGCTCCTGCGCCGAGTGCCCGACATCCGAGCGGTCGGCGAACCGGAGCGCCTGCGGTCGAGCTTCATCAACGGGCTGAAGCACGTGCGGGCCGAATTCCAAGCCGGCGGCGGCGGCACTCCTTGACCCCAGCTCTCCAAGGCGTCAACCCGAAGGCCGCTGAGGCGAGCGACCGTGCGGGCGGCCTGGCGGGCGCCTCTACTCAAGACCCAGTTCAGGGACGCCGATAACCCCTTCGGTGATTACTGCGGGAGTTCGCGCGCGGGCGCAATTACGCCTCACGGCGATCGTGAGCGTCATGTTCGTGGCGGGTTTCAGCGTCTTCATGGTCCTCAACCCGGCCGGAGCGCGAGCGTCGGTCTGGGTCGACGATGGCAGCACGGCCGCCGTCGCTCTCGCCGCCTTCCTTGCTTCTGCGGCGAAAGCGCGGTCCACGAGTGGGCGCCACAGGTCCGGCTGGACCTGGATCGCCGCGGGCACCGCCTCGTGGACGATCGGCGAGTGCATCTGGGACTGGTACGCCCTCGTCCGGGTGGAGCCCGTGCCGTCGCCGTCCGTGGCCGATGTCTTCTACCTCCTGGGTGTCCCGCTCGCGGTCGTCGGCATCGTCCTGTTGGCGGCCAGCAAGGGCGAGCTCAGGAGCGGCCTCCGCCTCGTGCTCGACGGCATCATCATCACTGGATCGCTGCTGTTCATCAGCTGGTCGACCGCTCTCGGCGTGGTCTACCGGCTCGGTGGTGGGCCCCTGCTCAGCCGCGTTGTCGACCTCGCCTATCCCGCCACGGACATCATCATGACGACGGCGGCGCTCGCCGCTCTGTCGAGGGTGAGCGGTCGGCGCCGATATGAGCTAGGTCTCATCGGAGCCGGCCTCCTCGCCTTCTCCGTGGCCGACAGCGCCTACAGCTACTTCACCTACACGAACACCTACGGGAACGGCAACGTCTTCGACGTCGGGTACGTCGTCGGTTACCTGTGCATCCTCCTCGCCGCTCTCGTGCCCAGCCCGCAGGACGACGGTGTCGGAGACCTGGGCCGCGCCTCGTCCTTCCAGACCCTGCTGCCTTACATCCCGCTCGGTCTCGCCGCCGGCATCGCCGCCTTCAAAGCGGCCACCGGCGCCAGGTTTGACGGGCTGCTCGTGGCCACAGGCTTCATCACCATCACCACCGTTCTCGTCCGCCAGCTACTCACGCTCAACGAGAACACCTCGCTGGCCGACCGGCTGCAGGCCACCATCTCGGAACTGCGCGTACGCGAGGCTGAGCTGGCCCATCAGGTCTCACACGACCCTCTCACCGGGCTGGCCAACCGCGTCCTGTTCACCGACCGCATCGAGCGTGCCCTCGACCGGCAGCTGCGCAGCCGGCTGACGGTGTCGGTCATGGTCTGCGACCTGGACGAATTCAAGTCGGTCAACGACACGCTCGGGCACCTGGCGGGAGACGAGGTTCTGCGCGTAGTCGCCCAACGCCTGACGGCGACGACGAGGAGGGTCGACACGATCGCCCGACTCGGCGGCGACGAGTTCGGAGTACTCCTGGAGGACCTCGAAACGGCCGAAGTGGCCCTCGAGACCGCCGAGCGAATTACCAAGGCCATCCTCCCACCGCTGCGCGCCGGCGGGCAGCGGGTGGTGACGTCCACGAGCATCGGCATCGCCATCGCCTCGGAACCGGGCGACACCTCCGAGAGCTTGCTACGGGCGGCCGACGTGGCCCTCTACGAAGCGAAGGCGACCGGTAAGAGCTGCTACAGGGTCTTCGACTCGGAGATGTTGAGCGACGTCTTCGCCCGTATCTCCCTCAAGAACGACCTCCTCGTCCTCGCTGACCACCCCGAGCAGCTCGAGATCCATTACCAGCCGATCGTCGACGTGCGAAGCGGCCATCTGACCGGCGTCGAAGCGCTCGTCCGCTGGCGCCATCCGACGATCGGCTTGCTGTACCCGGATGCCTTCATCCAGTCCGCCGAAGAGAACGGGACGATCGTGCTCGTCGGGGCGGCTGTGCTCGACCTCGCCTGCGCCCAGTTCTCGTCCTGGAGGAGCGAGGGCTTCGAGTGCTCCAACCTGGCCGTCAATGTCTCAGCACGCCAGCTGCGCGACCCCAGCCTCGTCGCCACGGTGCGAGACGCCCTCGCCCGCCATGCGATCCCGCCCGGCCAACTGACGCTCGAGGTCACCGAGAGCATCATGTTGCACGAGGGAGAGCTCGCCATCGGCCGACTGAGAGAGCTGAAGGCGCTCGGCGTCCTCATCGCCGTGGACGACTTCGGCACGGGCTACTCCTCGCTCGAGTACCTGCGCAGGCTCCCCGTCGACATCTTGAAGATCGACCGCACCTTTACGAACGAGCTGGACGACGACGACACGACGGTCGTGCTCATCGATCTCATGACCCAGCTCGCCCATGCCCTCGGTCTGCGCACCGTCGTCGAGGGCATTGAGACACCCTCGCAGATGCACACCGTGAAGCTCCTCTCCTGCGACCACGGGCAGGGATTCCTCATCGCCCGGCCGGCGCTCCCAGCCGTCATCGAGCCCCTTCTCGAGCACGGGGCGAAGTTCGAGCCACGAGCAGGCCTCGTGCCGAACGCCCAGCCGGCGTGATCCGCCGCCGACGCTGACGTCACAGCGCCGACACCTCCATCTGCGAGTGTCAGCGGCATCGCGCCCGGCGTAGGGTGCGGGAACCGCCGACGCCGGCGACCCAGCTGGGACCGGGCAAGTCCTCAGCGGGAGGCGAGCTGGGCGAGCCAAGAGGTGTTGAAGGCGAATTCGCCGTCGAGGCTCCGGCGAACGTCGTTCTTGCCAGCCCAGTCAGCGATGCGCCCTCCGATGAAAGGAACCCTGACGTCTACGGTGAGGGCGACGTCGTGAGTGCAGGTCTGGCCTTGCGGCTTAAGGGTCATGGTGCCGAAGATGTGGATGGGCGCCCCCTGCACCTGCACGTCGAAGGTGCCCTCCCAGCAGCCGTCCGAGCCCTTGTGCCACTCGTCGGTTTGTTGCATCGTGTTCGTCGGCCGCAGCACTCGCTTCGCGAAGCTGGGCAGATCGACGTCAACGACCCGCGACGAGCAGATTCGCAGGCTGCCGCGGCTCTCCTTGCACTCGAGAACCTTCACGTCCCGCTGGTCCATGCTCTCGTACTTGGCGATCGTGGCTTTCGGGTCGCGGAGCATGGCGAGCACGGCCTCGATCGGGGCGTCATAGGTGTGCGATCCCTTTAGATCCATCTTCCGACCTCCTTCGAGACCGGGGCCGGGTCTCCCTAACAAGATGAGCGCGCCTTGCTGCCTCCTGCAGCGCGAGACGGGACCCCACTACCCAAACGAACTCGCCTCAGGCGTTGCTCTGACCGCTATCAGCATGAGCCCGTACCGGCCGTCCCGCCAGAGGCGAATGGCCCCGGTTCGGTCTTCAGGGGTGCGCCGAACCAGCCGGAGAGCGCTTCTCGCAGGGCGGGTGCGGCGGTGTCGGCGGGTTCATCGACGATTGCGGCCCAGGCGATGTGGGCGTCCGGGCGGATCAGGAGCGCGTCGGCTGGCCGGTGATCTGTTTCGGCGGTGTGGATCTCGATGCGATGCTCCCAGTCCCGGGCGGTCTCGCGAAGGTCCGGGCGGTCGGCGAGGTCGAGGAGGATGGGCCGTGCGGTGTGCATGAGCTCGGCGAGGCTGGTTGTGCCCTTGTCGGTGCGCAGACTGAGGTCGGGTGCGAAGGTGCCGGTCAAGGCGTGTTGGTTGGGGTTCGGGAGCTGGTAGCGGATGTCGGTGGCGGCGATCATGGCTCCAAGGCGGCGCAATGGCTGTTCATCGCGCATCAGTTCCAGAAAGAGTTCCCGAAGTGCTTCGGCGGCTGGGTCATGTCCGCGCCGCAGTGCTACCTGGGCTCGGGTGTGGAGCAGTGTGCGTTCGCCCGCCAGGTGGCGTTCGTCGTGGTATGTGTCCAGCAGGCCGGCCGGCGCCCAGCCGTGGATGGCGGCGGCCAGCTTCCAGCCAAGGTTGACGCTGTCGAGCATGCCGGCGTTGAGGGCCACGCCTGGGGCGGGGAACAGGTGGGCGGCGTCACCGGCCAGCAGGATCAGCCCGTCGCGGTATCGCTCGACCTGTCGAGCATGAAAGGTGAAGCGCGTCAGCCGGATCGGTTCTCCCAAGGGCAGATCCACGCCGAGCACACGGCGGATGCTGTCCCGGAACTCGGTCAAGGTCATCGGCTCATCGTCGTCATAGTCGGCGGCCTCCTCCTCGCTGGTGAAGAGCCCCAGGAGCGCAGGGTTGGTCGACCCGACGGCGAACAAACCGCGTTCGGTTGCCGTCCAACCGAAGCTGATCCTGCCCACCCCCGCGACGTCGAGGTCGCCGTTCTCGAGTACGGTCACCGACTCGGGCACGGTGACCGAGGCGAGCCGCTGCACCTCCGGGTACGTGGTGCCGGGGAACGGGATGCCGGCCAAGTCACGGACCCTGCTGCGCGAGCCGTCGCAGCCAATGAGGTATCGGGCGGTCACCTGATACTGCCCGTCCGACCCGCGCACGTCCGCGGTCACAGTGGCGTCATCCTGGCTCAGCCCGACCACCTCCTGTCCGCGGCGGATCTCGGCGCCGAGCTCGCGGGCGCGTTCGTCGAGGAGGCGCTCGAGTCGCGGTTGTGGGAGCGGCAGCAGCTGCATCGGGGGAGGGGCCAGGTGCGTGAAGTCCACATGCAGACCGCCGAACGGCAATCGGAGAGCCGGGATGGGATCGGTGCTGGCTGCTTCGAATCGTTCCAGCTCGCCTCGATAGCGCAACAGTTGCAAGATCTGCCCGCTGAGACCGCCGGCCTTCGGGACGTCTCGGATCTGCGGCTGCCGCTCGAGTACCAGCGGCCGCACGCCAGCCAGGCGAAGTTCATCGGCCAGCATCAGACCGGTCGGGCCGGCGCCCACGATGATCACATCGGCGTCCATCGCCGGCCACTCCCCTCGAAGACGTTCGGCGTCACCGGTGACATTGCCGAAGCATCGGTCAGTTGCATGCTGTCTCCCCAAGATTGTCGAACACATGGCGTGCGCCGTTGGACGTCTCGTGTGGTCTCCGGCTGAGACCTTCAGCTACGTGAGTGAAGCGGCGATCCTGGTTTGAAGCAATCCACCGTCGCGCCGTACGATGGAGACGGCGGGCAGATGGCGCGACCTCGCGGTGCCCCTATCGCCGGATACTGATATTCAATCGGACGGCACCTGGGCCGCCACCGGAGGTATCCTGGCGCCCGCCGGCTCAAGCCAGACTGACGACACGGTCGCGCCCGGTCTCCTTGGCGGCGTACAGGTTGGTGTCCGCCCGCAAGACGAGGTCGTCGATCGACTCGTCTGCTTCCCAGGTGGCGATGCCGGCTGAGAAGGTCACGCGTTCCCCGAGTGGGTCGACGCCGGCGCCGACGCGCCGGAGAGCCTCGACCAGGGTGGCTGCACCGGCGGAATCGGTTTCGGGCAGCACGAGGCAGAATTCCTCGCCGCCGTATCGGGCGATCAGATCCTGGCCCCGGAGCCTCGAAACGGTGCGCTCGGCGAACAGCCGGAGCAGGTGATCTCCCGCCGCGTGGCCGAAGCGGTCGTTGTAGCCCTTGAAGTTGTCCAGATCCAACATGGCCACGCTGAAGGCTCGCCCGCTCCGCTTCGAACGGGCCGCCTCTCGGTGCAGCACTTCGAACAGCCGGCGCCGATTGGCGAGGCCGGTCAGCTCGTCGGTGTGGGCCAGGTCGATGAGGCCGGCGATGACGCGGCTGCGGTCGAACATCAAGGCGAGCAGGCGGGCCACGGTGGTGGCGATCGTGGTGTCGACCGGTGAGCCGTTGCGGCACCGGAAGGGGCAGACGACAACGAGTCCGGCCGCGGCGCTGAACGCCGGCGTCGCGTAGACGGTTTCGTCGTGGAGCGGGTCCCCCTCTGTGAGGGCCTCCCGTGCGAGCTCGCCGACATCCGTCGCGGCGGCATGGAACGCCCAGTCCGCTGCGGGCCACGAGAACACCTGCTCGAGCGAAGAGCCAGGGGCGAGACGGACGAACACGGCGAAGCGATCCACGTCCATCGCCGTGGCCAACGTTGCCGCCACGGTCTGGAGGCCGTCCGGCCACTCTCGCAGCGTGCTGGCGTGAGCCGCCAACTCGGCGAGGGAACGACTGACGTGGCCGTCACGGATCGAGCCCTTCACGACCTCGTTGACCATGAGAGCGGCGGCTCCCGCTCCGATAGCAAAGAGAGCGGCGATGGGCAACGCCTGGGATGCCGGCCACTGGGCGGTCGTTTCGAAGTTGAGGGCGGCGACGAGGCCGAGCCAGCCGCCTGCGATCATCACCGGGTTGCCCATCAACGCAGTCATGAGGAACGGCAGGCACGGTAGGAGGAGAAACGCCCCCCCGTGCGCCCCAAAAGCGGCTCCGAAGAGGGCGAACGTAACCGTGGCGAGCCAGACTTCAACGAGCGCCTTGAAGGGCGTGAACTCGGCCATGGCCCCATGTTGAAGGTGCCAGAAGTCCGAGGCGTTGATGGCGAGGAACATGGCCATCACTCCGAGGCCCACGAAGAGGTCGGCTTCGGATCGGACATGCCGCCAGAGCAACGCCAGCGCCAGCGCGTAGGCGGGCAGCCCGAGGTACATGAAGGTGACGGCTTTCAAGACCCGCTTGACACCAGGCCCGTTGACGTCGCCCTCGAACTGGAACAGAGAAGGTAGCAGGCGGGTCCAGGGGGCCGTTCGGGCGGTGGTGTCTCGGTACGGGCTCATCGGCGCGCTCCTGCGGAACAGTCCACAGAATTGTCGGCTGTTGGATAGCTGGACTTGAGGCGGAGCGGGACGTCTCGCTCGTACCCGAAGAGGGCGCCGGCCGGCCTCCATGTGGCAGCCGAGCTGTCGGAGCGCCGGGTAGCCCGCGGTCTATGACAAGGCCTCGGAGTCGGGAAGGCGGGATTCGAACCCGCGACCTCAGCGTCCCGAACGCTGCGCGCTAACCAAGCTGCGCTACTTCCCGGCGGCGGGTGGTCAAGCCCGCCAGCTGACATCGTAGTCAGCGCAAAGAGCGCCGGTACCCGGCCGGCCGGGCGCGGGTCGGCAGTCACAACGCGGGACAGGCCGACGGGCGCCTTGTGCGGCACGCCTTGGCGGACGCGCCCGGCGGCTCCCCGGAGATATGGCTGAATCGTGGGCCTGCGGTGACCGGTCCGGGTCAGTTCAGTCAGGTTAGGCGCAAGGTTTGACCCGGATCCAGGCGTGACGCCTGCGCGACCGGGAAGTCCCGGCGCACCTACGCCCAGGCGTCGGCAGCCAGAGACACGGGTTTGTACGACTCGTCGTAGTACGTGCCGCCGTCGAGAAGCGCCTGGGCCGCTTTGCGAAGGCGCAACGGGTCGAGCGGCTTGACGAGCCAGCCCTCGGCTCCCGAGTGTCGTGCGATGAAGACGTCAGCTCGGCGGTCCAACAGGATCAGCACGGGCACGTGGATCTGCCGTTCACCCGATTCCTCCAACCGGAGGTCGTGACAGATGGCGACTCCACCCATGCTGCCCACTTGCAGGTCCGTGATGAGCAGGTCGGGCGGATCCACGTCGACCTCGTCGCGGACGGCCGCCCCGGATCGCACCTCGCGGATGTCCGTTTCGTCATTCTCGAGGGCCGAGCGAACCTCTGCGAGAACCGTGGGTGCGTCCGCCACGATGAGGATGTCAGGCACGCCCGGAGAGTACCTGCCCGGTGAGACACTCGGCCACGAGGCCGAGACTCTCGAGGTCGTGGACGTCCTTCGACAGATACGGCACCTTCACCACGGCGCCCTCGATCCTCGACTCAAGCGTCCCTAGGTACTCCCGTTCCTGGTCCGCCAGCCCCTGGAGGTCGGCGAGATTCTGACGCAGGCCGGCGAGCGCCTCCACAGCCGCCCGCTGACGGATCCCGCTGCGCCCTGCTGCCCTCATCTCGGCGGGCTCGGATGCGGCGGACGCCGAGTCGGCGGCATCGGAGTCGGCGAGCTCGGAGTCGGCGGGCCTGGAGTGGGCGGGCTCGGATGCGGCGGGCCCGGAGTCGGCGGGCACCGAGGCGGCGGGCTCGGGCTCGGGCTCGGCCGACGGTGAGGCGCCGTCCGTCGCGTCCAAGGCAGCTTCTCCCCCGCGGAAGTCCGGGTGCAGTCGGTTCACGACGAGCGCCGCCACCGGCTGGTGCGCCTCCGCCAACCGGTCGGCAAAGAAGCGGGCCTCCGCCACTGAGTCCCGCCGGGGGGCTGCGACGAGCACGAAGGCGGTCCCCGGGTCGGACAGGAGCGCCTCGACGCCTCGTGCCCGTTCCCGGAAGCCCTCTTCCATCCCGTCGAAGGCTCGGAAGAACGCAATAGCATCTTCGACGATCTCGGACCCGGCCACCTTCGAGATCGTGCGGAGGAGCGCCTGGGTCGCCATCGTCAAAGCCCTCAGGGAGGCCCGCGTCGGCATGAGCAAGAGCCGAAACAACCGGTTCTCCAAGAACCTCGTCAACCGCCCTGGAGCATCGAGGAAGTCGAGGGCGTTGCGGGTCGGAGGCGTGTCGACCACCACGAGGTCGAATTCGCCCGAGGCGTTCAGCTCGTACAGCTTCTCGGCTGCCATGTACTCCTGCGTACCGGCGAGGGCGGACGTGAGGTTCCGGTAGAGGCGGTTGGTCAAGATGCGCTCGGCTTGCTCTGGGTCGGCCGAGTAGCGCTCGACGAGATCGTCGAATGTCCTCTTCGCGTCCAGCATCACGGCCGACAGCTCGCCCGGCCAGGGTCCCTCGATCCGCTTCGGCTCATTCGTGAGCGCACCGACGCCGAGGGCGTCGGCCAGCCGGCGAGCCGGGTCGATCGTGACGACGCAGGCCTTGCGGCCGGCGAAGGCTCCGGCGAGGGCGACGGCGGCCGAGGTGGTCGTCTTCCCAGCGCCGCCCGACCCGCAACAGATGATGATCGACCGCTCCCGCAGGAGATGCCCGAGATCCGTCCCCGTGCTCACGACGACGCCGCAGCCGGAGGTTCCGTCTCAACCGGCGGTTCCGTCGCCAGTGGGGGTTCCCTCTCGACAGGCGGTTCCATCTCCGCCGGAGGTTCCGTCTCGACCGGGGGTTGCGTCTCCACCGGAGGTTGCGTCTCGACCGGCGGCTCGCTCCCGACCGGCGGCTCGCTCCCGACCGGAGGGGCTTCCTCCCCCGTCGATGCGGCTGCCAGGGCCGCCTGCAGCTGTCGCTCATCCAGCTGTTCGATCGCCCGACCGATGGCGTCGGCAAGCTCGGCGACCTGCTCGGGGCCGATGTCGTCGCTGAACACAAACGGCAGCCGCAGCTGAGGTAGCGGCAGGTCGGTGTTCAGTCGTGCGATCTGTTCTGACTGAACCGCCTCCCGACCCGCCCGAAACGCCGCCGCCCTCCGCAACGAACCCGCCTCTCTCGCCTCCAGCGGCTCCGCCGCCACGGCCGCAAGCACTTGCGGGTCGGCCAACCAACCCTGCCCGACTCCGGCCGCCGGCAGGAAGCAGGCGTTCACGACAACAGGCCCGAGCATGACGCCCACCTCGTCCTCGAGGCGGAACGCCGTTTCCACGAGCTCGTTCACGGGCGTCTCTTCCGGCACCGTGACGAGGAGCACCTGCAGCCGGGCAGGGTCGTGCAACATCTCGACGACCTCTGCCGCCTGTGTCCGCAGTGGCCCGCCCCGGGCGGCGTCCATGAGGCCGTTGGCACTCGTGAGGAACCGTACGGCGTGACCCGTGGCGGGGGCGTCGAGCAGAAGCAGGTCGGGCGCGCCCGACCGCTCGAGCTGCTTCACCTTGCCGAGGACGAGTATCTCGCGAATCCCCGGGATCGCCGTCGACACGACGTCGAGCACCCCGGCGGAGACGAGCCGCTTGGCGACCCGGCGGAGGCCGTGATCCATCAAGTACTCGAGAAGGGCGTCGTCGGGCGTGATCACCCGGCCGCGCACTTGCCCGACAGGCCCGCTGTAGAGCAGGACCTCGTCGTAGCCGAAGGTGACGTCGGCCCCGAACAGCACCGGCAAGGCGCCGGCGTCGTCAAGGCCGAGGACGAGGACGTCGAGCCCGGCATCGGCCGCCATGCGGGCGAGGGCGGCGGTCACCGTCGTCTTGCCCACCCCGCCCTTGCCGCCGACGACGAGAACCCTGCTCTGGCGCAAGAACCGTGCCCGCTCCATCGGCGGGGACACTACCGGCGATCTCCTGAAGTTCACCTCTTGTTTCCCGACATGTTGCCGGGTAGGGTGCCGTCAGTGGGCCTGGCAACAAGCCCGCGAGCGATAGATCCGGCTATGGGGGCAATGGCTCAGAGATCCTGGGACGCAGGCAGCGTTGCCCGCTGGGACGCCGGTGATGGTTCCGGAGTCGCTTGCCGAGTGCGTAGGAGGGGCAACGTGGTCGCCAATCGGGGTGAAGAGTTGTGGCAGGCGCGAGCCGCCTGTCGTGGTCCTCATGCCGTCGTGTTCTTTCCGCCGTCTCACGTCGAGCGCAAGGAAGAGCGTCTCATCCGTGAGCGCTCGGCCAAGGCGATCTGCCGATCCTGCTGTGTTCGGCCGGACTGCCTCGAGTACGCCATCCGGATTCGCGAGCCGCACGGGATCTGGGGCGGGCTGAATGAAGCGGAGCGCAAGCAGCTCCTCGACCGCGTGGCGGCGCCGCTCTCGCACCTCGCCTGAAAGGATCGAAGTCGTCCGCGTCAGTTCAACTGGCATCTTCGCGCCCGTAGCCGGGTGAAATCGCAGGTCATAGTACCTTTTGTAACACGTTACAATTCATCCGCACGGGGGTAGGATGTCACTGATGTTCCGGGGGATACGGCTTCTGCCGAGTGTTACGCGCCTGCTGCCGCTGGCAGCGTTCGCACCAGACCCTCTCCGCCTGCGCGAGCGTTCCTGCCGCGTGGACGGACGCCGCTTCGGCTACGGCGAGGTCGTCGGGTGCGGCCCCGACGGCGAGGTCGGCCCGACCGTCGTACTCGTGCACGGCTGGGGTCTCGCCCACTCCTCCTACAAGCGGGCGGCGCGAGCGCTCGCCGCCCACGGCTTTCGCGTTCTCATCCCGGATCTGCCCGGCTTCGGGAGAAGCTCGGACCTGCCGCTTGGACGGGTGAGCCTTGAATCGTTCGCGACGTCGTTGCAGGGTTTCTTGCTGAAGGTGCAGGAGATGCACGGCCTGCCGGCAGCTCCTGTCCACCTCGTCGGCCACTCCTTCGGCGGCGCCGTGAGCGCCCGCCTCGCCCACGACGCCCCAGAGCACGTCGCCTCGCTCGTGCTCGTCGACGCCGCCACGGGCGTCACCTGGTCACGTCACGACGACTCCGAACGTCTGCTGGCCGAGCGCCCGTTGTGGGACTGGGCGCTTCACCTCGTCCACGAGTTCCCCCTGAGCGAGTTTCCCTCGGCGGCGACGTCGGTGCTGCTCGACCTCGGTCACAACCTCGTCTGGCACCTTCCGAGCCTCGGGCTCGTCGCCCACCTCACGCGGCGCTTCGACATCCGCGCAGAGCTCAAGCTGATCGCCGAGCTCGGCATCCCCGTATCGGTCGTGTGGGCGGACGGCGACCGGGTGGTGACGAAGGCGTGCTTCGACGACCAGTGCATCGCCGTGGGTTGCGAGGGCACGGTCGTCGCCGGCAACCACGGATGGCCCTTTGCCGACCCGGCGGCGTTCGGGCGCGTCATCGCCTCCCACCTTCTGCCGCTGGCAGCTCGCTGAGCTCCCGCTCGCCCTCGCCCGGTACGGTGGCGTGATGAGCCCGCCGCTCGTGCCCCGGGACGCGGCCACGATCATGCTCGTGCGGGACGTCAGCGCCCAGACCGGCGGGACCGACATGCAGGTGCTCATGCTCCGGCGCAACGCCCAGTCGGTCTGGGTGGCCGGTGCTCACCTCTTTCCCGGCGGTGCCGTGGATCCAGACGACGGCAGCGAGGAGACGGCCCGGCACTGCGCCGGACGGGACGACGCCGAGGCGAGCAGGATCCTCGGGATCAAGCAAGGGGGCAGGAGCTTCTTCGTCGCTGCCGTACGGGAGTGCTTCGAGGAGGCCGGCATCCTGCTGGCGCTCACCGGCGGCGAGGCCCTCTCGTTCGCCGACGCCGAGGTGGCGGGGCGTTTCGTGGAGCACCGGCGCCGGCTGAACGCCGGGGAGGTTCGTCTTGCCGACATCTGCGCTGCCGAGAACCTCTCGCTCGACCTCGACCGGGTCGCCTACTTCAGCCATTGGATCACGCCCGAAGGGGCGCCCCGGCGCTACGACACGAGGTTCTTCGTCGGCGTCGTGCCGGAGGGCCAGGAGGCGCTGCACGACGACTCCGAGGTCGTCGCCAGCACCTGGATCGAGCCGGCGGCGGCCCTTGACCGACACCGCGCCGGTGAGCTCGACCTCATGTTCCCTACGATGAAGAACCTGGAAGCCATCGGTCGCTTCCGCCGCGCGGCAGATCTCATGACGGCGGCTGCAGCGGCCGAGGTGCCGGCGATCCTGCCTCGGATCACGGTCGAGGGAGAAGGGGTCCGCATCGTCTTGCCTGGCGACGACGGCTACGAGGACGCCACCGGGCTGCCGCCGGGTGTGCCCTTCCCGGATCGGCCGCAACCCATCGGCTCCCCCGCCTCGGACCAGCTGGGAAGACCGGGCGGGCCCGGCCGGGGAGAGAACCGCAGAACGGCCGGTGGCTGAGGCAGAGGTGGGAGCCGTGCTCGAGGCACCCGTTCCCGGCACGCCCGTCACGCTGCTACCAGGCATCACGCGGCTGACGGCTCCGAACCCCTCCGTCATGACGGGACCAGGGACGAACACCTATCTCGTCGGCCACGACGCCCTCGTCGTCATCGACCCCGGGCCGGGCGACGACGGCCATCTCGAGGCGATCGTCCGTGCCGCCAGCGGGCGCCTTCGGGCGATCGTGGTGACGCATACGCACCCGGACCACGCCCCAGGTGCGGCCCCGCTGGCGGCCCGCACGGGCGCCCGCGTGCTCGGCTACGGGCCGAGAGACGGCTTTGAGCCGGACGACACGCTAGGCGAGGGCAGCGAGGTGGCGGAGGGCGACGTCTTGCTGCGGGCGGTACACACGCCTGGGCACGCATCGAACCATCTCTGCTATCTCGCTGTCGTGCCCCACCACGACGGCTCGGACACCCGCCTGCTGTTCTCGGGCGACCACATCATGGGCGGGTCGACCGTCGTCATCGCACCCCCGGACGGCGACATGAGTGCCTACCTCGCCTCCCTCGAGCGTCTGCTCAGCTTCGACCCACCCATCACGATCATCGCCCCAGGGCACGGCCCGTTGATGCCCCAGCCTCGGGAGGTGATCGAGGGCTACCTGCAGCACCGACTCGCCCGGGAAGCAGCCATCCTCGCTTCCCTCGGCACCCGCCGCTCGGCCGACATCGAGGAGATCGTTTCGGACGTCTACACCGACGTGCCGGCGGCTCTGCACCCGATCGCCCGCTTCTCGGTGTGGGCGCACCTGCGCAAGCTCGCCGATGAGGGCCGGGCCGCCTCGGATGACCCGAATGAGCTCTCGGCAAGCTGGAGGACGGTCTGAGATTCCCGCTCTAGGCCACTAACCTGCGACTATGCAACCGCTGTCCGTCGAGGCCGTGGCTTGGCGGGCCATCGGCGGCCTCGAGGTCATGACCTGGCCCGCCTTCGACGATCTCGATGTCGACGTCGTCACGACGACACGCCATGGCGGAGTTTCGGCGGGCGCCTACGAAAGCCTCAACCTCGCTCTGCACGTCGGCGACGACGACGACCTCGTGGTCGAGAATCGCCGCCGAGCTGCCCAAGCCATCGGTGCGCACCTCGGCGACCTGGTCTTTTGCAATCAAACGCACGGCCGGAGCGTATTCGTCGTGACCGGATCCGATCGCGGGCGTGGCACGACGTCGCTCACGACGGCAATCGACGGCGTCGACGCCGTCGTGACGGCGGAGGCCGGGCCCGTGCTGGCGATGATGGTGGCTGACTGCGTGCCGATCGCCCTGTGCGACCCGCGGGCGCACGTTGCCGGCGCCGTGCACGCAGGCTGGCGCGGGACGGTTCTTCGCGTGGCAGACGCAGCCGTGAACGCAATGACCGGGCTCGGGGCCTCCGCCGACGACATCGTCGCCGCCATCGGTCCGGCCATCCACCCGGACCGTTACCAAGTCGGTCCGGAGGTGAGAGAGGCGGCGGCAGCAGGCTTCGCCGGTGAGATCGACGACCTCGTCCGCCCGGATGCCGGCGGGCCGCCGGGCACCTACCTGTTCGACCTGTGGAAGGCAAACCAGCGCATCCTCGTCGAAGCCGGCGTCCGGCCGGACCACATCGTGTGTGCCGCGGTCCCGAGCGGCGGTGCGGGACCCTTCTTCAGCGACCGAGCCGTCCGGCCGTGCGGGAGGAACTCCATCCTCGTGCGCCTCCGCCCGCCTTCGTGACCTACCCACCCACCGCGCCGGCGCCCGGTTCAGCTCGGGCGCAGCGTTTCACCTACGACGAGCTCGAGGCCGACCCTCATCTCGGGGAGCTGCGCTGCCGTTACAGCCTCGATGGGCAGGGCTTCGTCGAGCGAGTCGGTTTCGAGGGGGTCGACCCGCAGGCGTGGGCTCTTCCCGGCGTCGAGGCGGCCGCCCGCTGGGTGTTCCTCTTGCTCGGCGTTTCCTACTACAAGGCCGGTGCGCCGCCCGTGGTCGATCTCGGGGATCTCGCTCTCTCGGCGCCCGATGTCGAGTTCCTCCGCCAGTACTACATCGACGGACTCGGCGAGTTCGCCTACCGCAACGGCATCGACCTCTCCGAGCTCGAGATCCGGTCCCGGTCCCCGCTGACCTCGCCGCCGCCGGCGCCATCGCTCAGCGCCGAGCAGGTCGGAACCGGAGCCCTCCGCCCGCTCATCCCATTCGGGGGCGGCATCGACTCCATCGTGACGACCGAGCTCGTCCGCCACGGCGCCCGCGGGGGGGACGACGGGGAGCGCACGGCCCTCTTCGTCGTCAGCAAGGCGGGCGATCGCTTCGCAGCCATCGAGGCACCCGCCGCCGTCACCGGGCTGCCAATCCTGCGCGCCGAGCGGGAGCTCGACCGGCGGATCCTGCGGTCGAGCCAGCTGGGCTTCCTCAACGGACACGTGCCGGTCACGGGCATGATTTCGGCCATCGCCGTGCTCGCGGCCCTCCTGCACGGACGCGACGCAGTCGTCATGTCCAACGAAGCGTCTGCTTCAGCCGGCAACCTCGACCTCGGCGACCGTGTCGTCAACCACCAGTGGTCGAAGGGGTTGGCCTTCGAGACGGCGTTTCGAGACGCCCTCGTCCGCAACCGAGTACCGGTCGAGTACTTCTCCCTCCTGCGCTCTGCCTCCGAGCTGTGGGTGGGGCGGCATTTCGCCGCTCTCACGAGGTATCACGGGGTGTTCCGCAGCTGCAACCGAGCCTTCTACGTCGACGCCGCCCTTCGCATGGACCACTGGTGCGGTGAATGCGACAAATGCTGCTTCGTCGATCTCATCCTGGCGCCGTTCATGGAGCGCGCCCGGCTGGAGGAGGTCTTCGACGATCGTGAGCCGCTCGCCAACGACGCCTTGGCGGACCGCTTCCGCACGCTCCTTGGCATCTCCCCATCCCCGAAACCCTTCGACTGCGTCGGCGACCCGCCCGAGTGCCGCGCAGCTCTGCGGCTCACGGCAGAGCGAGCCGACCGCGTCGGGGACACCCTCGTGCATCGCCTTCTCGCCGAGCTGCCCGACGAGCCGGCACTGACGGCGCAGCTGCTCGAACCCGCCGGCCCGAACTTCGTCCCCGATGCGTACGCGCCCGGCGATCTGCTGGTCTGACCTCTCGGGCGCCCGCGTCGGCGTCTGGGGCCTCGGGATCGAGGGAACGGCCAACCTGCAACGCCTCGGCGAGCTTGGCGCCGACTTCGTCGTGGTCGAGGACAGTCCGCCGCCCGCGCGGGTGCTCGGCCACGAGGTGCTCGCCATCGCCGAGGGGGGGCTCGAGGCGCTGCGGACGCGGGACGTCGTCGTGAAGACGCCAGGCGTGCGCCGACGCCGGCCCGAGGTCGCCCAGCTCGAAGCCGCCGGAATCCCCGTCGTCGGCGGGCTCGGCCTCTGGCTGCAGGAGGCGCCTCGAGAGCGCGTCCTCGTGATCACGGGGACGAAGGGAAAGTCGACGACGACCGCCATCGCCGGTCACCTGCTCGACCAGCTCGGCTACCGCACCCTCGTCGCCGGCAACATCGGCCGCGCGCCCTACGACCCGTCGTTGCCGAGCGAGTTCGACTACGCCATCATCGAGGTCTCGAGCTTCCAGGCGACCGACCTCGCCGTCTCGCCGCCCGTCGTGGCCGTCACGTCGCTCCACCCTGACCACCTCGATTGGCACGGCGGTGTCGAAGAGTACTTCCGCGACAAGCTCTCAGCCTGCAGCCAGCCGGGCGCAGATCTCACCGTGGCCGACGGCGGCAGCCCGCTCCTGCACGAGCGGGTGGGGCAGCTGGGCCCTCGTGTCCGCTGGGTCGGCAGCTCGGAGCAGGACCTCGGGGGCAGGTGGCTGGAGACCCTCGGTCTCCCGGGAGTGCACAACCGACGAAACGCCATGATCGCCCGCGCCTGCCTCCTCGGCCTCGGTGTCCCGGAGGCCGCCGACGGCGAGGCAATGGCGGCAGCCGCCGAAGGCTTCGAGGGTCTCGACAGCCGGTTGCGGACGATCGGCACTGTCGCCGGCGTGAGGTTCGTAGACGACAGCCTGGCGACGAACGTGCTGCCGACAGTGGCGGCCCTCGAGGCCTATGGCCGCGAGCGGGTCGCCCTCATCGTCGGTGGGCACGACCGCGGCATCGACTACGGCCCGCTGGCGGAGGCTCTTTCGGCCCGCGCGGCGCGAGCCGAGAACGGCGTCGTGGCCGTCTTCACCCTGCCGGAGAACGGCGCCCGTATCTCGGCGCAGATCCGTCAGCACCTCGGAGCGAGCGCCGAGGTGACGGAGTGCGAGGCGTTGACGTCGGCGGTTCGCTTGGGTTTTGCCTGGGCGCGGCAGGGGAGCGGCGTCGTGTTGCTGTCTCCTGCAGCACCGAGCTTCGGCCACTTCCGTGACTACAAGGACCGAGCTGCCGTGTTCGCAGACGCCATGGAGCGCTGCGCCGCCTCGAGCTGAGCGACCTTCAGAGGAGCACGTTCGGGTTGAGAATGCCCGCCGGGTCGAGGGCTGCCTTCACCGCTCGCATGGCGGCGATCTCCGCCGGTGAGCGGTTGAGCGCAAGCCAGTGGCGCTTGGCGACGCCGATCCCGTGCTCGGCGCTGATGGAACCCCCCAGCTCGGCGACGAG
>Ga0116106_1000442_pt1 | contig 23771 bp, 19 predicted proteins | sample June2015DPH_6_50_FD_89717 | JGI IMG/M metagenome (GOLD analysis project Ga0116106, IMG submission 89717) | Peatland microbial communities from SPRUCE experiment site at the Marcell Experimental Forest, Minnesota, USA - June2015DPH_6_40 | ecosystem: Environmental > Terrestrial > Soil > Wetlands >...
AGCGTGAGCTCGTTGCCGACCGCCGCCTGCAACGAGCGGTCCTGCGAGTTGCGCCGGGCGTTGACGTTGTCGCTGGTCTCGAACACGGCGACGCCACCGAGCAGCAGCGACGCGACCAGTCCAAAGATTGCGAGCTGCCGCATGCACACTATTTCGTCGTTCTGCCGACGAGCTTAAATCTTGGATATACCAGCCGGCACATGTTTGCGCGCGTCAATCCTGCATTTCGGCTGCTGTTCGCAGGACAGGCGATCTCGGCGCTCGGCGATCGCCTGGTGCCGGTGTCGCTAGCGTTCGCGGTGCTCGACCTCACGGGGTCGGTCACGGACCTCGGCATCGTGTTCGGCGCACAGGCCGCCGCACTCGTATTGTTCGTGCTGTTCGGCGGGGTGTGGGCTGACCGGCTCCCGCGCCAGCGCGTGATGCTGGCCTCCGACGCCGTGCGCTGCGTGGCGCAGGGGGCGAGCGCGGCACTGCTGTTGAGCGGCAGCGCGCACGTGTGGCAGCTCGCCGGGCTGCAGGCGCTGTATGGCGCCGCTGCGGGGTTCTTCGGGCCGGCGGCGACCGCGCTCGTGCCGCAGACCATGGATGCGGCCGACCTGCAGCAGGCCAACGCGCTGCTCGGGCTCAGCGGCAACGCGGCGGCGATCCTCGGCCCGGCGCTCGCGGGAGTGATCGTGGCGACACTCGGCCCCGGCTGGGCGCTCGCCGGCGACGCGGGCACGTTTGCGGTGAGCGCGACCTGTCTGAGCCTGATGCGGGTCACTCCACTGCTCGCCGCCGCGAGGGCGAGCACGCTGGCCGAGCTACAGGCGGGCTGGCGCGCGTTTCGCTCACGCACATGGCTGTGGGTGAGCGTTCTGTACTTCACGCTGTTCCTCGCGCTCGCGTACAGCCCGCTGCAGGTGCTCGGACCGCAGGTCGCGCGCAGCTCGCTGGGCGGCCCCGGCGCGTGGGCGGCGATCAGCACCGCGCTCGGCATCGGCGCGGCAGCGGGCGGGGCGCTCGGCCTTCGCTGGCGCCCGCGCCATCCACTGCGTGCCGCGTTCATCGCCTTCCTGATCGCCGGCCCGCTGCTGTTCGCGCTGCTCGCCGCGCACGCTCCGCTGGCGCTGATCGTCGCGACGGCGCTCGTCGACGGGGCATCGGGCACGCTGTTCAACGCCTTCTGGTTCACGGCGCTGCAGCACGAGGTGCCGGCCACGGAGCTCTCGCGCGTGAGCTCCTGGGACTACCTCGGCTCGCTCGCGCTGCAGCCGCTGGGCCTCGCCGCGAGCGGGCCCGTGGCGGCGGCCGTGGGCGTCTCCACGACGCTGTACGGGGCGGGCGGCATATTCCTGGTGCTGCTGATCGCCGTGCTTGCGGTGCCGGCCGTGCGCGACTACACGGCCGGCACCCACGCGCGCGCTGTTTCTTCTGCTTGATCGTGATGTCGCGCAGAACCGCTGAGCCTAGGTAGTCCGGCCCCGGGGATTGCGGACGAGGGCGGATGTCGCTGGCGCGAAGAGGCGGGAGCCTGTCGCGCATGAGCATTGCCCGCAAGCGAGCCCGTCGCGCGAGCGCTCGCTCAGGGGTGACGGAGACGCTGGCGCGGGTCTGCGCCGCGCATCCACGGCGGACGCTGGGCTGTTGGGCCCTGGCACTGTTCGCGGCGCTCGCGCTCGTCGCGACCTCGCTGCATGGGCTGAGCTCCAGCTACCACGCGGTGGGCGCGCCACAGTCGGCGAAGGCGGCGAACGTGCTCGCCAGGGCCTTCCCAGGCGGATCGGGCTATGTCGTGGCGGGGGATGCCAGCGACGTCGTGATCGTCCACTCCGCGCGCTGGACGGCCACCGAGCCGGCCTTTCGGGCGTTCGTAGAGGAACTGGTGCGCGCTGTTCGTGCCACCGGGTCGGCGACGGATGTGCGCAGCTACCTATCCGGCGACAGGGCGCTCGTCGCCGGCGACGAGCGCGCGACGCTGATCTCCCTCTCCGCGGCCAGCCCCTCGAAGGTCAAGCCGATCGTCGCCCTCGTCGAACGGTACGACCGCGCGCCTGGCTTCAGCGTCTCGATCACCGGCAGCTACCCGGCTCAGAACGACTTCAGCAAGCTCTCGCAGAGCGACCTGGAGCACGGTGAGCTCGCGTTCGGCCTGCCGGCCGCGCTGGTCGTGCTGGTGCTCGTGTTCGGATCGATCATGGCCGGGCTTGCGCCGGTCCTGATGGCGCTCGTCGCGATCCTTGTCGGCTTGGGCCTCGTCGCCCTGCTGTCGCTCGCCTTCAGCCTGTCGGTATTCATCGTGAACATGCTCACGGGCATGGGCCTGGCGCTGGGGATCGACTATTCGCTGTTCGTCATCTCCCGCTATCGGGAGGAGCGAGGTCACGGGCGCGCCCAGCAGGAGGCGATCGCACGCGCCGGCGCCACCGCGAGCAGAGCGGTCCTGCTGAGCGGCAGCACCTTTGTGATCGCGCTGTTCGGCATGCTGCTCGTGCCGACCCAGATCATGCGCAGCCTCGCGGCCGGGGCGATCGTCGTCGGCGTCGTCTCCGTGGCAGGCGCGCTCACGCTGCTGCCGGCGGTCCTCGGGCTGCTGGGCGACCGCGTCAACGCCCTGCACGTGCCGCTGCTGGGACGCAACCTCGGGCACGTGGAAGCCGCCGAAGGGCAGGTCTGGCGCAAGATCGTCGACCGGGTCTTGCGTCGTCCGGCGCTGAGCCTTGCGCTGGCCGCAGCCGTGATGATCGCTGCCGCCACCCCCATCTTCGGCCTGCACATCGGAGCGAGCGGCGTCAGCTCGCTGCCAAACAGCCTGCCCTCCAAGCAGGGCTATCTCGCGCTGGCTCGCTACTTCCCGGCGGCGAGCACCTATCCCGCGCAGATCGTCGTCGAAGGGGGCAGCCCCGCGGTTCGCAGCGACCTTGCCGAGCTACAGACACTGCTGGCCCGCGACAGGCGCTTCGGCCCGGGGACGATCGTCGCCTCGGCGACGGCGCCGGTCATGCTCCTGTCGCTTCCGATACGCGGCGATCCCGCGTCACCGCAGGCGATCGCCGCCGTGCGAGAGCTGCGCGGGCAGCTCCTCCCAGCCGCACTCGCTGGCACCGGCGCTCGCGTGCTCGTCGGCGGCGACTCGGCGGAGGACGCCGACTACTTCGACGCGGTCACGAGCCCCACCCCGGCTGTGCTCGCCCTGGTGCTCGGCCTGAGCTTCCTCGTCCTGCTGGTCGCGTTCCGCTCGCTCGTGCTCGCGCTGATCTCGATCCTGCTCAACCTGCTCTCGGTCGGTGCCGCTTACGGGCTCCTGACGCTCGTGTTCGTGCACGGCGTCGGAGCAGACTTGCTCGGCTTCCAGCACGCCAGCACGATCGAAGCGTGGGTTCCCCTGTTCCTCTTCTCGGTCCTGTTCGGCCTCTCCATGGACTATCAGGTCTTCCTGCTCAGCAGGATCAAGGAGCACCATGATCGTTCACGCGACACGCGCGAGGCCGTCGCCGCCGGCGTCGCTTCGACCGCGCGCATCATCACCGGCGCCGCGCTGATCATCATCATGGTGTTCATCGGCTTCGCCCGGGGGCAACTCGTGATGTTCCAACAAATGGGCTTCGGCGTGTCTGTGGCCCTGCTCCTGGACGCCACCCTCATCCGCGTCGTGGTGCTCCCCAGCGCGATGAGCCTGCTGGGCGAGCGCGCCTGGTACCTGCCCGGCTTCCTACGGTGGCTGCCCCGCCTGGAAGCCGAGCGTCGCGAGTCACTCCCGCCCGCGCCGCGAACTGCACAAGCAGCCGCGACACACGCAGGCAGCGCCTAGCTGGGGCACGGCGGCAGGCGCTGAGTGGCAAGGAGGACTGCCCGGAGCCCGCCTGACGGCTGGTCAGTCGATCGATCCGGGCTCAGCCACCCACACGCTCTCGACCCCGAGTACGCGGCAGAGGGGCTCGAAGTGGCGGTCGTAGTGCAGCACGCCCGCCCCACGTCCGGCAGCCGCAGCGGCAATCAGATAGTCCGCCGCCGGGACACGTCGCTCGCCCCGTAGCTCGCGCGACGCACCGAGGGCCGCTGCGCTGACGCTGCGTGTCACATGGGCCGCAGGCAGCGCGGTCAGCGTTCGATCGAGGTCGGCGAACTTCTGCTCGTCGCGAGCGCTAGCAAGCAGCTCGAGGGCGACCACGGGACACACAGCGAGCAGGTCGGACTCAGCGGTTGCCAGCCAGCGAGGAAGCACGGCCGGGTCACGCTGGCGATTCCACGCGGAGGTATCGAATACGAGCAGTCCGCCAGAGCCGTAGGGCTCAACGGGAGGCATGAAGCTGCTCTGAGACGGCGAAGTCGTAACTGTCATCCTCACCTGCTGCGATTCGCAGCAGGTGCTCGCGGGCCTTGCGTTTGTCAGCGCGCTCGGCGCGGATCGCCTCTGCGCCACGCAGCGCCAGGTCACGCACCGCGCGCGAGCGCGGCTCTGTGCCGCCGAACTCGGCGACAGCGGCCGCCAGCTCGGAATCGAGGGTGACCTGGATACGCGGCTTGGTCGGCGGCATCCGAGCAGTGTACCGCGCTCGTGGTACACCATCATCGAGACGAATGCCCCGTGCGGGACTCGAACCCGCCCCACCGGATCAAGAGTGGGCTCGCGGGGGGTGTTCTCGGCGCAAAACTGCCGTGGCTTCGGGCCGTAAGGCGTGCTCAGACGACCTCAGAATTGCTCATCTCAGGACCAATTTGGGGACCAAATTGGCGGCTCCAACCCGCCGGATTCGCGATCCGGTACCCACCGGATTCGTGGGCTGTCGCACTCGCCTGAAGCAGCAGCCTGCCCGCCGGGAGGCTCCCGTGCACCTCTCCGTCCGGAGCGGGCACGCGCGGAGCCTGGACGTGGGCTCTCGCATGTGGGCGGCAGCGGTAGCGGGCCTGAGATCTTCGATGAGTGCTGCTTGTCGTCCGGCCCGAGCGCGAGCCCGGCCCTCGCTTGGACGCTCGCTCGGCCCGCGAAGCAGAAGCGGCTCAAAGTGTATGGTCTCAGTAGCGGAGGTCGCCTGCCATTCGTTTGTCGCTCCAGTCGCTGGCCGTGTCACCTAGACCTCGATTTCTCCCCCGGGCGCCACAACCATGGACCTAGGTCGGTGTTGAAGGTCTTGCGAATCGAACGCGGGAGGGGGTGGGGCTAGCGATGGGTGGCCGCGAAGTAGAACAGCGCGAGACGCGAGTTGACAACGAAGTCGTGCGGCGCGCGGCAAGACGTCTGAACGTCGCGCTGTGCGTGATAGCTGTCGCGTGTTCGTTGTCAGCGGCGATATCGAGCGCGGCTACTCGCGGGTGGTCGCCCGCCGTCTCGGTGGGTGGACCGCGAATTCAGGATTTGGTCTTCGGCCCCGGGAATGTGCCGTGGGTCGTCTTCAACGACGAACCCTTCTACGGCTCGTCGCCGCATCCGAGCGCACCTCAAGTAGCGCGGCTCACGCGGCGCTATGCACTCGTCGACCGTCGCCCCATTCCCAGCGTCCCCGGCTATGAAAGCTCGGTTCGACTGTATGTCAACCAAAGCGGGGTCGGGGCGGCGCTATCAACCTTGACGCCGGCTGGCGGCGGTGAGCTAGCGCCCCCCATAGGCATAGGCGTGTCAGCCTGGCGGCCGGGCAAAGCCCCGAGCCAACCTGTGATACTGACACACAACGTGCGGGAAGATGAAGGCGCGAGCATCGCAATCAGCGCCAGTGGGACGACTGCTGTGAGCTACGCGACGTACGAAACGGGAGCCAAGTTTGTGGTCGACCGTCTCACGGGCGGTCGCGTCGTGAGTGTTCACGAAGTCCCCATTCCGTCCGCGGACATCCCCATCAGCACGGAAGTCCTGGCGGCGAGTGGAGGCGGCTTTCGCGCCGAATGGAAGCTGGCAGGAACCATGGAAGGTCTCGCAGGCATCGAAACCACCGAAGTGACAGCCGACGGCGTGTTCTCGCCCGACGTGTTCGTCCCCTGGCCATACGAGCCGGGCGCCCCTCGAGTCTCCCAGGGCATCTTCCGATCGGATGCGCGAGGCGACGAGGTCGCCATATGGCCAACGAAAGAACCCCCATTCCGGGAAGGAGTCGAACCTGTTACCGAATGGGATCTGGCGTCTAAGGGCGCGGGCGGCACGTGGAGCTCGCCCCAACTCATCGGCACCACCGGGGGGGAGGGTGCCAATGAAATGGCCGTGGCGATCGATCCAACTGGCCGCTTCACGGTCCTCTGGACGTCAGCGCAGTCGCGCCAGATGGTGGTCGGCGGAGCCGCGGGAGCTCAAGCGAGTAACCCGATGCCTCTACAGAGACGCCCGACCGGCTTGACGGAACGCTTCCAGCGGCTCGCCTTGACAACCACTGATCACGTAGTCGCGATCTGGAACACGTATCGGGACTCCAGAGCCGAGGAACTGACTTCCGTGGAGGCAGCGACAAGCATGGACGGGGTCCACTTCTCAAAACCGCAGCGCATCTCACCGAACAAGCGCCCTATGCGTGGCTGCCTCGATGAGCTCTTGGTGCCCGACCGCGCCGGTGGCGCTTTGGCATGGTGGTCATGCGAAAACGACGGGCACCGAGTAAACGAGTACGCACGTTACCGGCCATAGCGCAGGGTGCTGCCTCACCCGGACGCGATGGTCGACGCGACATGAGCAGCCGACACTGATGGTTTCAGAGACGAGCGAGCGCCCAAGCGAAGACCGGGATCGCGCTCGCTCTGGACGACGACCGGCGGTCCGGGGACGAGTTGGTCGTGCTCCTGCGTTTGCGCGCGAGCGGGCGGAAGCAGCAGTGTCGACCCGGGCGGGCGCTGTCGCACGCCGCTACAGGAAGGCGGTATTACTTCACGATCGTGAAGCTGAGCTTCTGCGGCGCAGACTTTTGGCCTGCGGCGTTGGTCGCTGTAATAGCGAGCGTGTAGCGCCCCGGCTTGAGCTTCCTCAAGCGGGAGAGCCGGCCCTGGAAGACGACCGTGTTCGTGGCGCTGTGGCCGGCGAAGGAGAGCATGCCGGCTGTCACGGCGCGCTTGCAGACACGCTTGCGGCGATTCGTCCTGGTCTGCGCGACGCACTTGCCCTTAACCGTGTGGCCGCTAACGCGCTGGGTGAAGCTGAAGCTCACGGCGGCTTGCTCGTTCAGTGAGAAGGAGAACGTGGTCCCGATTGGGGGCTTCTTCTTGGCGCTGATCTGCGCGAGCTTGCTTCCCTCGCGCCAGGTTGAGGTCGACTGGTGGGCTGCGGTGATCGCAGGCGCCGGTGTGACCGGCGCCGCCGCGACGGCGTAGGTAACGGTCTGGCTGGTTTCAGCACCGTCGCTGTCGCTGGCGTCGACGGTGAAGGAGTGCGCGCCGGGCGTGCTCGTGGCGATCGGTGCGCCGCTTGCGACCGGACCGGCGCACGCGCTCACCGTCGCGGGCGCGGACGCGGTGCAGGAGTAGGCCGCCGCCACGCTCTGCCCGTCGGTGTAGGTCGCACCGTTGGACGGCGAGCTGATCGACACCGTCGGCGGCGGGTTCACGAAGGTGTAGGCGACGCCCTGTTCGGCGTTGACCCCGACCTTGTGGTAGGGCGCGCCGGCGATGATCGTGTTGTCGGAGATGGCGACCGCGGTGCCGAACGCATCGCCTTTGGCGCCATCCGCTGGCGTCAGCTCCGCGGTCTGCGTCGCGTTCGTCCATCCCGACGCGGGCATCGTGAACACGTACGCAGCGCCGGGCTGGCGGTTGATGCCGTCATATGTCGCGCCGCCCACGATCGTGTTGCTCGAGATCGCAACCGAGAACCCGAGGTAGGATTCCTTTTCGCCGTTGGAGGTGGTGAGTTCGGCGGTGGGCGCGGTCACGTGCGTCCACCCGGCGGCGGGCATCTCGAAGACGTAGAGCGCGCCCTGATATTCGTTGGCGCCGATCGTACGGCCTGGCGCGCCGACAACGATCGTCGCGCCCTGGATAGCGACCGAGTAGCCGAGCTCGGCGTGGGCTCCGTCGTTGGAGACCGGGAGTTCGGCGCTCTGGGTGGCGTTCATCCACCCGGTCGCGGGCATCTCGTAGATGTAGACGGCGCCCTGGTAGGAGTTGTGGCCGTACGCACCGGCCACAATCGTGTTGCCCGCGATTCCGACCGAGCTGCCGAGCTGGTCGTATTCTTCGGGGTTCGAAGCGGTCAGCTCGGCGGTCTGGCTGGCGTTCGCCCACCCCGACGCGGGCATCGTGTACACGTACACGGCTCCCTGCCAGTCCTTGGTAGCTGCGTGCCGAAACGCGCCGGCCACGATCGTGTTGCCCGAGATCGCAACCGAGGCGCCAAGGCCATCACCTTCGTGACCGTCCGTGGCGGTCAGCTTGGCTGTCTGGAAGATCGTGCCCGCCCACCCGGAGGAGGGCATCTCGAATACGTACACAGCGCCGCTGGGGCCATACTTCGAGGGAGCCGCGCCCGCGACGATCGTGTTGCCCGAGATCGCAACCGAGGCGCCGAGGCGGTCGCCTTCCTGGCCGTCCGAGGCGATCAGCTCGGCCGACTGCGTGGCATTCGCCCAGCCCGCGGAGGGCATCTGAAAGACGTAGGCCGCGCCCTGTGTTTCGTGGCTGCCAACCTTGTGGAGCGGCGCACCCACGACGATCGTGCTGCCCGAGACTGCCACAGCTTCGCCGTAGCCGTCGCCCATCGCCCCGTCGGAGGAGGTCAGCTCGGCCTGCTGGAGGAACGGGTCGATCCGCAGCGGGTAGATGGCACCGCGATCGTCGATGCGGATCAGCACGTGGCCGCGTGCGAGCTGCAGCCAGGAGGGCAGTGTGCGCCCGCGCGCGTCGCTGACCCGAAGCCCGCCGTAGCGAAGCGCGGCGCCCGGACCCTGCAGCAGCACGCCCGAGCGCTCAAGGCGCGTGCGTACATCGCCGGAGAGGGCAACCGAGAGCGTCAACGGGCCTCGGCCTGTGGTTGGGGCGCTCGCCACGTCGAAGCCCTGCTCGAGTCCCAGAGGCCCGTTCGCGTACCACTCGCGCACGCCGGTGTGGGGGTAGGTCACGCGGTTTGCGTGGACCTCTGGCGAGATCGTGGGGACATGCTTCAGCGCGTCACCACGGCCGTAGGCGAGCAGGGCAAGGCGGACGTGGATCTTGCCCGAGGCCACGGTCACACCGGCGGGCGAGAAAGCCATGCCCAGCCGCTGGGCGCGGTTGCGGGCTCGCAGGCCGAGGACCCCATAGCCAGCCTCATCTGCACCCAGCGCGGCCGAGATCGGGCCGCGCGCCGCCAACGGAAGGCTCATGAGACCGTCCCCTGAGAGCACCTGCGGCCCGGCATGGCGCCTGGTCTCCGAGGGCGACCCGATGACGATGGCGCCCGCCGCAAGCAGCAGGAGCGTAGCGACGCCCGCAAGCCACGCCCGGTGGAGGCCTCGGCGCCCTATGCGCCGAGACAGCCCACTCGCGGAACCGCGCTCGGCGATGACAAGCGTGGACACCCGCCGGACTCTATCGCCGCGCTGTCAGCAGTGGATGGGCACCCGGGCACCCGACAGCGGTAGGGGCGATGCGAAGGGGGTTCGCATCGAGGCCGAACTGACACATGCATCGAGCGTCACCCTCACACGAGCGCCCCGTCGTTCCCTCGGTCGATCTTGGGATCAAATGGGGACCAATTTCAAGATCCGCCGCATAGCTCTTGGCGAAAGCCCTTGACTTACGGGCACTTCCTGATGCCCCGTGCGGGACTCGAACCCGCCCCACCGGATTAAAAGTCCGGCGCTCTACCAGATGAGCTAACGGGGCCCTGCGGGCGAACAGTCTACGGCCCTTCGGCGGCGGCGACGCGCAGAAGCTCCTCGATGCGCGTGAGCTTCACGCGCGGGCGGCCGGCGGGCTCGCCGAGGGCGCGCTCGTGCCGGTCGATCGCCTCCCAGCCAGCGTACGTGACGAGCTCGGGCTGGCGCGAGCGCAGGAGCTCCTCGACGGTTGCGGCGTCGGGGCTGCTCGGGGTGTGCGTGGCGCCCGGCTGCGGCGTTGGCCCGTCGCCGTTGCTCGACGGCGCCAGGTCGGTGAGCATCGCGTCGACCGTCTCCTGCGCGTCCTTCTTGTTGGTGCCGATCACGCCCGAGGGGCCGCGCTTGATCCAGCCGACGACGTACTCGCCGGGGAGCGGCGCACCGCTGGCCGGATCGAGCACGCGGCCGGCCTGGTTGGGGATGACCGCGGAGCGCTCGTCGAACGGCACGCCCGGAAGCGGGATGCCGCGATAGCCGATCGCGCGGAACGCGAGCCCGGCTGGGATTGTCTCGCGCTCGTCGGTGGGCGTCGCGCGCAGGCCGCCGCCGGGAGCGGGAACGAGCTCGTTGCGGACCAGCTCGACGGCGCCGAGGTGGCCGTGCTCGTCGGGCACGAACGCGGTCGGCGAGAGCAGAAAGCGCAGCACGATGCGCTTGCTATGGCCCTTGGCGGGCTGCGCCGCGTAGCCGCGCAGGATCTCGACGTTGCGACGGCAGGTGATGTCCTCCTCGGCGGCTGCGTCGGCGACAGCGAGCGCGCGCTCGAGCTCGTCGGAATCGACGATCACGTCCGCGTCGGCTAGCTCGCCGAGCTCGAGCAGCTCGGGGTTCGTGAACGCCGCCTGCGCGGGGCCGCGGCGGCCGAGGATCACGACCTCGCGCACGCGGCTGCGGGCGAGCACCTCGAGCGCGTGATCGGCGGTGTCGGTGGGCGCGAGCTCCTCCGGGGCGAGCACGAGCATGCGCGCGACGTCGAGCGCGACGTTGCCGTTGCCGACGACCACCGCGCGCTCGGCTGAGAGCAGGTCGAACTCGAGGTCGGTGTGGTCGGGATGGCCGTTGTACCAGCCGACGAACTCGGTCGCGGCGTGCGAGCCGGGGAGCTCTTCGCCGGGGATGCCGAGCGGCCGGTCCGATGGCGAGCCGGTCGCGTACACGATCGCGTGGTAGTGGGCGAGCAGATCCTCGCGGGAGACGTGCTCGCCGAGCGTGACGTTTCCGAAGTAGCGAAAGCGCGGGTGGGCGGCGGTCTTCTCGTACACGCGCGTGACCGACTTGATCTTGGGGTGGTCGGGGGCGACGCCCGAGCGCACGAGTCCCCATGGCGTGGGCAGGCGCTCGAGCATGTCGACCTCGAAACGCCCGCTCGAGTCCTTGAGCAGGTGGCCGGCGGCGTAGAAGCCGGCCGGACCCGAGCCTACGACAGCGATGCGGATGGGTTGCTCGTCGGTCATCGGCCGGTCTGGTGGTCGGAGTGCGGGTGCGGTAGGGGAGAGGATGGGCGCGGCCCGACTCGAACGGGCGACCCCCTCGGTGTAAGCGAGGTGCTCTAGCCAACTGAGCTACGCGCCCTCGTGGGGCTCATAAGGCTAGCGTGAGTCGACGCGCGCTCCTGCGAAGCTGTCGCTATGGGCAGAGGTGCGCGGATCGGGCTGGTGGTGGCGGGCGTGGTGCTGCTGGTCATCGCGCAGCTGCTGCTGCCGTGGCTGGCCGCCAGAAGGATCAGCTCTCGGGTCGGCCGCTACGGCAAGGTGCTGAGCGTGAGCGTCAGCGCGTGGCCGGCGCTGGAGCTGCTGTGGGGCCACGCGGACTCGGTGCGCGTCAGGGCCAAGAGCCTCGCGCTCAGCCCGGCGCAGGTGGGAAGCCTGCTGTGGGAAGCGAGGGCGACGTCGAGCATCGACGTGAGCGCCGAAAGCGTGCAGCTGGGACAGCTGCGGGTGAGCGACGGAAGCCTGCGCAAGCGTGGCAGCGCGCTGAGCGCGCAAGCGCTCACGAGCGAAGCGGACGTCGCGGCGGCACTGCCCTCCGGATTCGGTGTGCGCCTGCTGCGCAGCGAAGGCGGCGAGGTGGAAGTGCGGGCGACGGGCGGGCTGTTCGGCATCGGCGCGTCCGTCAACGCGGTGGCGGGTGCGAGCGACGGCAAGCTGGTGGCGCATCCGCTGGGATTCCTGATCGAAGGGCTGCAGCTGACGCTGTTCTCCGACCCGCACGTGTACGTCGAGGGCGTGGGCGCGAGCGTGCAGAGCGAGCAGCCGCTCAGCTACCGGCTGACGATGAGCGCGACCCTGCGCTGAGCGGCTCAGGCCGCCGTCTGCAGATCCGCGGCCGCGATCGCGCTCCGCGGCCGGACGAGCATCGGCAGGCCGTGCTTGGGGCTGATCGTGGGCATCTGGCGGATGCTCAGCTGGAAGTCGTCGGGCAGCGCGAGCGTGCAGCGGGAGAGGATCAGCGTTGCGATCGTGCGCACCTCGAGCTGGCCGAAACGCATGCCTATGCACATGCGCGAGCCGCCGCCGAAGGGGACGTAGGCTCCCCTTGGCAGCGCAGCGCTGGCCTCCGGCGCGAAGCGCTCCGGACGGAACTCCTCCGGCTCGGGAAACACATCGGGGAGATGGTGGGAGGCCCAGGAGCAGTAGTTGACGAACGCGCGCGCCGGCACGGTGTGGCCTTCGAACTCGAATTGCTCGACGGCACGCCGAGGCCCGATCCACGCCGGTGGGTACTTGCGCAGGGTCTCCTCGAACACCATCTCCAGCTCGGCGAGCTCACCGGACATGAGCTGCGCGCTCGTCGGCTGTCCGCCGGAGAGCTGGGCATCCTGCTCGGCCAACAGCCGTGCGACGAGGTGCGGTTGGCGGGCGAGCTCGTAGAACATGAACGACACGGTCGAGGTGGTGGTGTCGTGGCCGGCGAACAGCAGCGTCATGACCTCGTCGCGGATCTGCAGGTCGGTGAGCGTGTTGCCGTCCTCGTCGTGGGCATCCAGCAGCAGGCTGAGGATGTCGTGCCCGCGCTCTCCTGTGGCGCGCCTGCGCGAGATCTCCGAGTAGATCAGCGTGTCGAGCTTGCGCGCGGCTCGCTGCAGGCGAGCCCACGGCGAGAAGCGGCCGCGGAGTACTCGCAGGAAGTACTCGGTGGAGTAGAACGACAGGGCCTCCTCGAACAGCTCGGCGGCGTCGATCGAGCGGGCCTGCTCGCCGTCGGGGTCGACGCCGAACAGTGCGCGCATGGCCACGCGCACGGCCAGACGCCGGGTCCACGCGTAGAGGTCGATGCTCGCGCCTGGCGTGAGCTCGTCGAGTGCGCTTGTGGTCTCGTCCACGATGGCCTCGGCGGAGGCGGCGATGTGCTCGCGGTGGAAGGCCGGCAGCATGATCAGGCGCGAGCGGCGGTGGAACTCGCCGTCGATCGTCAGCAGCCCGTCGCCCATCAGCCCGATCAGGTCGCGGAAGTGCGATTCGCGCCACGTGAAGTTGGATGCGTTGGAGACCGTGATGTAGTGGTTGGCAGCCGGCCCGAGCATGAACACGACGTTGCCGTGGAACAGCCGCAGCGTGAACACCGGGCCGAAGCGCTCGTAGGCCTGCAGCAGCATCGGCAGCGGGTCGTTGGCGAAGCGGCGCGTGCGGGGCAGCGAGAAGCGCGTTTCGCCCGGCGGGAACGGGACCGACGCCGAGCGCTCGGCGCGCAGGTCGTCGAGCATCACCGACAGCGGGTTCGAATTGAGCAGAGGGGTGGGACCGACAAGCGCCACGCCGCGAAGCCTAGTCGAAAGCTGGCTGGCCGGCCAGTCTCGACGAAGGCGGGGCCAACGCCCCAGCCTTGCCATACTGATGAGGCACGGAACGTCGCCCCGGCGCTCCGAGCATCGCGGGGGCGTAGCTCAGTAGGTTAGAGCGCTGCCCTGTCACGGCAGAGGTCGCGGGTTCGAGTCCCGTCGCTCCCGCTTCCACCGCATTTTCGGCCGCGTCGACGGACTTTTCGCTGCGGTGCCAACAGCGGGTTCGACGTACATCGCTCACGCTGTGATGACGAAGTGGGTCAGAAGTCGAGCTGGCGCAGTCCGAGTCTCGCTGTAGCGCGCAGGAAGTCGTCGACGAAGCCGTGGGCGTCAGCGGCGTCGTCGTCGAGCTCGGCGTCGGCGGTGATGGCGAAGGCCGCTGCACGGCGGGGGCCAATGTCGTCTGGGGCGTTGAAGTCGCGGTTCAGGAGCCCGAGGGCGCGCGCGACAATCTCGGCGTGGAACTGGGCGTGGAGGCGTAGACGTTCCGCGATGGCGGTGCCGCGTCCGGGGGTGTGGCGAATGACGTAGATGAGGTCGTAGGCGTCCTTGGGCTCGGCGCGGTCCCCGAACGCGAGAGCCTTAAGAACGACGAAGGCGGCTGATCCGCAGACGGGAACGGTGCGGCGCGCTCGCTCTCCCGCGAGGGTGTGTCCGTCGAGCTCGATGTTGACGCGCTCGTCGAAGGCGAGCTCGAGCCCTGGGGTGATAAGCGCGCCGAAGTCGGGCTCAAGGTTCTGGACCCGCACCGCGGGCTCTTGGGCGGGCGCTGGTGGCATCAGGAAGTCGACCGTGACCCTCAGCCCACCGAGTCGCCAGCGCTGGACGGTCTGGTTGCCGTTCTCGTTGGTGTCCGGCTTGAATCCCTCGCTGCGAAGTCGACGGCTGATCTCGGCATACCGCTCGTCGTCGAGCAGTGCGAGCGCGAGGCCGACGTCGAGGTCGTTGGTACCTGGATGGAGGTCGTCATCATCGCCATCGGTTCGCGTGGTGTCGATGAGGAGCGGCGGTACGAGGCCACCGACGATGCAAACGTCGTCGAGGTAGGCGCCGAGCGTGACGGCGACGGTCAGGCACACGGCCTTGACTTGCTTGGTCTCCTCCGCTGTGTAGCCGGAGCGGTGGCGTGGCTTGTCAGGGGCGGGCATGCCAGATCGCTCCGTCGTGGCGCAGCTCCTCGGCTGCCTCGCGGGCGCGCTCGGGTAGGGCGAGGAGATCAAGGTAGACCTGCACGCTCGACACGCAGGGCAACTCATCAATGTCCTGCTGGCCGTCGAAGACGCCGCGGTCGTCGGGGCCGATGAGCTGCACGTTGGCGCCGCGCTCGTTGCGTCGGAGTTCGATCGCATCCGCGGCGGCGCGTGGATCGCCGTGGACGTAGACGCTGTTGAGGCGGAAACGGGCGAAGCGGTCAAGTGCCCACGCGGCCGACAGCCCGGTGAAGGCGTGGTCGACGTCGGCGTCACGTAGCCGATGGTCGAGTTCGCGCGCCAGCTCGATGCCACTTCCAGAGATGTGCCCGGTGATGATGTCGTGGCGACCGAAGCGGTACTCGTCGGCCCAGGCATCTAGCAGCAGGTCACGGTCGCGGGGGCGCAGCGATGCTCGGTCGCGAGCGAGAAGCTCGTCATCCTCCAGTCGCCGAACGACGCGCGAGACGCGGCCGGCGTCGAGGCCGGTGTGTTCGCTGAGCTCCTTTTGGCGCCACCAGCGCTCGGGGTCCAGCAGTAGCGTTCGCGCTACACGGGAGCTCTTCGGTGCAAACGCAGACGAAGGGCGACCCCGGGCGGGGAACTGATTGGGTCGGCCTTGAATCGAGACGTAGAGATCCTTGTCCCGGATGTGTGCGTTTCCCGACAGGTCCAGCCAGTTCAGCTCGCGCTCCTCGGCCGCTTTCGCGCCGGCTGGCGTCATGAACGGCACGACCAGTACGGCGATGCCGTCATGGGTCGCGAGGCGCGCCATCTGCTCTGCGGCCAATGCGACAACTCCCGGACTGGCCGCTGACTTGACCTCGATCAGCCAGAGACGGCCGTTGCTATTGACGATCGCATCGAAGCCACCGTCCGGCGCCTGCTGCTGTGGTGGTCCGATGTCCGGCTCGTCGAGCAGGTCTTCGAGAATCGTCGGAAGCCGTCGCAGCGCTTCGCGCTCGAACTGCACGCCTGCGTAAGCGGCGTCGGTTGCATGACTCGGCATTCAGCGTATTTTACGCAGCTAGCTGTCTAAAAGCAAATAATTGCTTGCGCTGACAATCGGAGGCTTTTGCGCAATGCGAGGTCCGCTCCGGAGTCCTTACAGACCGTGCGTGGGTCCAGCCGCCTACCCCCGGATCTCAATACGGTGTCCACAGCGCGTCCGACCCCCGTCGCTCCCGTACTCTACCCCCGCCGTCTCCCGTGGCTGGGCGCGGCGGTCGCGTTGGAAGAACGCCAGGAACGAGGGCTTGGGCTGGACTGCGACGACGCGGTCTTGGTCGAGCCAGACGTTCTCGAGATGAGGCTGAGGAACTGCCGCTCGGCGGTGAAGTCACGGCGACGGCTTGGACGTAGCAATCGCGCGGCTAAATCAGGTCGGTGCCCGTTCGACTTCGATGACGGTGGTCGCGGGTTTCTTGGTGGTGTCGGAGCTCGGTCTTGCGGTGGTTCTTCCCGCTCCTCATTCAACCAGGCGACGGGGCACGCACCCCGCGACGGCCCTTTCTGCGCCGACGAAGGGGGCATCGCCCGCCGGACAACTCGCTCGCACAAGGCGCTCGAGTTGTCCGATGGCCGTCCCAATCGCGGCCCCGTGGCAGTCTCTCGGGACGGCGCCTTCGTGTGCAGTCCAACAGTCGTGGGGGACCGCGGCGAGCGTCGCTTTGGCCTGCGCCTCCACTCTTGCGTGGCCGTTAGTCGGCGTTGCGCACGAAACGGTCCAGTCCGGTGGGACGACAACCGTCTGCGACCTCGCGGAGCACAGGTCCTCAGCGGCATGCAGTGCGAGTCGGAAGCAGGCGGCCTCTTCCGCGCGGGACGGATTGCTTTGACACGCCCTAAGGTCGCTACTGACTCGCCGCAGCGTTGTCGTGCTGCCGCCGCAGCCCGCGAGTGCCAGCCCGGCGATGATCGCCAAAGTTCCCGATTGCCGGAACACTGGCGGAGCTTACATCGGGGGAAATGGTGAAGAGGACCGTGCTCGCTTGTGGTGATCGTTGTTGGCAAAGGCTCCGTCTGGCTGTGGCGTCTTGACGGTTTGACGCCATCGCACTACTGTTCTGGTGTGGCTCGACGCAAGACGACGTACTACATAGACGAGGGCGTGTTGACGGCTACGAAGATGACTGCTGCTGCGACGCATCGCAGCGAGAGCCAGCTCGTCGAGGACGCTCTCCGCGCCTACGTCGTCGATGAGGGTCGTGGAGAAGCGGCCCGCGAGGACATGCGCCGGCTCCTTGACGAGCTGCGAGCCCGACCGGAGCTGAACGACTTGGACGACGAGCAGACGATGGCGCTGGCGGTCAGCGAGACACGCGCGGCCAGGCGCGAGCGCGCCGCCAAGAGACGAGGCTCCGCGACCGGGTGAGCAAAGCGCTTCGGGCCGTCGCCGACGTCAATGTGCTCGTCTCGGCGGCCCGCTCGCCAAACGGGCTGTGCGGAGTACTCCTTGAGGACGCCGCCGCCGGGCGTTGGATTCCCGTTGTGTCGGTGCTGCTCATCCAAGAGCTGGAGGAAGTGCTCGCCCGCCCGAAGTTCAGGAACGTGCTCGGCCAACACGGGATCCTGACGACGAGTACCTGGTGGCGCCCGCTCGCTCGGCAAACGTCGACGCGCTCATCTCCGGTGATCGCGACCTCACAGACCTCCCGGAGGCCGAGCCGCCGATCGAAACCCCGCGCAGTTCTCGCAGCGCCTGGCTGGGCTATAGCCGGATCTCAATCTCCGGGGTGACAATCACGGGTCCGACCCCCATCGCTCCGGCTTTTGTCCCCCCGCGTTTCCGCCTCCCGGACGACGGAGAAGCGGCTGCCGAAGCGAGGCTCATCGTCATATCGGAGCTGATCGCTGGTCGCACGTGATTCTTTCCTGACTCCGTAGAAACCGCCGTGTCAGCAGCGGATTCGACCTGATGAGCCGGCGCTCGTCCGGGCCTAACGTGGATGTATGGGACAGAGTCTGTCTGGAAGGAGATCCAGCATGGGCCGCAGAGCATCGATCGTGGTTGGGAGGCTCGTCTTCGGCGCCTTGGCGGTTCTGGTCGGGCTGGCGATCGGGGCAGCACCGGCATTGGCCGGATGGTCTGCACCGCAGTCGGTGAGCTACTCCACGGCAGGGTTCCGCTACGTCGCGCTGGCGACCGATGCGCGCGGCGATGCGGCGTTGGCCTGGGTCAGCGAGAGCGACGTCGGGCTGGTGCAGACGCGGGCGGCGGTGAACGTGGCATTCGTCGGCGCCAGCGGTCGGCTGGTGCAGTGGACGCTGTGGCGCAGCAGCGACGCGCTGGTCGCCGGTGTCGCGGTCGCGCTCGACGCGCACGGCGAACTGACGGTCGCCTGGATCGACGCGGCGCGCGGCCGCAGCGGCGCAACCCTCTACCCGCACACCATCCGGGCGGCCTACCGCACCCCTTCGGGCAAGTGGTCGCCGACCCAGGTCATCGGCTACAGCGGCCCGTTCTTCGGCGCCGACCTGCGGCTGGCGGCGGCGCCCAACCGCGAGGTTCTACTGACCTGGGTGGCAAATACCAAGAACGCTCCCGGCGTCGCGGCCGCGTGGCGCAAGCCGGGGCATCGCTTCGGCCCAGAAAGCGCGGTCAGCCGCGCCAAGAGCGCCATGATGAGCGAACCCACGTCCCTGTTCGACAGCGGTGGCGCCGCGCACATCTACGGCACGGTCAGCTGCGGACGCGGAATCCGCACCTGCGCGACGATGCTCAGCACCGCCCCGCGCAGCCACCGCTTCGGTGCGCCGCTGCTGATCGCCCCCGCGCCGGCCGAGTTCCCGGTCGTCTCGTTCAGCGCGCCGGGCCGAGCGCTCATCGCCTGGGAGACGGGTGACTACGAGGAACTCGAACCCTACTTCGCAGCCCCCTATGCGCGGGTGATGACCGAGGGATCGCTCAGCGCGGCGGTGGCGCTGCAGCCTGGCTCTGCGAACATCGCGAGCCCGGTCAACGCGGTCGCCGCCAACGAAGGCGGCGGGACCGTGAGCTGGTCCGAGACACCGCCGCCGTACCCTGGCTCGGCCCGCACGATGCTGGCGGTCAGCGATGCGAGCGGTCACTTCTCGGCGCCAAGCGTGTCGCCCGTTGGCCTGATGCCGATGCTGCGCGACGGAGTGGGCGACATGTTGCTGAAGCTCGGACGGACCGGCGGCCCTGCGGGGATCCCGCCGAGCCCGGTCGCGGTGCAGCCGGCCGGCGGCGGCGCGGTGCGGCCATCGCCGATGCCCCTGCCGCCTTTGGCGTCCCTCGCCGGGGTCGTAACGACCCAGCCGGTCGGCGCCGGGGCGGCTGTGGCCTGGGTTGCCGGCGCAAAGCTCGAGATCTCGACCTGGCGGCCGTAGGTCGTGACGGAAAGCGCCCAAGTCCTGCGAGCGGTCAATCCACAGCGCGACCCAAAGTCGTCCAGATTGCCCTGGCCAGCCCGGCGGCGAGGTGCTCGTCCTCGTCCGGTGGGTTGGCTGCCACGTGCTGGGCAACGAGTCGCTCCGTTCCCCAGGCGATCCACGCGGCGGTCGTACCAGGGTCGAGCGCGGGGGCGATCGTGCCGGCGTGCTGGCCGTCCGCGATGCGGCCACGCAGGAGATCTACGAAGCCGCCGACTCGCCTGCGCCAGAACTGCGCGACCCGCTCGTCATAGCCGGCGACCTCCGTCAGCGCCGCCAGCAGAGCCGCATGCTCGCGCTGCTGGGCGATCACGCCCTGCAGCGTCTGCTCGAGCGCGGCCAGGTCGGCGAAGCCCTCCTGCAGCCAGGAGCCGGCGGCGGCGAACAGCTCCTCGGTTGCCGACTCGGTGACGCGCATGAGCAGCGCGGTCTTGTCGGGGAAGTAGAGGTAGAACGTCGAGCGCGCGATGCCTGCCTCCTCGGCGATGCGCTGGACGCCAAGGGTCGTGTATCCGCGTCCGTCTTCGAGCAGCCGCTCGACGGCTTCTGCCACCTGCCGAATCACGGCCTCCCGGTGCTCTGGAGATCGTGCGGCGCGACGGGTTACGGACGGCATGCTCGAGCTCGTCACGCAGGTCAGCCCGCGGCGCTCTCGCGCGGTCCCGGGGTGAAGGTCACGGGCAGCGTCTTCAGGGCGTTGGTCCATGAGGATGGGATGCGCTGCACCTCGCCGGCGAGCTGCAGGTTGCGCAGGCGGCGCGTGACCTCCTCGAAGATGATCTTCAGCTCCAGGCGCGCGAGGCCGGATCCAAGGCAGAAGTGGCGTCCGCCGCCGCCGAACGCGTCGTGGTCGGGTTTCGCCCGGCGGATGTCGAACGTCTGTGGGTCCTCGAATACGGTCTCATCGCGCGACGCGCTCGTGTACCACATGACCACGCGGTCGCCCCTCGTGATCTTCTGGCCGCCGAGCTCCGCGTCGCGCAGGGCCGTGCGGTTGAACCACTGCACGACGCTCGTCCAGCGCAGGATCTCCTCGACGGCGTCTGGCACCAGCGACGGATCGGCCTGGATCTCGGCCAGGGTCTCGGGGTGCTCGAGCAGTGCGAGGATGCCGCTCGAGGTCGTGTTGCGCGTGGTGTCGTGCCCGGCGAACGCGAGCAGGGCGAAGAACACGAGGATCTCGGTGTCGGTCAGCGCCCGCCCGCCGACCTGCCCGTCGCGCAGCTTCGCCAGGATCGTGTCCCGCCGAGCTTCGGCGCTCTGGCGCGCGATCTGTTCGGTCAGGTACGCCGCCATCAGGCCGAACACCTCGGTCGCCTGTTCGGGCTCGGGCGAGCGTGTGGACTGCTCGATCGCTGCCGTCCACGAGGCGAATTGCTCGAAGTCCTCGTCGGGTACGCCCAGCAGGCTGGTGATGACGCCGAGCGGCACGAGCACCGCGAGCTCGCTGACCAGGTCCGCGCAGCCCTGCTCGATGAACTGGTCGATCGTGCGGGTCACGCGCGCGCGGACCGGCTCTTCGAAGCCCTCCACCGCGTGCGGCGTGAACGCTCGCTGCAGGATCAGCCTGTAATCGGTGTGCTGCGGGGGATCCATATAGAGCAGCAGGTTGCGCGTGATGTCCAGCGCCAGCACCTGGTCGGGGTGCAGCATGATCCCTCCCTCATAGGAGGAGTAGGTCTGGAAGTCTCGGCTGACCTGCGCGACCTCCGCGTGGGAGGTGACCGTCCAGCAGCCCGTCCCGTCCGGCAGCGGGTTCCAGCGCACCGGCGCCTGCGCGCGCATCCGTGCCAGCAGCGCGTGCGGTGGCCCGTCGTGGTGCCAGCGAGGATCAAACAGGTCGACCTCCTCGAGGTTGATCGCGTCGATGGGGCTCGCCAGCTCAGTGGGCACAGGACTCTCCTTTGCGTTTATCGGACGTAATGTACGACACCACGTCCGACGGTGTGATAGAAGTCGCGCCATGGGAGGGAACGTTCCGGTCCTGCGGCGTCCGGAGGAGCTCACGAGCTCGTGGCTGGCCGAGGCGCTCGGCACTGGCCCGATCGACGAATTCACGGTCGAGCCGATCGGCACCGGGCAGATGAGCGAGAGTCGCCGGGTGAGCATCGACTACGCGCCGGGGCCGGATACCGGCCCGGCGAGCGTGGTGCTGAAGACCGCCTCAGCGGATGAGAACAGCCGCTCGGTGGGTGTCAGCCTCGGTGTCTATGACCGCGAGGTCCGCTTCTACAGCGAGCTTGCCCCGCGTGTCGGCGGGCCGCTGCCGCAGTGCTATACGGCCGTCATCGACCCGAGGGAGGGGTGGTTCACCCTCCTGCTCGAGGACGTGGCCCCCGCCGTCCAGGGCGACCAGATCACTGGCTGCGCCGTCGAGCAGGCGCGTCTGGCGACACTCGAGCTGGCGAGGCTGCACGCACCGGTATTCGCCGACCCGCAGCTCGGCGCGACCCCATGGCTCAATCAGGAGATGGTGCTCGGCCAGGCGCTGATGACACAGCTGCTTCCCACGTTCCTGGAGCGCTATGGCGACCGGGTCGCCCCCGAGCATCGGGAGGTGTGCCGGCGCTTCGTCGCAAGCCTCGACGGTTGGGTGGCCGACCGCCGGCCGCCGCTCGGCTTGGTGCACGGCGACTACCGCCTCGACAACATGCTCTTCGGAGCTGCCGACGCACCTCGGCGGTTCGCCGTTGTGGACTGGCAGACAGTCAGCTGGGGCCCGGTCATGACCGACCTCTCCTACTTCCTCGGCGGCTCCCTCGCCGTCGAGGATCGACGTGCCCACGAGCAGGTGCTGGTCCGCGGCTACTACGACGCCCTCCACGCGCACGGAGTCCGCGGCTTCGACTGGGATCAGTGCTGGGATGGGTACCGTCGCCAGAGCTTCCTGGGGATCCTCATGACCGTCGGCCCCGCCGTGCTCGTGGAGCGCACCGAGCGTGGCGATGAGATGTTCCTCGTGAGCCTGTCCCGCTACGCCCAGCAGATCCTCGATCTCGACGCGCTCGAGCTTCTTCCCGAGGCCGGGTCCGGTCGTCCGCCGGCCCTGCGCCCGCAGCCGTCCGACGAGGGACGGCACGCGCCCGGGCCGGAGGAGCTGTGGAACGAGAGCTGGTACTTCGACGCCATCTCCGAGGACGGCCGCACCGGGGTGTACACACGCCTCGGGCTCTACCCCAACCTCGGCGTCTCGTGGCTCACCGCCTTCGTCTGTGGCCCGGACCGCCCGACTGTTGCGATCGTCGAGTTCGCGGCGCCCGTGCCCGATGGCGAGGAGCTGACGGTCGACATGGAGGGCCTACACGCCGAGCACATCTGCGACTCGCCGCTCGAGCGCTTCCGCATTCGCATCAAGGCCACAGGCGAGACGCACGCCGACCCCGCCGCCCTGCTGCGCGGCGAAGCGGGCGATCCCGTCCCGGTTACCCTGGACCTGGAGTGGCAGACGCTCGGGGAGCCATATGCCTATCGAGTCACCACCCGCTATGAGATCCCCTGCCGCGTGAACGGCACGGTGAGCGTCGGAGACGAGACGATCGAGCTGCGCGGCGTCGGTCAGCGCGACCACTCCTGGGGCACGCGCGATTGGTGGTCGGCCGAGTGGATGTGGTCGGCGGGGCACCTAAACGACGGCACGCGCTTTCACGGAGTTGAGTTCCGCCTTCCCGGCGCACCTCCAATCGGTGTCGGCTACCTGCAGCCGCCGAACGGCGGGCTGCTCGAGCTCGACAGCGTCAGCGCCTCGGAGGAGGTCGGCCCCGACGGGCTCATCACGACGGCGCAGATCAGCTACGGCGAGCTGACACTGCGGGTGCAGCCGCTCGCCTTCGGCCCCCTCAGGCTCGAGGCGCCAGACGGCCGTGTCTCGCAGTTTCCCCGCGCCATGTGTCGGGTCTCCGCCGAGGACGGCCGGACGGGGCTGGCGTGGGTCGAGTGGAACCGCAACGCGTCAGTCTCGTGACGCCCGGGTACCTCGCTCATCGGTTGTGCGGCCCCCGGTGCGAGCCATTTCACACTGCTTTCTGGTCGCCGGCGTGCTCTCGCGCGAGCGCGGCGAGCATGTGTTCGGCGATTGCGTCCGGTGTCGGCGGACAGCCGGGGATGCGGATGTCGACGGGGAGCACGTCCTCGAGTGCGCCCACGAGCTCGGCGGGGTCGCCGAGGACGTTGCAGCCGAGCGCGCAGTCGCCGAGCGCGGCCACGAGGCGGGGCTCGGGCATCGCGCGGTAGGCCGTGAGCAGTGGCTCGAGCATCCGCGTGGTGACCGGTCCGGTGACGAGCAGGATGTCGGCGTGTCGAGGCGAGGCGACGATGTCCAGGCCGTGGCGCTGAAGGTCGTGGAAGGGGTTGGTTACAGCGCCGAGCTCGTGCTCGCAGCCGTTGCACGAGCCGGCGTCGACGTGGCGGATTGCGAGCGAGCGCGGTCGGCCGCGGCTGAGGCGCGCCTCACGGCGGATCGTCGCGAGCTGGCGCAGCAGGACATACATCAGCGGTCCACGCAGGCGTAGCAGAGCTCGAAGCTCTTGTTGATCAGCGGGAAGTCGGGCACGAGGTTGCCCGCCGTGGCGTGCGCGAGCGCTGGCCAGTTGGCATACGAGCCGGTGCGTAGGTGCACGCGGGTGACGACGCCGCCCGCCAGCTCGACGACGCACACGG
>Ga0116106_1000446_pt1 | contig 23604 bp, 27 predicted proteins | sample June2015DPH_6_50_FD_89717 | JGI IMG/M metagenome (GOLD analysis project Ga0116106, IMG submission 89717) | Peatland microbial communities from SPRUCE experiment site at the Marcell Experimental Forest, Minnesota, USA - June2015DPH_6_40 | ecosystem: Environmental > Terrestrial > Soil > Wetlands >...
CCTTTGCAAGCCGGGTGTCGCCGGTTCGAGTCCGGTCAGCTCCACTCCGTTGTGGATAACACAACGCTCACGCAGGTCAGAGCGGTTTGCGCTTGACCGTTCTCTTCGAGTTGACCAGGAGGAGCGGTCCCAGTTTTGCTAAGGCCTGACGCCTGCCGATAAGCGGGTTGCTGCCACCATCAGGGCCGCCGCTCAGCTCTTGGGCTTGCGGCTGCCCAGGAGCCTCATCGGAGGCTGCTGCTGCGTCTCAGTTGCCGTAGGTGAGCAGCACGGGGTCGTAGAAGACGTCCGGCTGCCCGCTCACGGCTTGCAGGGCTATCGCAAAGCAATTTGTGTCACTTGGGCACGAGACGTCCACAACAGGTCCGAGCCCATTGGGCAGCGCGGCGGCCTGCCAAGTTTGACCCTCGTCGGTCGTGAACGAGATGGCCCCCGAGGCGCTCGTCGCCTGTGAGGGCTGCCCTGATTGATGTGGGACAACGAGGCCGGATGCCCAGCAGTCCGCGGCGCTGGGGCATGTCAGCGCGAGTGTCGCCTGCGGCAATGAGCTCCCACTGTCGGCCCACGTCTGGCCGCCGTCACTCGACAATAGCTCGGTGTCTGTCGTTCCCGCCCGGCCGAAGAGACTCGCGATGCAGTCCGAGGCGTCGGCACATGACAGTCGAATGATCCCGCCGCGCGTGGACGGAAGTGAGGCCGTCGCCCATGTCGATCCTCCGTCCGTGGAGTAGAGCGCCATCAGCGGTGGAGCCGTCGCGCTTCCCGCCGGTTGAACGATGCCGATCGTGGCACACATCGAAGCACCGGCACACTGCAGACCCTCTGGCGCATAGTTCTGCGGCAGGCTGGTCTCGGCCCAGGTATTGCCCCCGTCGTCAGTCACGTAGGCGCTGGCAGTTCCTGTCTGTCCGGACGGGTCAGAGGCGATCGCAACACACGACGACACTGATGTGCACGACATACGAACCAGCCCGATCGCCGAAGTCAGCTGGCCCGGGCCTGGTGAGGTGGTCCATGACTGGCCACCGTCGGTGGTCTCGAGAAAGTACGAATTGCCGGAACCATCGACTCCTAACAGCGCGCACGTCGCCGCGCCCACGCACGCGAGGCGACTGGCCATCGACAGTGTGACCGGCAGACCGATTTGTTGCCACGTGTTGCCGCCATCATTTGTCACTTCAAGGTCAGCGGTTCCCGGAGTGGTACCAAGGTTCCCGACGTAGCAGGTGGTCGTCGTCGGGCAGGTTATGAAGAAGTCTGGCTCGAAACCCGACGTAGGCCGCACCTGCCACGCTCGCGAGACGTCGCCTACTAGTCGCCAAGCTGGAGCCTTTGCGGTCACACCGTTGGTCTGATGTCCGTGACCGAGGGCTCCGTGCGAGCGCTGGGTTCCTCGAACGCCCGGCACGGCGATGAGCGCGATGATCAGAGCTGCGGCAGCAGTTAGGGGCACCAAAGCCACTACGCCGAGGCGACTCTTGGCTGGATGTGGCGCTTCGGCTACGTCGGGCTGTCCCAGTGGCACCGAGACTAGGACTTCATCGCTGCCTGTCACGATCGCTCGGAACAGCTCTTCGAAGATTGGGCCCCGAGAGATGTCCTCCAGCCTCCCTAAGCTCACCGGATCGGAGGTGCTGAGTGGTTCTTCGATTCTCCTCATGTCAGCCATGCCTTTCTGGACCGTCCGCTTGCGCCCGTGGCGCTCGCTCTGGAGGTGCGATCTGTAGAGATGAATGTCTCGAGAACGCGGTGTGTTTTGTCGGGTCTTCATCGGTTGGCTCGATCGCAGAAACGAGCCGTCCTCGGGCCCGGTGCAGCCGGAGCCGGGCTGCCAGGGGCGAACAGCCGATGACTCGCGCCAGATCGGCCGAGTCAAGGCCTTCCCAACTGGCCAGCATGAGCAGCTCCCGATCGGCGTCGTCGAGGCAGCGGAAGGCCGCCAGCGCCGCAACTCGGTCAGGGCCTGCGGCGTCGTCGCTGACGAGCGCCGCATGGAGGTGAGCGCCGAGGCGGTCGACTAGCTCGGAATGCCTGCGCGCCCACCGGTAGTGGTTGGCGAGCACCTTGTGAGCGGTGGCGTAGAACCACAGGATGGCGTCTTCACCTTGAGGTACGTCGTCTAACCGGCGCCAGGCGATAGCGAAGGTCTCGGCTAAGACGTCGGCGGCGTCCTCCGGAGAGCTCGTGCGACGGAGGGTATAGGCGAGCAGACGCGGGCGCACCAGTTCGTAACTGCTCCGAAACCGATCCTCCCGCTGCCCAGCACCTCCCGGCATACTCGGACGCTCCTTCCGACCTCAGTATGTATATGTCGGAAGGGCATGAATTGTTTCGCAGCTTTTCCTGCCAGAGCGGGCTTGCTCACTCAACATCTACTCCCGATCCCGCCGCGTTCAGGGTGAACGAGGAAGAGCTGCCCACGCGGCTCAGGACCATCCGACCAAGAAGGGCATGCCGTTCAACGATCGGAGAGGGAGCGTGGATCACTGTCGGCGAGGGTTCGGCTCAGGCTTTTCCCAGGTCGTTGAGATCGAAGGAGGCGTCGTGCTAGTGCGGCCGCTACCTGGGCCGGTCGAGAGAAACGGGGCGCTACTCAAGCACGACGTTGCCTGAACAGGATTAGACGACAAAGGGCGTGAGTTCGTCGGCGAGATCAAGAGTCTCCTGCACAGGCGGGGTGTGCTCGCGGTTCGCGAAATGTCCGATCAGGTCCACTCCGTTGTTGAAATCACAACGAATGTCCTGGTGGATGGGGGTTTCTCGCGACCGTTCGCCGACCTGGGCAAATGACGATGTCGAACCCCTCGATCGGCGAAAGCAGCCACAGCAACCGGGACCCGGCCGAGGCGGACTGGGGGCGAGGGTATCCCGAAGGGCGCCCCAGACTGGCACTTATACGGGGATAGTCGCCCTGGGGAGCTTCGCTGCCGGTAGACAAGCAATGTGGATCCGTCGTCGGCACCCGACCAGGTGACCTCTCGCGTTCATTTCAGCGACACGCTGCCGCCCGCGGGTGTCCGCCGGCGGTAGCGTCGGCAAGCCGTGCGCGACTCGCGTGGAGTTGTCGGTTAGCGGCGCCGGCGGTAGTGAAGGACGACGACGCCGTTGGTGCAGGGATGACAGGACACGAGCTCGAGCGGTTTGGACGCTCCGACGTCGTCGATTTCGAACACTCGCCCCCCCCTGCCACCATGACCGATCAGCAACGGGAACATGGAGATGCGGAACTCGTCAATCAGGTCGTGGTGCAACAGAGCCCGGGTGATGCCACTGCGCCCAGTCACGATCATGTAGCCATCGCCCTCGCTCTTCAGCCTCTCGACCTCGCTGACGACGTCGCCCCGGTTGATCGTCGTGCGCTCCCAGTCCGCCGACTCGAGGGTGCTCGAGAAGACGACTTTGTCCGTGGCGGCGTAGATGGGGGCAAAGGGGTGGTCGGCCGCGGTCTTGCCCTGGAAGTGTTTGGCAAACCCCTCGTACAGGAGCCGACCCATGACGTACACCTCGGCCCCCGCCAGGAAGGCGAGTATTCGCTCCTCCTCGGCGGGGTCGTCAGGCAGGCCGCTGATGAAGCGAAACTCGTCGGTGTCGTCCTCCGTGTCGACGGCGTTCACCGAGCACACGTAGGTCATCGAGATCAGTGTGCGCATGCCCGCTCCGGGTGTCCTAGCCCGCCGCGGCCAGTTGGGCGAGGCGGAAGTAGTCAAAGTACAGCAGCGTCGGTCAGTTCGGCCAGCGTCGCTCGGCGCTGGCGCCGAAGGTTTCGGAGTCGCCCGGCTTCGTGCTGTAAGGGCCAACCGCTGTGCAGGATCCCGAGCGAACTGCAGGACAAAGGGATCAGCGGATTCAACTAGCCCGTGGAGCCGAGGGGCTGACGGCACTCGGCACCGTGAGCAGGCACAGGGCGCTCTCGAAGTTGCGCGCGAGGCTCTCCCTGGAGATGGTGAGCCAGTTGGTCGCGGCTGCCGACCTCGCCGCGTCTGGCGGCGGCAAATGCATCTGATCCCTCGGTCTCGAGTGCACGTCTGCCACCGAACAGCCTCGGGCAACGTCGCTGGTGCCGTGGTCCAGGCAGCCGGAAGCAGCTCATCTGTTCCGATGGGGCGATCCAGTTCCGAGCTCGCGGTAATCCTGCGGAGCATGATGGCGTGATGGAGGATGATCCGCTGGGCTACGTCACTCGCCTACTCACCCCTGAGACGTGGGATGACTTCGCACGGTTAGTCGAGGCGAACAATGGCGTCTGGGGTGGTTGCTGGTGCATCGGCTTCCATCCGGAAGGACTCCCCAAGGGATGCACCGTGGAGCGCAACAGGTCGCTCAAACAACGACACGTGGAGAACGGAACGGTGCACCAGATCCTCGTCTACGGCCGCGACGAGTGCGTCGGCTGGTTCCAGTACGGCTCCCCTTCGGAGCTCCCGAACATCAAGAACCCGGGGGCCTACCTCAAGGAGCTCTCTGAGCTGCCGGACTGGCGAATCGGCTGCATCTTCACCGGAGGCCGGCATCGTGGTAAGGGTGTCGCCCGGGCCGCGGTCGCAGCGGCTCTGGATGCCATCCGCGCTGAAGGTGGCGGGATCGTCGAGGCCTACCCGGAGCAGGTTGACGACCGCCCGCCCCAGCGGGGCGCATACTTCCACACGGGGCCGGAGTCGCTATTCGCGGACTTGGGTTTCCTACGGGATCGGAAGATCGCGAAGTGGCGGTGGGTGATGCGCCGAGACGTGCCCGGCAACTAGCCCTCGGCTAACCAGAGAACCTCCTCTCCCCCGACGTCCTCCGCAGGGGTTCGAACGTAGTCTCATCACCTCCGGGGCCGACCCTGACGCAGGTCACCGGGTGTTGGCAATTGGCCCCCAGTCAGGTCGTCTAGCCGCATAAGCCCAGGTCAGCGGGCCAGGAGGGGTTCGAACTTAGTCTCATCACCTCCACTTCCGTTGTAGGAATCACAACGAATGCCCTGGTAGATGGGGGTTTCTCCTGACCGTTCGCCGACCGAGGCAAATGACGATGTTCGAACCCCCGAGATCGGCGGAATCAGCCACAGCGACTGCGACCCCGCCGAGGAGGACTGGGGCGAGGACGCCTGATGGGCGCCCCTGACCGGCACCTTGAGGGCGGGCCTGGGCCGGTAGCGTCGTCGGTCGTGGACAGCGCTGATGACCTACAGCTCGCGTTCGACACTTCGGACCTGGCGGCGGACCTCGCGCTCGCTTACTTCGAGTCTGGCGTTTCGGCGACGCTAAAAGCCGACGGCACACCAGTCACGGAAGCCGATAGGGCAGTCGAGCGATTGTTTCGCGAGACGTTGTCTGCGGCGAGGCCAGAAGATGCGCTCCTCGGCGAGGAACTTGGTCAACTCGGTGAGTCCGATCGGGTCTGGATCATCGACCCGGTTGACGGCACGTCGTTCTTCAGTCGGCGTGACCCGAACTGGCGAGTTCACATTGCGCTGGAGATCGGCGGGAGCACTGAGATCGCGGTCGTCACCGCTCCTGCGCTGCGACGCTGCTGGTGGGCCACCCGAGGCGGCGGTTCTTTCGAGTCGTCCTGGCCACGCGAGGAGGCCGAATCGAAGCGCCTCGAAGTCAGCACCACTTCGATGTTGGCTGATGCTCGGCTCGATGCCCTGGACGACGCGTCCAGAGCCCGTCTCCCACCGAGTGCGGCCCGCCCACCCGCAAGCCCCCTCGCGCTCGTCGAGCTTGTTCGTGGCGAAATCGATGCCTTCTTGGTCGAGTGCTGCCACATCTGGGATCACGCGCCATGGATTCTTCTCGTCGAGGAAGCGGGTGGCCGTTTCACCGATCGAACCGGAGGACACGCGGGCGATCAAGGCGGTGGGCTGTACTCCAATGCCAACTTGCACAGTCAGTTGCTCGCAGCGCTTCAATACCCGAAGCACCCCTGACTGCCGGGTCGTTTTGGGGCTCTTCGGACTGCTGCCTGACGTGCTGTGACGGCGTCGGCATTCGCTGACTTGCTCGGCACCGTACTCGTTGTTGAATAGCTCGGCGCCCCTCGGATCGCGAGTTAGTTGGCGGGCACCTCGCGGCGCATCACCCAACGCCACTTGGCGATCTTCCGATCCCGGACGAAGCCGAACTCAGCGAACAGCGATTCGGGTCCCGTGTGGAAGTACGCGCCCCGTTGCGATGGGCGGTCCTCAACCTGCTCTGGGTAGGCCTCGACCATCCCGCCACCCGCGGCCCGGATGGCGTCCAACGCCCCTGCGACCGTCGGCCTGGGCGACACCTCTACCACGATGACGGCTACCGGTGAAGATGCAGCCGATTCTCCAGTCCGGCAGCTCAGAGAGCTCCTTGGCGTAGGCCCCCGGGTTCTTGATGTTTGGGAGCTCCGAAGGGGAGCCGTACTGGCACCAGCCGACGCACTCGTCGCCGTCGTAGACGAGGATCTGGTGCACCGTTCCATTCTCCACGTGTCGTTGTTTGAGCGACCGGTTGCGCTCCACAGTGCATCCTTTGGGGAGTCCTTCCGGATGGAAGCCGATGCACCAGCAACCACCCCAGACGCCACTGTTCGCCTCGACTAACCGCGCGAAGTCATCCCACGTCTCACGGGTGAGCGGGCGAGTGACGTAGCCCTGCGGATCTTCCTTGATCACGCAATCATGCTCCGCGTAGCCAGGATTATCGCGAGGTCGGACGAATCCCCCACCGCCGGGTCAGATCGCATCCAACAGCTTCGTGACTCTGGAGTCATGGCTGAGGTGAACCGCCACCGGCGCCAGGGAACGAACCCGCTGGAGCGACGCGGCGGCAGCATCAGCCCAGTCACTCGCGTGCAGGTTGCTGGTAGCCGGGATACCCGTCAGGAGGTCGTCGGCGGTAAAGGCGCACTGGGCGCCCAGGAGGATTCGTTGCTCGCCTTGCTCAACCAGCAGCGACTGGTGTCCCGGGGTGTGCCCAGGTGCCGACAGCGCTGTGACGCCGCTCGCGATCTCGGCATCGCCTCGGAGCGGGCGTACCAGCTCTGCGTCGATGGCAGCCCACTCGGCCACCGTGTACCCCGCGTCGGCGCTCGCCTCGAGCTCGGCCGCCTGGACGTAGGTCGGGACGTGCAGTCCTGGTGGCTGCCCGCAGTGGTCGAAGTGGAGGTGAGAGATGACCACCGCCACGAGGTCTGATGGTGTTAGGCCCACGCCCTCAAGCGCACCGGCAAGCAGCACCGAGCTCGGCCGGTAGTGCTCGTCGATGTAGGGGTGACCAATCCCGACACCGGTGTCGAACAGGATCGGGCCATCTCCATGGTGGACAACCCACGCATGCACGGGGAAGGGGGAGAAGGTGGCGTGCTCAGGGTGCTCGGGTGGCACCGCCATAATGGTGGCCAACGTGAGGACGTCAACCTTCGGCAGCATCGCTTCCGTCACCGGTCGCACGGTAGTGCTCAGAACGTCCGGTGTCCCCGAACGCCGGGAGCGGGGCGGTGGCCGACGGGTTCGAACATAGTCTCATCACTTCCGGCGCCGACCTTGCAGCGAGCCATCCGGCACCCGAAATTCGCCCAAGCTCAGGCTCTTGTGCCGCATAACCCCAGGTCAACGGGGCCAGGAGGGTTCGAACATAGTCTCATCACCTCCACCGGTGATGTGAGATTTACGATGTTTTGCCTGGTAGATGAGGATATTCCAGCCTCGATGCTCTAGTCGAGCGATTGGCGGGCGAGTCGAGGAGCTCACGCAATACCGCCCTGTATCGATCCAATGCCGCCCGGCCCGTATGGGTGAGCTTGACGCCTGTGCGCCCACTGGTGCCATTGCCCGCCTTGTGCGTTGCTACGTATCCGGCGTCCTCGAGCTTTCGCAAGTGCGTGATGAGGTTCCCGGGCGTCAGTCCGATGATGTCTTGCAGCCGCGTGAAAGACAGGTCATCGTCGTCGGACAGCGTCGCCAGTGTCACGACGATGCGCAGGCGGGCAGGCGCATGGATGACCGAGTCGAGTTCATCCGCGGTCACGACCGCAGCAGCCAGCGCCGGACCGCCGCCGCCAGCAGGCATCCGCCACCGCACCCGAGCGCGTACACCGCCAACACGGTCTCTGGCCCGGCCCAAGCGCCGCCTGCTGCCACCGCGAGCAGCCAGACGCCGACGGCGAGCACCGACCAGTCGGCTTGCACGGCCGACATCGCGAGGAAGACGAGCCCCAGGACGAGCGGAGGAGCCGCGAACGCCAACATGAAGACGAGCGGCCGGCTCGCGCCCGAGTGGTCAAGGGCCGCCGCCTCGACCCAAAGGGCCGTAAGCCCTAGCGGCAACGCCATCCCGAGTATCGCGGCCTGCACTACTGAACGGCCCCTGACACCTTCGATAGGGCGGGAGATGATGGCGATCCTCGTCATCACGCCGATGAACACCACTACGACGACGGCACCCCACGCCGGACCTGTGGGACCACGGTAGGGGTGCTGGTCGCGCACAGACAGCCACAGGGCGCCGTAAGCGAGGAAGAAGACGAGCCCGTGGACGAGGAAGAGCAGAGGCGTGCTGACGCGAAGCTCGTTGAGCGCTCGTTTCCGGCTGTCCCGATCGATGAGGGCGGCTTCTTGCACATCCATCGGTGCCGTGTGGTCCAGCACCTTTCTGTCCTTCATGCTTGCTCCCTCTTTGCTTTGCGATTCAAAGTACCATTCTTTGCAAGGCAAAGTCAAGCGCTAGCAGCGGCCCTGCCCTCCGGCGACCGGCTATCTGTCCGGCTCGGGGCGACGGTACTCTCGCCGCGATGACCAGGCTGTCGCAACTCTCCAGTCCGGTCAGCTCCACAGGCACACTGAGGGAGAGGCGCGACACTGCGGGTCTCCGGAACCACGGGGACCGGGTGTCGCAACTCGAAGCCGATCGGCGGGTGAAGCGCTTAGGGAACCGTGTAGGCAACCAGTTGCGGCTTGCCGTGCCGGCCCGAACGCGACGTCACGGGGGCGCCCGCCGGGACCAGCACCGTGTTGCCGAAAACGGCGATCGGCGCGTTCGTCGAGGCAGGCAGCGGGTGCTGATAGACGATCGCGCCGTTGCCGCGGTCGAGGGCGATCAGGATGCCGTTGTAGAGCGTGGTGAAGACCAGACCATTTGAGACCGTGGCTGCGCCGAGCGGCATCGAGGGAAACTTGGTGTCCCATTCAACCTTGCCGGTGGCAAGGCTGAGCGCCTCCATTTCCCCTGTCTCCGGACCGGCGGCCTGGTCGCCGTCGACCGACCTCAGGCTGGTGAAGGTGATCGGAAGGTCAATGGTGGCCACGTATACGCTGTCGCCCGCCACAGCCATGTTCGACAGTACGCCGCCCAGCGATCCGGGCAGCACGGTGTACGGGAACCTGACCCGGAGCCGGTGCGACAGCGCCAAAAGGGAGTCGTCGTCGTGCCCGTTGTGCTCGCCGACCGGCGTCTTCCACAGCAGCGCGCCAGACCGTGCGTTCAGCGCGTAGACGTATCCCATCTTGCCGCCGGCGATGATCACGGGAACCCCGCCGATTGCAGTCGAGATCGGCGACGCCTGCAGGTCGTGGTCCTGGAAGTCGTCCGCCACGGCCTGGTAGTACCAGCGCAGCTTCCCGGTCGCCGCGTCCAGGTTGACCTCGCTGTCGGTGTAGAGCTGCCTCGACGGATACGCGATCGCCGACCCGATGCTCTGGTACGGGTTCCCGATACCGAATGTCACCGATCCATCGCTCCCGACGAGGGGCGTCTCCCAGGCGCCGCCCGAGCCGAGACCGAGAGCCTGTACGCCCTTTCCCCGGCTGAGGACTGTGTTGAACGTCCACAACAGGCGCCCAGTGGCCGCGCTCAGCGCCATCAGCACGCCGCCCCCGGGACCCGATCCGTAGGCGCTGGCCAGGTAAACCCGCCCGTCCGCCACCTGCGGCTGGATCTCGAACGACCCCTGGGAGCTGTTCAGCAGGTGGTTGTCCACCCAGATCGTCTTGCCCGTCGCGGCGCTCAGCGCGAAGACAGAGGTCGACGTGTCCCCGTACACGGCGCCGCCCGACACCGCCACCCCGTCCGGCCCGGGCCCGCTCTTCTCCGGGACGTTCACCTGGTACTCCCACTTCAGCTTGCCAGTGGCGAGCGCGAGCGCATAGACGTTGGCGTCCTCGTCCTGCAGGAACACGACACCATCTGCCACGACCGGTGGGGCCGTCAGCGAGCCGACGGCCGTGCCCACCGCGGCCGTGCCCGCCAGCTTGAACGTCCAGGCCTCCCGCAACCTGGACACGTTCGCCGCCGAGATCGCCGAGTCCGGAGCGTCCCTCGTGTTGGCGATGCCGCCATTCGGGTACGGCCACGACCCCGTCGGCACCGCCGCGCCGGGGAACGCCGAAGTGATCGGCGCCGCGCTACCGCTGCACGCCGCGGCCAGCATAGTTATCGAGACGAGCAACGTCACCGGGACAAATAGCTCGCCCCGAGGATGCGCACGCCCAGTCAGCTTCACTCTCATCCGGCCCCGCCTTACCCCTAAAGGCTGGTTTTCTGATTCGGTAGTGTTTCGACAAGTGGCAGTCCCGCCACGTTCAGGTCTGGACGAGCCCCAAGCTTCCTCAGCCGGAGGGCAGCACGGGGCGACGTAGATCGCTCTCAGAAAAAGCTCTTCGAGGGGGCCGAACACGTGTCGACGTTGGCTGTCACCTGTATGACAAATTTTTCCATTCAGGAAGCAGATCGTCCGGGTTGGACCTTATCGTAAGTCCCATGCAAACCGCTGACATCCGAACGATCCCAAGCGAACCGCCGGCAGCTGGCACCGAAGTCGAGACGCTCCTCGGTGCCCTCGAGCGCCAGCGGGGTTACATCGCTTGGAAATGCGGCGACCTGGATTCGGCCGGGTTGCGTAAGACGCTCGCGCCCTCGACCATGACCTTGGGAGGCTTGCTCAAGCACCTGGCTCTGGTCGAGGAGGAGTATTTCTCGCGGAGATTGCTCGGGCGGGAGTTCGGATCCCCGTGGGACGAAGTGGACTGGGATGCCGATCCGGATTGGGAATGGCGTACCGCCGCCGAGGACACGCCGGAGCAGCTCCACGAGCTTTGGCTGGACACCGTCGCCAGATCTCGGTCAGCCGTGATGGACGTCCTTTCGAGTGGCGGGAATTTGGATCAACCCTCGAAGCAGGCGTGGCCCGACGGCCGCGTTCCTAGCTTGCGACGGCTAGTTATTGACATGATCGAGGAGTACGCCCGCCACGTCGGTCATGCCGACCTCATCCGCGAGTCGATCGACGGGCTTGTCGGAGAGGATCCCATTTGAGCGCACCAACTTCGAGAGAGCCGAGACGACTCGAACGAGAGCCGGTTACGGCAGAACAGCTGACCATCGTCGCCGCGAACAAGGCCTCATGGGCGGACCTGCAGGCGGTCTTCGGCACGGCCGACTATCCCGGCAGGTGCTATTGCCAGCGCTACAAGACCTACGAGTGGCTATGGACCTCCACAACCGAGCAACAGCGCCGCGACGGCCTGAGGGAGGAGACGCACTGCGACAACCCGCGAGCCCGTACGACCACGGGACTCGTGGCCTACCTGGCCAAGGTGCCAGTCGGCTGGGTAGCCGTCGAACCGCGTACCGCCTACCCGCATCTCTTGAAGAGCCGGACCGTCTGGAGCGGGCGCCAGGAGGACCGGACAGATGACGGCGTTTGGGCTGTCACTTGTTTTGTGGTTCGTAAGGGTTACCGCAGACGTGGGATCACGTATGGGCTCGCAGCCGCCACGATCGATTTCGCTCGTCGAGGAGGTGCCACGGCACTGGAGGCTTACCCGATGACGACTCCGCCTGGGTATGAGATCACCTGGGGCGAGAACCATGTGGGAAGTCGTCAGGCGTTCGCGGAGGCGGGCTTCGTGCAGGTGCACCAACCCAGTCCTCGCCGTGTCGTGATGCGGATCGAGTTCGCCGACTGAGGTTTCCCAGAGAGCCCACGAGACCTTCGGCTGCGCAGGAAGGCCGTCTAGAACACCGATCCTCCGAATCCTTCGCCAAGGAAAGACCCGACGGTTTCATCACTAGTTGCAGCTGCATTGGAAGAGGGGTTTGAGTCTCAGATGCCAGAGTCCGTTACGTCAGAGCCCGAGGCATGTGTCTCTGAGAGGGGTCCGGTCGATGTCAGCCAGCACGACGATCGGCAGTTGGGCGTCCCTGCCGGCACCAAGCGCTTGCCGGAACGCCTACGCGCAGCGGGTCTCCATCCACGCAGCGAGCCCAGGGCTGCTTGGCTGAGGCTCCGCGAGGCGGAAGGTCCCCGCGCCACCATGGTTGACCTCTATGCCCTCGTCGCTCGTCCTCGCGACCTTGAGCCGTACGAACTCAGCCTCGAAGAGCGGATGGAGCTGTGGAGATGGGCTGCGCCCGTGATCTGGCCGGGTTTTGAGGTGACGGAAGGCACGGTGAGATGGGGTGACTCGCTGGCGGTTCACGACTACGCCCCGGCGTGGCCTGGGATGTACGAGTCCTGGCGGGCAAGGATCGCGAGCGTTCTCGGCGAGACAGCCCGCCGGATCGAGCATGTCGGCTCGACCTCGGTACCCGATCTGGCTGCCAAGCCGCGTATCGACATCCAAGTCAGCGTCGAGGACCTGGAAGCCGAAGAGACGTACGTGGCCCAGTTGGAATCACTCCGCCTCCAGCTGAGAAGCCGCGATCAGCTGCACCGGTACTTCCGGCCCGAACCGTCGCTACCCCGTTTGACCCACGTGCATGTCTGCAGTCTCGGTTCGGAGTGGGAGGCAGACCACTTGCTGTTCAGGGATTACCTGCGGAGCCATCCAGAGGCGCGGGATACCTATGCGGCCTGGAAGCGTGCCGTGTCCCGTACTTGGCACGACGACGGGATCGGTTACACCGACGCCAAGTCGGAGGTCATCCTCGACATCATGGAGAGTGCTCGGCGCGCTGCTACGGGCCAGATGCACTGACACCTCACGTCGAGACGGCGGCAGCCCTACGCCGGCACTCTGTCCGCCACGAGGGCCTCGAAGTTCTCGTACAAGCTCGACTCCCCTTCATGCTCTCTGGCCTTGAGTGCATGCGGTCCTACCTTGCTCCACATCCCCTCGATCCAGAAGATGTCGACCAACAGCTCTCTGGCGAGCAACCCGTGCTTGACGAGCGCGCCGACTGTCTCACCGAAGGACAGGACCCTCTCGACCGCTGGGTCTTCCATGGACGCAGTCTCCGGATCCCAGGCAGGCCCGAAGATCACGCGCAACGACTCGTCCAGTCCCATCTCCGTGCCCCAGCGCATGAGCTGAACCATCAATGCAGCATCTTCACGACTCGCAACCATCTCTCCACCTCTTTCGAGTTCGACTACCACTACCGACCTCGCCGAGATGGCGAACTCATCGCGGAATGTCGGATCATCTAGGCGGGCACCTCGGGCGGGAGCCCAAACCGCGGAAACTCGACCAGCCTGAACTCGTCCACTCCCCCGATCTCCGACCGAAGAAACCCGACTACCCCTGCCACCCGCCCCTCCTCGATCGTGATCACGTCGAGTGCCGCGGCGACGTGACATCCTCGGTCCGGATGGAGGACGTACCCGCCTACGGCGAGCTGCCCGTTGGCGAAGGTGGAGACGTGACGCCAGCGCTCAGGCATGACGTAGTTGACGTGGAAGGCGGCAATGGCCTCTCGACCCTGATACCAGGCGGGCAGGGGCGGCATGGACCAGGTGGCGTCCTCGGTGAGCATCGACAGCAACGTGTCGATGTCGCCTTGCTCAATCGCTCTTGCGTACCGTTGCGCTAGCTCCCGGACACCATCCTGCCCGAGCAAGCGCAACTCGGCCTGCTGGCTCTTGCGGGGAAGTCGCGAGGCCGCTGCGCTTCGCGCTCGCTGCAGCGCGGAGTTGACCGCCGGCACCGTCGTGTCCAGCAGCCCTGCGACCTCCTCGGCCGAGTAGCCGAGAACCTCGCGTAGGATGAGGACGGCGCGCTGGCGCGGCGGCAGATGCTGAATGGCGACAACAAAGGCCAGTTCGAGAGCCTCATGCAGCTCATAGCGAGCCTCGGGAGAAGCCACGGCCGAGTCGACCGGCGCCAACGGGTACGGCTGAATCCAAGGCATGTCGACGAGTGGCTCGCCCGGCGACTCGCCGGCACCGAGCTGCCGACCGTCCTCGAGTGGAACGGCGCGCCTCTTCCGTCGGCGTGCCATGTCGAGCGACACGTTCGTGGCGATCTTGAACAGCCACGTCCGCACCGAGCTTCTCGCTTCGAAGCGCGCCAGCCCCCGCCACGCCCGAGTCAGCGCCTCCTGCACCGCTTCGTCCGCATCATCCAACGAGGCGAGCATCCGGTAGCAGTGGGCGTGCAGCTCGGACCGATGACCTTCCACCAGCTCCAGGTACGCCCGCTCGTCTCCTCGCCGGGCGGCGCTGAGAAGGGACTCGGTGTCGGCGGGTTCGACGTCGGCGGTCGGCATTGCACTATGAAGACTCCCGGAGCCCGCGCTACTCATCGCGCCGTTTTAGCTCACAGGCAGGGCGGCGAGTTCGAGAATCACCTGCGCATAACAGGTGAGACGGCGTTTAGCGATGCCCGCGCCTGGTCGGGGGCTTCGGTGGTCGGTCGTCTTTCGGTACGATGCCGTCCTGCCGCCCGTGTGATCGCCACGGAAGGCCGGCCGCGGAGAGGGGAGGGTCGATATGCCCACTGTGGAGGCGAATGGCATCGAGATCTACTACGAGGATCAGGGAGATGGGGATCCACTGGTGCTCATCCCGTACCTGGCGGCCGACCAGGCGTGCTACGCATTCCAGGTGGCGGAGTACCAAAAGCACTTTCGCTGCCTGACCGTCGATCTTCGGGGTGCCGGTCGTAGTGACAAACCTGTCGGCACATATACGACCGAGATGTTCGCCGATGACATCGCGGCGTTCATGCTCGCGATCGGGCTGGAGCGGGCGCATATAGCAGGCTTGTCCCTCGGAGCTGCAACAGGGATGTGGCTGGCTGCAAAATATCCGGAACGAGTCACGTCGCTCTCGCTCCACAGTGCCTGGCCCCGCACCGATGCCTACCTGCGGGTCGTCGTCGAAGGCTGGCAAGTCATGGCACAGGCCCTCGGTAGCGTCACCGACCTGGTGATCAAGGGGATCCTTCCCTGGTGCCTCACCCCGGATTTGTACGCCTCGCGCCCTGAGTACGTCGATTCGCTTGCTGACTTCGTGCGGGGTCGCCCGATGCCCCCTGTTGAGGCGTTCCTGCGACAGTCGGACGCTGTACTGCACCACGATGCCGAAGCCCAGCTCACGCGAATTCAAGCGCCGACCCTGGTCACGTTCGGGCGCCACGACATGGTGACCTCGACTCGGTTTGCCGACCCACTCATGCAGAGGATCCCGCGCAGCGAACTGATCGTGTTCGAGGACTGCAGCCACGCCCCCATTTACGAGCGCGTCGAGGAGTTCAACGCCCGGACCCTGGCCTTTCTGCAGGCGCACGCGGGGTAGAGACAGCCGTCATCTGCTGGCGGTGCTCGTGGCGGCTGTGATGTTCCTTTCATTCGCCCGCCAGCCGTTGACCTTTCCATTGGTGTATGCCAGTCCGTGGCGCCTGGCAACGCATCGGCGGCTGTTTCTATGGCGCCCCGTCGTTGCCCTGGGCGTGGTGGTCCTCTTTTCGCCTGTGAATCTCCTGCTCGTGGCGGTCGTCGGGGCCTTCTGGAACGCCGAGCACACCTTGATGCAGCGATACGGCATCGCCCGTATCTACGGACGGAAGGCGGGCGACGATCAGGGTCGCGTCGAGAAGTGGATGTTCCTGAGCTGGCTCGTGATCCCCCTGCTGTGGTTGGCTGGTCGAGGCGAGCTTCCGAGCATCGTCGCTCGGCTCAACACCGCCAGCATCGACGGAACCGCCGCTGACGTGCTTGCCCGCCTGTCGACGGAAGCCCGATTCGCGCTGCCTGTGATTGCAGTCGTCGCCGTGTACCTGTCGGGGCGCTGGCTGGTGACCAAATGCGGGCTGGAGAATGGTCTCAATCCAGGCAAATGTCTCTACGTCGCATCGAGCGCTGCGCTCTTCGCCTTCGCGGTGGTTGATCCAATCGCCGGCGTCATCGGCTTCGTCGGATCGCATTCCATCGAGTACTTCGTCTTGGTGAATCGATCAGTTGCCTCCGAGACCCGCCAGGACGGCACCTTGGGCAAGATCGCCCGGCTGCGGTACGCCCGCCTTTCCTTCTTCACCGTCTATGCCGCCGCGGCTGCTGGGCTGTTCTACCTGCTCTACCGCCTTACCTCACCCCGGGTCCTTCTCGTAACGGTCCTCACCATCGGGGCTCTCCACTTCTTCTACGACGCCTTCATCTGGAAGCTTCGGCGACCTGATGTGGCTACATCACTCGGCGCTTCTCAAGCCGCCGTCCAAGCAGCGCGGAGATAGCGTGCCGGGCATGTTCTCCACAGGATTCGTGAATCTCTACACCGGTGACATCGAGGCCGGACTTCACTTTTACCGGGACCTCCTCGGATTCGAGGAGACCTTCCGCACCCCAACCGAGGGGATCCCCGAGCACGTGGAACTCTCGCTCAATGGGTTCGCTCTGGGGCTGGGCACGGTAGAGGCAGCGAGGAGGGTGCACGGAGTTGACGCGGCCCCGGGCAGCGCGGCCATGGTCTTGGTCGTGTGGTCCGACGATGTCGACGAGGCATTCGCGCGGCTGGCATCCGGCGGCACTCCCATCGTCCAGCCACCGCACAACACCGGCAACGACAACCGCAATGCGCTACTGCGTGACCCCGATGGCAACCTCGTCGAGGTCGTGTCGAAGGTGAACTGATCACCGGCCGGGCTCATGCCTCCGATACCGTCATGGCCAAGACCGGTGGCTGAGCACGAGTCGATAGCCGTCGGGGTCAATGATCGTGACTCCCCATTGATCCCAATACGGGTTGCGTGCGGGGATGATGACCCCACCCGCGTCGCGGAGACGAGCGAGCGTGTCCTCTTCGATCGTCCCGCCCAGGTAGAGGACCAGGAGATCCTCTTCGGTGGGCGATGGCGGTGTTTCACCGTCGGGATCACCCACGAGCTCGAGGTGCCAGGACGCCGCTGGCCAGCCGACCATCAGCAGAGCCTGGCCACCTCTCGGATCGGGACCGGTGCGATAAAGGACCTCAAGGCCGAGACCTTGGACCCAGAATCGTTCTGCGGCCTCCAGATCGCGACTCGGTCGAGCTATGCGCAGAGGGCTCAGAGGGTGTGGGTTCACGGGATCATCACGCCGATCTGCTGCATGACAAGATTCTTTCAACCAATCCGAGTGACGAAAACGGAGGCAGTGGTCGAGTGAGCGTCGTCGGGAGTGAGCAGCGTGCGCACGCGGCTGCGTCTGTCGGGCTAGCCCGTGGGCGGGGTCTTTTGATGCAGGTCGAGTTCGTGTTCGTCGACAGTAGGCGGTGGGCGTGAGGCGGGCGATCGTTCTCCAGCACATCTCCTGCGAGCCTCCGGGCCTGTTCGCCGAGGTGCTCAACGAACGCGGCGTCACCCTCGACGCCGTCGAGCTCGACGGGGGCGGTGTCCTGCCCGAGTGGCGAGATAGCGACCTCGTCATCGTCATGGGTGGTCCGATGGGCGTGAACGACGAGTCCGAGCACGCCTTCCTCGGCGCCGAGAAGAGGTGGATCGCAGCTGCCGTCCGCGCCGGTGTCCCGTATTTCGGCGTCTGTCTTGGGTCGCAGCTGCTTGCCGCCAGCCTCGGTGCGGACGTGCGGACGGGAGAGCGGCCGGAGGTCGGCGTGCTCCCGGTGGAACTTACGTCGGAGGGACGTGCGGACGCCGTGTTCTCGGCCCTCGGCGACGACTTCCCTGCCCTGCAGTGGCATGCGGATACCTTCGACCTGCCGAAGGGTGCCGTCCATCTCGGCCGCTCGGCGGCGTACCTCAACCAGGCCTTCCGAGTTGGTTCGACCGCCTATGGCGTCCAGTTCCACCTCGAGGTGACCGCGGCGATGCTCGAGGAGTGGGCGCGGGTACCCGCGTACGTCGCCTCGCTCTCCGCTACCCTCGGCCCTGCCGGTTTCGACCTGCTGGCGGCGCAGTTTGAAGCCAATCGGCCGGCGATGGAAGCTGCCGCCAAAGGCCTGTTCGGACGCTTTCTCGATGCGACGGGAGACCGAGAAGCGGGAGAAGCGTCGACGTCCACGTAGTTGGGGAACGGGGCGAGGCTCAGTACCCGGTTCCCATACGCCGAGCATGCACAGTAGACCTCGTGCACACGAGCGACCTTCCCGCTCAACTTACGAGCTACCCCGCCTCTTGTGACCGCCCGTTCGAAAGACGACTCTTTGTTTAGCGCAACTGCAGCGAACGAGTGGCCGCTCGTCGGCCGGGCAGAAGAGCTCGATCTGCTCCGTGAGATGCAGTCGGCGAGACCGCAGGTGAGTGCCGTCATCGCCGGCCAGGCTGGCGTCGGCAAGTCCCGGGTCGCTCGGGCGGCGACCGAGGAGGCGGCCTTGGAGGGGTGGGCGACCCTCAGCATCCGCGGGAGCGAGGGCTACTCCCAGGTGCCGCTCGGACCTTTGCGAACGGTGCTGCGTCTCACGAGCTCGACTGAACTGAGCGGGCTGGAGCACAGTGTGGAACGAGAGCTCATGGCGATGCGCACGCGCAAGTGCCTCATCGTGATGGCCGACGACTGCCAGTCACTCGACGAATCCGCCGCCGTCACGGTTACCACCCCCGGTGGGACCTCTGCGAAGACCAAAGCAGACCGCTACTCCGACTGAACTGAGATGACATGGCCTCGGGCCGCCTCAGCACTAGAAAGGGGCCATGGCGAACACCGACATGGCCGAGTACTGGAACGGGCGCCCCGCCGATGTCTGGGTCACAGAAGCAGAGCGCTTCGACTCCATGCTTGCCCGCTTCGGCCGCCGACTGCTGACGGCTACCGTGCTTGAGCCGGGCGAGCGGGTCCTGGATGTCGGGTGTGGCAACGGTGCAACCAGCCTGGAGGCAGCGCGAGCCGTAGGGTCCGGTGGGCGAGTCACGGGCCTCGACCTCTCTGCGCCCATGCTGGAGGTGGCCCGGCGGCGTGCCGAGGAACAAGGGATCGACATGGACTTCGTCCAGGGCGACGCCCAGGCCGCCTCCTTCGACCAACCGTTCGACGTTGTCGTGAGCCGCTTCGGCGTGATGTTCTTCGACGACCCGGAGGCCGCTTTCGCCAACCTGGCGAAGGCAGCCCGCCCGGGCGGCCGCCTCTGTTTCGTGTGCTGGCAAGAGATGTTCGCCAACGAGTGGATCGCCGTGCCGGCCATGGCGATGGTGGCCCACGTGGGGCTCCCCGAGATGCCCGAGCCTGGCGCCCCGGGGCCCTTCGCCCTCGCGGACGCCGGACGGATCAGGGACATCCTCGCGTCCGCCGGGTGGTCTGACGTCAGCGTCGAGGAGCACAAAGACGCCATGCTGATGGGACGCGACCCTGAGGACGTCCTCTCCTTCATGCTCTCCGACGAGATGGGGCGCCGGCTTGTCGAGGGCAAGGACCAAGAGGTGGTGAAGGCTGGTACCGAAGCCACCCTCGAGGCGCTCCGACCGTACGTCACCCTCGAGGGTGTCGTGCTGGGCGGCACCTACTGGCTCGTGACAGCCCGCAAGAGGTACTGATCAGAGAGGCACAGCACAGGACTCCGTGGCCAGTCAGAAGTTCGTGGCTGGCTTCCGTTATCGCTTGATCCACGAGGGGCCGTTGCCCCTCCGACCCGGAACGGTGACATGGACGTCGGCGTCGTCGGACCGTATCCTCAGGGGTCCGCCTGTGCCTTCGAGGTGCGGGCATTCTTTCCAGTCCGCGGCGCGACAGTCGAAGACCCAGTAACGGGAAGCTTGAACGCCTCGCTGGCTCATTGGCTTCTAGATACTCGGCGCGTCACCAGCCCTTACGTCGCCAGCCAGGGCACGGCGCTCGGCCGGACCGGACGCGTCCACATCTCATCCGACGTGAACGGCACGATCTGGGTCGGCGGCAGCACCATCACGTGCATCACGGGAAACGTGGAGCTATGACGTCGTAGCCAGACTCACGCCGTCGAGTCTGATTACCTTCATCGGGTCACTGGCGCACGTTCATGACCGTGCGTACGTCGAGGTTATGGAAGTGTGGCGGGCCGGCTAGCAAGGCGGCCATCTGTTCGGCGTACTTGCCGGTGACCGGGTCGCTGGAGTTCTTCATCGCTTCCTCGTAGCTGTCGAACTCGACAATGACGAAGTAGTGGCCGGGCCGGTCCCGGTCTTCCGTGACGGTGGCTTTGGACGCGAGGAGGGCATCACCGCGTTCCTCTTGCATCTTCTCGGAGAGGGCTTCCACTTCGTCGATACGCGATGTCTCAAATTCCATGATCTGAACAAAGCCAGGCATTCCGCTCCTCCAGTCGCTTTCCGTTCGTTCAACGCTACTTGGCGAGCCAGCGGCGAACAGCAAGAGTCGGCTGAGGTCGCGTGTTTCGCCGAACGATGCTCGCCCGACGCCATCAACCGCGAACACGACGGCGGCAGCGGACCGAGCTAGTTGCTTCGTTTGACGAAGCCAGTCGCCCGCCTCAGTCGTAATGACGAAGCAGCGGCCACATCGCTCCCCAGCGGTGTCGCGGCCCCGTGCAGATGTAGATGTGCCCACCCCACTCCTGGTTGTGGAGCCCGGCGCTGTTGTAGAGCGTGGCCACGACACGAACGTGTCCGAAGAAACGAGAGAGATAGGTGCCGTAGTCGGTAACGTCCACTGGCCCGGGTGCCACGGCGACCACAGTGGTTGCGTCGGGCTTGCCAGGGCCCCAGAACCACTCGTTGTTCTGTCCGCTGACAGCGATCGGGACACCGGACCCCCGACCCAGCTCGTTGATGGCGCCCGCCTCTCCGTAATCAGCAGTGAAGATGACAGCATTGGCCCGCTGCCCGGGCGGCAGGGAGTGCCACACCGTGGCTACTGAGCGGACGAGTTCAGGCCAGCCCACTTCCTCGGCCAAAGCTTGGTTGACCTTGTAGGTCCAACCGATGTCGTTGGCCGGCAGGATGGGAAGCACGAGCGGCAGCGAAAGCGCCGTGCTGAGCGCAGTCACGGCAAACAGGCGTCGCAAGCGCACGTGGCCGGCGGCCAACCGCCCCTCGATGTGCACCGCCCCGGCAGCCAGCAGAAACACGTAGGCACCAGCCAGGTAGTAGATCTTCGCCCCGGTGGTGAGCGCAAAGAAGGCAAACAACAGTCCGTAGGCGCATACCAGGGCCCGCCACAGGGGACGGCCTGATCGCCAGAGGAAGCGAATCCCCGCTACCCATACCCAGATCAGGGCAGGGGTCGCCATGATCGCCTGACCGATGACCCAGTTGCCGACGTTGCCAAGCCCGCCGTTCACCTGGTTGAGGCTCCTTGTCATGGCGATCGTGGGCCAGCCATGCGACGCCTGCCACCACAGGTCCGGAAGGGTAAAACAAGCAGCGATTCCAGCGCCGGCGAGGAACCAGCGGTTGAGGACGAGCCGCCATGCCCCGCTCATGAGCGCCCCTGCGAAGATTGCCACGGCGAAGAAGCCCACGCTGTGCTTGTTGGTGAGCCCTGCACCGAGTACCAAGCCGCCGACCACCCAAGAGCGCGGGTTGCCGGTGCGGCCGACGTGCACGACCACGAGAGCCAAGGCCGCCCACGCCAGGATGTCGATCGGCGTCGTGCCCAACGCATGGCCGGCGGCCAGGACCACCGGCATGGTGGCGGTCGCCACAGCCGCGATGACCTGGGCCTGCCGGCCCCCTCCGAGTTCACGCGCCAGCAAGCCTCCAACGATCGCGGTGGCCGCCGTAGCGAGGGCCGCCCACACACGAAGGCCGAGAAGCGAGACTCCGAAAAGGAACAGGGACGCACGTGCCAGCAGCGGAGTCAGGACCGGCTGGTCGACGTACCCACCCTGCAGATGCCGGGCGCAGTCGAGGAAGTACAGCTCGTCCCGATGAAAGCCATATCGGCCGGCCAGGGCCATCTCGAGCACGAACAATCCGGCCGCTGTCAGCAGCACTGGCCTGGCGGCAAAACGCTCGAGGGCGCGCTCGGGTATCGGTACCTGAGCGCCTGCTGTTGGCAGCGCGGGCATGCCGTCGACGGTGCCGGCGGCCGTCACGGTGGTGTCACCAGAGCGTCGCAAACGAACTCGATGACGGTGCGCCTGGCCAGCCCGTCATCGAACCGCTTCGCGTCGCGGTCATCACGTCGATGCCAGCCGAACCAGGCGGTTGCTTCGGACACGAGCCGTGCAGCGATGTCAGCGTCGGGCATCGCGCGAAGGTCGCCGGTCCCGGCCCGCTTCGACAGATACCGGGAGAGGGCAGCGTGGCGTTCCGGCCGCCCCCGCCGGAAGTACATCTCCTCGAGCTCAGGGAGATCTATTGCGCACCTCTCGATCACCGCGAGTACGGGCCAGAGGCGCTCGATCGTCTCGTACTGTTCCTCGACAATCGCCGCCAGCTCAGCGCGCATGTCAGCAGGGGCATCGGCGTCGAGGGCGGCGCGCAGAAGCGGCGCACCTGCGGTCCGCCGCAGGCCCTCGCGGATGACCGCCACGGTCTCGCCAGGTGCCGGCGGTGAGAGCGGGAGGGCCGGCGCGCTCTCGGCCAGGAGGTCGAAGGCGTGCACGAACACGAGGTGGAACAGGGTCTCCTTGCTCTCGACGTATGTATAGATCGCCCCCGACGACAGGCCGGCGGCGGCCGCCACGTCGGCCATGTGAGTTCGCTGGTAGCCGAGGCGACCGAACGCCCGTGTGGCGGCATCGGCGATGTGTGCCAGCCGCTCGGGCCGGAGAGGTCGGGCCATCTCAACAGTTATAAACTGAATGAGTCAGTCAGTCAATCCCTGGCGACACAGCATCCCGGATCAGCGGCGGTCTTCAACGGGGGCGACGTAGCGATCCATAAGCTGACGCGGTGAGGATGGAAGAAGCGGTCCCGTGGTCGATCACTGCTCGGAACCTTCCCGAGCATGCGAGGAACCCGATCCACACAGACGCCGGAGCGCAGGCCGCCGGCTTCACGCGGGCGCTTGTTGCAGGAGTGACGACCTACGCTTACTGCTGTCATCCGGTCATCGAGCGGTTCGGGCTCGACTGGGTCTGTTCGGGCGAGGCCGAAGTCCACTTCGTCTCGCCCGTCTCCGATGGCGACCTGTTGTTGTTCGAGGTGGTCGAACGGAGTGACGGAGGCCTCGACGTTGTGGCGACAACTCCGAGGCAGAGCGGTTCATTGGTGACGATGTCTGCATGGCGGGGCCATCGGGGCAACTTCGAGCTGCGGCCAGGCGAGCCCCTCGCGCCGATCACGGTGAGACTCTCTGGCGAGTACGGCGCCGACTACGCAGCTCGCGCCGGCGACGACCAACCCGACTGCGGCCTCGCCGGGGTGCTCCACCCGGCGGTATGGCCAGCGATCGCGAACTCCGTGTTCCGGAGCCAGTTGGTTCGCGGATCGTGGATCCACACGCGCAGCATCATCCGCCACTTCGCGCTCGCCCCTTCTGGGGCGGAGGCCGAGGTATCAGGCGTGGTCTTTCGTCGCTTTCACCGTCGGGGCGAGCGCGCCGTCGCCGACGTGGCCGTGCG
>Ga0116106_1000471_pt1 | contig 22918 bp, 24 predicted proteins | sample June2015DPH_6_50_FD_89717 | JGI IMG/M metagenome (GOLD analysis project Ga0116106, IMG submission 89717) | Peatland microbial communities from SPRUCE experiment site at the Marcell Experimental Forest, Minnesota, USA - June2015DPH_6_40 | ecosystem: Environmental > Terrestrial > Soil > Wetlands >...
ATCACCGGCGAGGTCGGCCATGGTTAACACTGCGCCTTTCTTTCACGGGGTTGTTGCGAACAGTCCAGGCTGGTCGTGTCTTGCCTGGATGCGGAGGCCTTTGCGGCGTCCGGCGGTGACGTAGACGGCGTTGAGCTGGCCACTCTGGACCTTCTGCAACACCGTCTGGCGGGCCATTCCGAGCATCTTGGCGGCCTGGCCAAGCGGCAGCCAGCCGTCAGGGACGTCGGGCTGGATGCGGTCGCGGAGCGCCTGGTCGACGCGGATCCGCCAGGGCGCGGCCGGGGTGAGCTGCTCGCCGGTGACAAACCCGTCCCGCAGCCACCGGTAGAGGGTGGTCTTGTCGACGCCAAGCATCTGCGCTGCCTGGGGGACGCTGGTCATGATGGCATCTTGCTCGCTGGCACTGACATCGGGGGCCGGGCAGTGCGGGATGCCGTGGCAGCGGCGCAGCTCGCTGACTCGCTCCCGGGTCCAGGTCAGCCCGGTAGCGGTGCGGCGCTGCTGGCGGCCCAGGATCCGGGCGATCGTGGTGTCGTTGTAGTTCGCGGCCAGGCGCCGGATCAGGTCGATCGTGTCGCCGCTGGTGGTGATCGCGCCGGATCCTCGCCGGGGCAGCGGGACGGTGACGGCGGTGGTCGCGCCGCCCTGCCAGACGATGAGCGCGTCGCTGGTCCCGGCGACCCGGTCAACGGTGAGCACGATCTCGCTGATCAGCGCGCGGATCAGCTGCTTGCGCTGGCTGTTGCTGGTGGCCGGGGCGTCGAAGACGGCGCGCACATCGGCGCCGGCCCGCTTGAGCCAGGCGAGCTCCTCGCTGGTGAGCTGGACCGGGCGGCGGGCGCGGGCAGCGGCTAGCGCAGTCTCGGCTTTCTGCACGGCAGCCAGGCGCTCTTCGAGCCGGGCTTCCAGGGTGCGGGCGACCAGCCGGTTGCCCGGCTCGACCTCGTCGTGCTTGCGCATCGCCCGGTCGGCTTCGAACCGGGCCCGTTCCAGCGCCTTCTCGAACGCGGCCAGGTGCTCGCGGTGACGCTGCTCGGCGTCAGCCATCGCCTGCGCGGTGGCCTGCAGCGACGCGGGCTGCAGCACCTCGAACAGCTGATCTAGCACCGCACGGTGCAGCCAGGTCCCGCCGATGGACTGGCACGGCGGGGTGCCATACAGCTGAGTGCCGCGGCCGCACACATACCGGGGCGCGTCTCCGTGCCCGGAGTAGCCGACCTGCATCATCCGGCCGCACCGGCCGCAGCGCACCAGCCCGGACAGCAGCGCCGCGCCGCGCCGGGCGGCGCCGCCGCCGTCGCCGCGCGGCGCCCTGTAGTTCGCGCGCAGCCGGGCCTGGTTGTCCTGCCAGGCATCCCAGCCCAGGTAGCCGGGGTGATGGCCGGGGATGCACACCTCCCACTGGTCGCGGGGCAGCAGCCGCTCCCGGCTGACCACCTTCCCCGCCGGATCGACGTGCCTTTCGGTGCGGGTGCGGCCGAACACGAACGCTCCTGCATACGCCGGGTTGGTCAAGATGTCATGCACCGCCGGGTAGGACGCCTCAGCCCAGGTGATCCGCCGGGAGCCGGGCTTGCGCCGGGGCAGCATCAGCCCGCGCTCGCGCAGCGTCATCATCACCTGCCGGGCGGACCCGAGCTGGGTAAACAGCGCGAGCACCTCGCCGATCGCCGACCGGACCGCCTCATCGGAAGAGAGCACCACCTGGCCGTCGTCGTCATAGTCCAGCCCGACCGGCAGCAGCTGGCGCAGCTCCCCGCGGGCGGCCTTGTGCCGCAGCGCCGCGGTCAGCCGGGTCCGCAGCAGGTGCAGCTCGGCCTCGGCCATCTGCCCCTTCAGGCCCAGCACCAGCCGGTCGTTGAAGTCGGCGGGATGGTAGATGCCGTCGGAGTCGGCGATCAGCGTGTCGGTGATCGAGCACAAGTCCAGCACCTGATACCAGTCGGTGTTGTTACGCGCCAGCCGGGACACCTCCCGGCCGACGATGATGCCCACCCTGCCCAGCCCAACCGCGGCGACCAGGTCGGTGAACCCCAGCCGCCCGCTGGTGCTGGCCGCCGAGCGGGCCAGATCCTCATCGATCACGCTGATCTGCTGCTCGGCCCAGCCCAGCTCGGCCGCATGCGCGCGCAGCTCATACTGCAGCGCCAGCGACTCGGTGTTCTCCTGCGTCTGGGTGAAGCTGGACTGGCGGACATAGATGACCGCGTCGCGGGACCGGTGCCCGGCGGTGATCTTCCCGTTCCCCGGCCGGCCCGCCCGCTCACCCACCGCAGGCCCCTTGCTCCCCGTCCTCCAGGGCAGCCTGCGCGATCATCGCCGCGAGCAGGGCCAGCACCCGCAGCCGGGCCTGCTCGGGCAGCATGTTCCAGCGGTCTTCCCCGCTCGGCTCACCCAGGTCCAGGGCAAGCTGGCGGCAACGCGCTACCCTCAGTTCACGCACGTAGGTTCACTCCTCCCGAAGTCGTGGCGCGATCAGGGATGGGGTGAACCTACTTGCGTGTGCCCGGCAGCGGCAGGCCAGCCCGCAGCACCTCGGCGGCGCGCAGCGCTTCGGCGAAAACCCGGCCTGCATCGAGGGCCTGCCCGTACTCGGGGTCGCTGAGCACGCGCTGATCGTCCAGGTCAGTGACCGCCAGGCGCTGCTCGGCCCGCTCGCGGACGCTGTCGGCCCACACGCCCCACGCCTGCCGGGCCGCCGTCAGCTCCGCCACCGCCCGCTCCGCATGCAGCCGGGCACGGCCCAGCTCGCCTCCACGGCCAGGCGCCGTCGCCTTCCCCGCCCGGCTCACCGCGCCCGCCCCCGGCCCGCCGCCAGCGCCGTGACCAGCCCGCGCAGCCGGCGCAGGCCATCGCCGTCCAGCACCATCGCCGGTCCCGCCGAAGCGGCCACCCCGAAGATGTCAGTAGCCGACGCCGGGATCGTGGCCGGCGAAGAATCAGGAAGCCTGACCACCAGGTGAAGCACGCCACGCAGGTGGATGAACGACACCGCATCCAGCGTGCGGCCACGCAGCGGATGAGCAGCCCCGGTCACGCGTATCGCACAGGGCAGCACCTTGCGAAGATGTTGCAGTCTGTCGCCTGTCTGGTCGGGGTCGGCAAGACCCACCTGGCCTGCGCGCTCGGGCACATCGCGATCCGGCGGCGCCGCACCGTCCACATGGCCCCGGCCGCCCGGCTGTTCAAGCGGCTCAAGGCCGCCCGCCTGGACAACACCCTGGAATACGAGATGCGCCGGCTCGCCGGAGTCGAGCTGCTGATCCTGGACCTATCTGGGGTTCCCTGCCGCCCGTCCGTGACGTCAGCCAGCGTGGCCTAGAGCAGAGTTTTCGCACGTCAGCGTGTCGCTATCCGGGGTCCCACAGCAACGTCGGTGACGTCGGCATGATGTCCGGCCATGGGGGTGCAGCGTGTTGTCGCGGACGGGGAGCGGACATGGACGGTTGTCGGGGAGGATCACCTGCCGGCCGGGCCGGCGGAGGAGTACCTGGAGTTCCTGCGGGTGGCCCAGCGGGCCTCGCCGAACACGGTCCGCTCCTATGCGGCATCGCTGTCGCGCTGGTGGGATTACCTGACTGCGGCCGGGCTCAGCTGGGACGAGGTGACCCTGCCGTCGTTTACCCCGTTCCTGACTGTGCTGCGCACCGGGGACCCGCCCGGGGTGTCCCGGCTGCCTGCCGGTGCGGGCGGGCAGATGGCGGCGGAGTCGACGGTGGCGGCCCGGGTCACGGCGGTGCTGTCGTTCTACCGCTACCACGCTGACGTGCACCAGGTGCCGGTGGCCGGGCGGCTCTACCGGGTGAGCACTCGCGGCGGCAGCTACGTTCCCGGGCTGGCGCACCTGCAGCGTGGTCGGGATCAGCTACGGCCAGCGGTACGGCTGCGCCGGCATGCCTGCCGGCCCGTGCCGCTGCTCACCCCGCTGCAGGTTGAGGCCATCTTGGATGGGTGCGCGCGATGGGACGCGGCGTGTGGCGAGTGGACAGGGTCGGTGCGTGACCGGCTGATGTTCGCCACTTTGGCAGAGACAGGGATGCGGCTGGGCGAGTGCCTGTCTACCCGGCACTGTGACTGGCACGCCGGCCGCGGCGGCACCCCGTTCATTGAGGTGGTGCCCCGTCAGGACCACCCGGCCGGGGCGCGGGTGAAGAACAGCCGGTACCGGCGGATCCACATCAGCGACGAGCTGGAACGCCTGCACAGCGAGTACCTGTGGCAGCTGTGCGACGCGGGCGCGCACCAGGCGCTGGACCTGGAGAACCACTTCGTGTTCGTCAACCTGTGCCGCGGGCGGTGGCTGGCGCCGCTGCGCCCGGAGACCGTCTATGACCTGGTCGCTACGCTGAAACGGCGGCTCGGATCAGCGGTGCCCGATGGCTGGACCCCGCACTGGTTCAGGCACACTCATGCCTCGGCGTTGCTGCTGTCGGGCGCGAGGGAGCACGTGGTGATGCGGCGGCTCGGGCACGCCGACATCCAGACCACGCTCAGCCTTTACGGCTGGGTCAGCGAGGATGCCGAGCTGGCCGCGCTGGCTGGCTGGCGCCGCTTCTGCGCGGGGTGGGACGGCAGGCAGGGCAGCAGCGGTGAGTGAGCCCCGGCGGCCCGGGCTGCACGCCATCACCGGCCCGCCCGGCGGGCTGGCCCGCAGCGCCGCGCTGATGAGCGGCCTTGCGCCGGTGTTCGCAGCGGCCACGTTCGATCCGGCCGATCCCGTGCTCGCCGAGGTCTGCAGCTCCTCATCGCGCGCGGTGCTGCGCACCGGGATGCTGCCGGTCCCGATGCAGCGGGAGATCTCCTGGTGGGTGGCGACCTGCCACGCTAACGGCGAGCGCGTGATCCGCACTGGCGAATGGAACCAGTGGGCGGCCATCGCGGCCGGCATCGCCGCCCGCCGTCCCGAGGTGCGCTCCTTCGCGGACCTGCCGCTGGCGGAGTGGATGGCCGCCTGGGTGCGGGCGTTCCATGCCGCCCATGGCAGGCTCCCCGCCGCAGGCACCCGGGAGCGGGCCGGGGCCGCTCTTGGGGGCATGCTGCCCCGGCTGGCCGTGTACTACAGCGACGCGCCCTGGTGGAAACACGATCTGTGGTGCCTGCGGTTCGATCCGCGCATCCCCCGCCGCGACCACGAGCCGCACGGTGACGCCTCGGTCCGCTGGGACAACATTGAGCCGTCCTGGCTGCGCGAGGGAGTCAAGTTCTGCACCCGCCTCCAGCTCGAGACCGGGCAGCTGACCTGGTCGACGGTGATGCAGGTGCACGTGTTCGCCGCCCGCTTTGGCGAGTTCGCCCTCGCCCGCGGCCTCGGCCACCCCGCCCTGACCGCCGACCCCTCACAGCTGCGGGCGCTGGCACTGGACTTCCGGGCGTTCCTGCAACGGTGGCGGCGGGACCGGCCCGCCCATGGCCGCGCCCGCGGCGGGCCGCTGGACGCGCGGTCGGTCGCCCGCAGCCAGCGGTTCATCGGCAACTTCTACCGGTTCATGAACGACTACCAGGTCGATGCCGCCGCCGCGACCGGTGATGACCGGTGGCTGGCGCTGACCGACAGCCACGCCCGGCTCTACCGCATCGACGAGCTCCGCGCGGAGCGGGCGATCCGCCAGGCTGACGAGCGCAACTACATCAGCGACGCCGACCTGGCCCGCATGCTGCAGTATGTGGAGCTGCTCGGGATGCCCCGTGACCAGTCCATGACCATCACCCGCCACGGCCGGGCCATTGACGTCGCCGGGTTCGGCCAGCCAGCGATGATGCGCGCCTGGCTGATCCAGGCGCTCACCGGCCGGCGCGCAGCCGAGGTGCTGCTGATGGACTTCGACCCGCTGACCGCCATTCCCGGCGTCGACCCAGCTGCCGTCCCCGACGGGGGCATGGTGGCCCGGCTTCGCTACCAGCAGACCAAGGTCGATGGCGCGCCCTCCACGATCCTGGTCGGCGCCGACGTCGCCGAGATCGTCGGCGAGCAGCAGGCCTGGGTCCGCGAGCACTGGCGGCTCGGGCCGGACGGGTCGGTGCGCTACCTGTTCCCCAAGCTCGCCGGCAACCGCAAGGGCACCCGGGCCTGGGAGACCAGCCACTACGACGGGATGCTGCGCAAGCTCAGCGGCGTGCTGGGGCTCCGGGACGCCAGCGGGCGGCCGCTGAGCTACTCCCACAGCCACCGCCTGCGGCACACCAAGGCCACCACCCTGCTGAATGCGGGCGCACCGATCCACGTCGTGCAGCGCTACCTCGGCCATCGCTCGCCCGAGATGAGCATGCGGTATGCCGCGACCCTGGCTACCACCGCCGAACGGGAGTTCCTGGCCATGGCCAGGATCGGCCGCGACGGGCGGACGATCGCCATGGACGGCCGGGACATGCTCGACGTGCTCCAGCTCGACCGGCGCACCGACCGGGTTCTGCCCAACGGCTGGTGCCTGCTGCCGCCCGCCCGGTCCTGCGACAAGGGCAACGCCTGCCACGGCTGTGATCACTTCGCCACCGACCGCAGCCACCTACCCGAGATCCGCCGCCAGCTCGCCGGGACCGAGCAGCTGATTGAGCATCGCAAGGCCCAGCACCTGGCCCGATACGGGGAACCGATGAGCGAGGGCAATATCTGGCTGGAGCAGCGCCTGGCCGAGGTCCGCAGCATGCGCCTGGAAATCGCCGCCCTGGAAGCCCAGCCCGGCGACGCCAGCATCATCCGCGGCAGCGGGGTCTGCGGACGATCTGGCTACCAGGGCAAGCCGGTGCCCGTCGCCATCACCCCCGGGCCGGGCCCGTCATGAGCGGCAGCCCCCTGGGCGCCTCACCGCGCACCGGGGAGGCATCGACAGCCGCCCAGCGCAGAGCCGACGCGCTGCGCCGAGCTGCCCAGGCCAAACGCGAGGCCGCCACCGCCCGCGCCGAGACGGCGATCCGCCAGCTCGTCAAGAACCAGCAGGAGATCAACTTCCGGTCCGTTGCCCGCGCCGCAGGGGTCAGCCTCGATTTCCTCTACGCCAGCCCCGGCCTGCGCAGGCGCATCGAGGGCCTGCGCGCCCAGCAGGCCGCCGCCACTGCCCCAGCCCCGTCCGCCAGCCCCAGCCCCGCCGAGACCACGGGCAGCATCGTGCACGCGCTGACCGCCAGGCTCCGCGAGGAACGCGCCGCCCGGCGGACTGCCGTGGACGACCTCGAGCAGCGGCTCGCCGCCGCCCACGGCGAGCTCCTCCGCCTCAGCCGGGTCCTGCAACAGCACGGCATCCAAGCCCGGCCTTCGACGTTACGGACGCGTCCGTAACGTCAGTACCTGCGGAAACAACTAACCGATCAAGATCAACACCAGATAACTGGACGACTTCGCGCTCCAGCCGCTCGACGCCACCGAGACCGCCGACTTCTACCAGCTCTGCGTCGAACGCCACCAGCGGGCCTCGACAGTGGTCACCTCCAACCGCACCGCCGAGGAATGGCTGGCCATGATGGCCGACCCGCTACTCGCCCAGTCCGCCGTCGACCGCCTCGTCTCCACCGCCCACGAACTCGTCATCGAAGGCGAGTCCTACCGGCGCCGCCAGAAACCATCCATCAGCGTGTCCATTGACGACGAGAAAGGAAACCACCATGATCACTCATGACCCAAGGTGGTCCCTTCCTCGTGGCAGCACCCCGGTCCCATCACGCTGGCAAGCGACAGGCAGTTCGGGGGGACTTGCAGGATCTCTGGGTCATGTCACCGCTTGCTTGCCTCCCCGGCGGCCTCCGCTTGTAGGTTGGGGCATTTTCAGGCTCTCGCAGATCAGAAGATGCGGCTCTTGATCGCACATGTACGAACGCGTCGACGCCTGCAGTATGTTTACAATAAGCTAAACTTAACAGGATGGGAGCCGGGCGGTTGGACGAGTGGGAGATCTACGTGACCGACGAGGTCCGAGACTGGATCACCTCACTTGATGACCTGTCGCATCGGCTGGTCGTGCAGGCCATCGACATCCTGGCCGACCGCGGGCCAACGCTGGGCCGTCCGCTGGTCGACCATGTCGAGCATTCGACGGTCCAGAACCTCAAGGAGCTGCGGCCGGGGTCGGCGGGCCGAAGTGAGCTTCGGGTCCTGTTCGCCTTCGACCCGTAGCGGTCGGCCATCCTGCTGGTCGCCGGTGATAAGTCGGGCAGCTGGCGGGAGTGGTACCGGCAGGCAATCCCGAGGGCTGAGCAGTTGCTGGAGATATACCTGAAGGAACGGGCGCAACAGGAGGGAGGGACCGGTGACCTTCACTAAGTGGTCGCAGATCCGTGATGAGCAGATCGAGCGGATAGGCCGTGAGGAGTTCGAGGCGGGCAAGGAACAGATGCTGGCCCAGGCGCGCGGCTGGCGGCTGGCTGAGATTCGCCGTCGCCGGGGTCTGACCCAGGCGCAGGTTGCTGCCCGGATGGGCGTCGGCAAGAGCCGGGTCAGCCAGATCGAGAAGGGCCGGGTCTCCACGCGTGACGTGCTGGACCGGTATGTGGAGGCGCTGGGCGGGCGGCTCAGCCTGATGGCCGACTTCGGTGACGAGCTCCTGCGTGTGGGTTGACCCTGCGCGACGCGCCGGATGAAACACGGCCGCACGGGACCTGCAGTGCCGTACCTGTGCCGTCGTAGTTCGGCTTACGGTGGCGCAGCGTGCGGACGATGTCCGGGCAGGGACGCTGCGCACGATTGAGCGTGACCTGGAGCCTGGGCTGAGAAAGGGTGGCTGCGATGAGTGAGTGCGCCTACGACCCGGAACTGGATACCACCGCCCTGGAGGTACGGCGGGAGGAGCGTTTCTGCGGGCAGGCCATCCCCACGGGCACGTGACCATGGCCGAGATCTGCCTCCAGGCTGAGCGCCGGCATCCAGTCTCCGCTTGGATGTTCGACTGATCGAACACGCACTGATCATGGACTCGTCTGGGGACAGTTCTGGTAGCCACCGTGCAGGCACACTGGCTGCCGTCCAGACTCCTCCAGGCCGGATTCCCGCAGCTAGATGGCTAACCCGGCGTCGCCCAGACCCACCCAGGCCCGTGCCGTAGTCGCATGGCATGCAAGAGGTCTGGGGTTCGAATCCCCATAGCTCCACTGGTTTTCCCAGTTCAAAGCGCAATTTTAAGATCATCTAGGCGGACGTGGCAGATTGGCACTCAGCCTCACGGATTGACTCCAGATGGCAGGCCGGATTCGCGCGACCATCGTTTCCGTTGAACAGGGTCACTGCCGAGGGGATGGCGGTCGCACCAGTTTCTGAGTGGCAGGTGCGGCGCGTAGCCGGGCGGGCGGATCTCACGGGAGCATCTCACGCTGCGTGAGCACCTCCGCGCCCGGCTCACGATCCAGATCCGCTGGGCGCAGTGCTGGGGCAGGAACTCGGCCGTGGTGACGAACATCGGGCAGGTGAGACAAGAGTTGGCGTGCGGGCAGGTCTTCACCATCGGCAGCTGGCAGTACCCGTTCGGCAGCGCCTGGGTAGCCCGTGAGAGGTGGTGCTTTGCCCACGCAGGCCGGCCGCTGGACAGGGTTTACGCGGCGGTGTTCCTGTTTTGCGCCGCGTCACCAGTCGGAGGCCGGCCAGTCGCCCATGGCAAAATCAGCTAGGTGCAGATCGGGATGCTTGGATCATTCGAGCTTCGCACGGACGACGGCGTCCTCGCCGACGTGCCGGGCGCGCGGCTGCGCGGGCTGTTGATCGCCCTCGCGCTCGAACCAGGTCACGCAGTCTCGAAGGCGACGCTCGTCGACTGGATTTGGGGTGAGCGCCCGCCCTCCGACGCGGCGAATGCCTTGCAACGCTTGGTTTCCCGGCTGCGGAAGGCACTGCCGGAAGGGTTGGTCGAGGGGCAGACGGACGGCTACCGGTTGAGGGTGGAACCCGACGCTGTCGACGCCGTGCGGTTCGAACGCCTCGTCGGCCAGGCCCGCAATGACGAGGATCCACGGCGGGTACGGCTGCTGCGCGAGGCCCTCGCATTGTGGCGCGGCGCGGCCATGCAGGACGTCGGTTTGCAGGATAGTGCCGCGTTTGACGCGGCGGTCACCCGGCTCGAGGGGCTACGCCTGACTGCCATGGAGGATCGGTTCGATGCGGAGATCAGCCTCGGCCACAGTGTGCAGCTGGTCACGGAACTAACCGACTTGGTGGCCGCGCATCCGGTACGAGAACGGCTTGTCGCCGCGCTGATGCGTGCCCTCGTCGCGACCGGTCGCGACACCGAGGCGCTGCTCGTGTACCAGCGCACGCGAGAAGCCCTGGCCGACGCGCTGGGCGTCGACCCCTCACCGGAGCTGTCCGCATTGCACGTCGCGCTGCTGCGGGGCGAGTTGGGACGGCGGGAGGAAAACCGGAAGACCAACTTGCGCGCCGAGCTAACCAGCTTCGTCGGCAAGGACGCTGATGTCGCCGCGGTCCGCGAACTCATCGCCGAACATCGGCTCACCACCGTGATCGGGCCGGGCGGCTCAGGGAAGACCAGGCTGGCCACGGAAACCGCGCGCACGCTGCTCGGCGACCTACCGGACGGGGCCTGGCTGGTGGAACTCGCAGCCATCGGCGCGGACGGTGACGTGGCGCAATCGACGCTCGCCGCGCTCGGCCTCCGGGATGCTCTGCTCGGCGGCGCACCGAACGCGGAACCGACGGACCGGCTCATCGCCGCGATCCGCGAGCGGGCGGCGCTGTTGATTCTGGACAACTGTGAGCACGTCATCGAGTCGGCGGCGGCGTTCGCCCACCGGGTGCTCGGGGAGTGCCAGCGGCTGCGGATCCTGGCGACGAGCAGGGAACCGCTCGGCATCACCGGTGAGCAGCTGTGGCTGGTCGAGCCGCTGGCCTTGCCGGAGGGGGACGCCAGCCCCGGCGAGATCGAGTCCTCTCCAGCCGTCCAGTTGCTGCGGGACCGGGCCGGCGCGGTGCGCAAGGATCTTGCGACCGACGCCCGCACGCTGTCGACCATGGCGCGCGTCTGCCGGGCGCTGGACGGGATGCCGCTGGCGATCGAACTCGCCGCGGCCAGGTTGCGCACCATGTCCCTCGATCAGCTCGCCAACCGGCTCGACGACCGGTTCCGCCTGCTGACCGGCGGCAGCCGTACCGCGCTGCCACACCACCGGACGTTCCGCGCGGTGGTCGACTGGAGCTGGGAGCTGCTCACCGACGCCGAACGGATGGTCCTGCGCAGGCTCTCGGTGTTCTCGGGCGGGGCGAGCCTGGACGCGGCCGAGCAGGTTTGCGGCGGCGATTCGGTCGAGCGGGGGGAAGTGCTCGAGTTGCTCACCGCGCTGACCGAGAAATCGCTGCTGCTCGCCGAGGGCGACAGCGCACCGCGCTACCGGATGCTCGACACGATCAAGGAATATGCCCGGGACCGGCTCGCGGAGACGGGGGAATCGGATCTGGCGCGCCATGCGCATCTGGACTACTTCACCGAGCTCGCCGAAACCGCGGATCCGCATCTGCGCCGCGCCGAGCAATTGGAGTGGCTCGCCACGCTCGAGGCCGAGCATGACAACGTCGCTGTTGCCCTGCGGGGCGCGCTAGCGGCCGGCGAGGCGCACGGGGCGATGCGGCTCGCGGCGGCCGCCGGCTGGTACTGGTGGCTCGGCGGGCACAAGGCCGAGGGCCTCGAGCTGATCACCGCGGCCGCCAGCACGCCCGGCGAGGTGAGCGATGAGATCCGGGCCATGGTGTACGCGCTTGCCGTGACGTTCGTGGCCGACGGTCCGGGTGACCAGTACCAGGCGGCGGAGTGGATCCACCAGGCCTACCGGTTCACCCAGCGCAGTCAGAGCCGCAACCCGCTGCTGGCGTTGGTCGCCCCGCTGGAACGCATGCTGCAGGCGCCGGACTCGTTTCTGCCCGCGTGGGAACCGCTGCTCACCGACGACGACCCGTGGGTACGCGCCCTGGCCCGGTTGCAGCTCGGCAAGATGCGGATCGTGCTCGGCCAGGGCGGGCGGGATGCGGATGCCTATCTCGAGATGGCGCTCGCCGAGTTCCGGGCGCTCGGCGAGCGGTGGGGGATGTCGTTCGCCCTGACCGAGCTGGCGGACCGAATCGCCACGCGCGGCGAGTTCGCCGGTGCCTGCGAGCACTACGACCAGGCGATCGCGGTGGCCACCGAGGTCGGCGCCATCGAAGATGTGGTTCAGTGGCGGTCGCGGCAGGCTCAGCTGTACTGGCTGCTGGGTGATGAGGAGTCGAGCACGGCGGCCATGGCCGAGGCACAGCTGTACGCCGAACGGATCGCGTGGCCGTCTGCGCTGGCCGCGCTGGCCCTGGCGAAGGCGGAACTGGCCCGCTGGAGCGGCGACACTGAGCAGGCCTGCCGGCAACTCGGCGTCGCGACCACCATGCTGGGCGACGAAGCGGAGCGGGCGCTTGTCCGGGCGGTGACCCACGACCTGCTCGGTTACCTCGCCGACAACCCCGACGAGGCCCGCGAGCACCGCGGCGCGGCATTCCAGGCCGCGTCGGAGGCGGGGCACGCGACCCTGATCGCGAAGGTACTCGTCGGGATCGCGGACCTGGCGCTGCGTGGCGAACGGTACGAGCAGGCCGCGCGGCTGCTCGCGGCAAGTGCGAGCGTGCGCGGACTGCCGGATCGGTCGCAGCCGGATGTGGCCCGGATCGAGCAGGCCACACGGCGCCGCCTCGGCGAAGCGCGGTTCGCCGAGGCGACGCAGGAGGGGGCGCAGGCGAGCTGGCGTGAGCTGGCCGAAGCTACGCTCGCTTGCTGAACGTGGCCCGCGACCACAGGTAGCCGACGAGGGCGATCCCGGCGCACCAGGCGAGAGCGGCGGCCGCGTAGCCGCCCGACGGGGCGCCGGCGAGCAGTCCGCGCAGCGATTCGATGATCGGCGTGAAGGGCTGATACTCCGCGAATTGCCGTACGCCCTGTCCCATCTTGGCGGCCGGCACGATCGCGCTGCTCAGGAACGGCAGGATGATCAGCGGCACGACGGTGAGGCCCGCGGATTCCGGAGTTTTCGCGGCCATCCCCAGCGCGACCGTGAACCAGGCGGCCGCGAACGCTGTCGCCGCGATGATGCCGACCGCGGCGAGCCAGTCCAGGGGGGTCGCAGGCGACCGGAACCCCAGCGCGAAGGCCATTCCGATGATGACCGCGATGGCTACCGAGCTGCTCAGCATGGTGGCCGCGACATGACCGGTCAGGACGGCACCGCGGGAGACGTTCATGACCTTGAACCGGTTGATGATGCCCTTGGTCATGTCGGAGTTCACCGAGACCGCGGTGGCCGCCAGCCCGTAGGTGATGGCCAGCAGGATCAGGCCTGGTGTTGCGTATTCGATGTAGCGTTCGCCGACATTGAATGCGTTGCCGAACACGTACACCAATAGCAACATGAGCACGACCGGCATCAAGGCCCCGTTGAATATCGTGACCGGATTCCGAAGGATGTGCTTGAAGTTGCGGCGCAGCATGATCCGCGAATCGGTCAGCGCTGCTGACGTGGTGTTCATCGTGCGATTACCTCCGTGCTCGCGTGACTGGTCAGGGCCAGGAAAACGTCATCGAGGTCCGGCGTGTGCACGGAGAACTCCTCAACGTCGATCGAATGCTCATCGAGCCGGCCCAGCAGGGTCCGCAACGATCTCGCCCTGCCATCGCTGGGAACCCGCAGGGTCAGGTCCTCGTCGTCCCGCGTGGAGCCGGTCAGGACCCGCGTCGCCGCGTCGAGTTCGAGGACGTCGGTGAACTGGAGCCGGACGTGGCTGCCGGGAACCTGGCGCTTGAGTTCGTCGGGAGTGCCCTCGGCAACCAAGTGGCCCTGGTCGAGCACCGCGATCCGGCTGGCGAGCTGATCGGCTTCCTCGAGATTCTGGGTAGTGAGGAAAACGGTCACGCCGTCGGCCACCAGCTCGCGGGCGATGTTCCACATCGTGCGACGGCTGCGCGGATCCAGGCCCGTCGTCGGCTCGTCCAGGAAAATGATCTGCGGCCTGGTGACCAGCGTCATCGCCAGATCCAGCTTCCGGCGCATACCGCCGGAATAGGTCGCCGCCATCTTCTGCGCCGACTCCACCAGATCGAACCGTTCCAGCAACGAGGTGACCACCCGCTTGCCCTCGCCGACCCGCAGATGGTGCAGATCCGCCATCAACTGCAGGTTCTCCTGCCCCGTCAGCAGATCGTCCACCGCCGCGAACTGACCGGTGACCCCGATCACCGCGCGCACCGCCCTGGCCTCGGTCGCAACATCATGCCCGGCAACCCGTACCGTCCCACCGTCGGCCTTCATCAACGTGGTCAGCACGTTCACCGTCGTCGTCTTACCCGCCCCATTCGGGCCGAGCAGGGAAAAGACCGTGCCCGCACGAACATCTAGATCGATTCCATCGAGCACAGTCTTGTCCCCATACGCCTTCCGCAGCCCTGAGACTGCAATCGCCGAATTTCTCATGCGACCATCATCGGCACCGCCCCTGACACGCCCCTGACACGCCCCTGACACGACCAGTGACACGACCAGTGACACGGCGTTCTACCTCGTTGCACCAGGTCAGGGCACTGCGCAGGCTACTGACGGCTGCCTGATCGGCCAGAGCCCGCCGGTCACCGCGCTACCGCGATATCAACCGTCGACGGATTTGGCCTCGATCAGGTCCAACACCTCCTGTGCGCGATCGACCAAATACATGTGATCACCCGGTAACTCGATGAAGCTGAATTCGCTTGAGGTCGCTTTCCGCCATTCTTGAGCCTGTTCGGCGCTGACCAGACCGTCGTTGCTGCCCCGGATCGAACAGACTGGTACCGATACCGGCTCGTCCGTGCTCGGGGTGTAGTTCTCGTGCATCTCGCGGTCGGCCCGCAGCGTAGGGAGGATCAGTTCACGCATCTCACCCAGATCGGCCGTCATGATCGCCACGCACCCCGACCACTGACAGCATGACCTACCCCCGACGAACTAACATTCGCGACCACTAGGCATGCCGCCTTTGGGGGACTCGCGCCGCCGGTCATCTGAACAGCGCCTCGCCGGGGGGCAGACGTCGGGGATATCGGCGAGGTAACCTCACCTGGGCTGCGGCCCGGAGCGCACGTCCGCCGGGGATTCCCTCGGCCATGCCGCGCCCCGGGCGCGCCCCAGAGCGGCTATGCCGGGAATGTTCGCGCTGGTCAGGTCGTGGTAGGGCAATGCCCTCCAGAGCCGTAGGCGTGCCCGATCAAAGGCACAGGACCGGTATTCGACGGGCACTCACGGACAGTCAAAGGTAGCCCTTGATGTCCAGTGCGCTGGTTGGGGACAGATCGTTCATCACATCCCAAGCTGATAGTGCGAGTCCGGTTCTCGTCACCCGCTCCCGAGTAATCCTCAGGCCAGTACTGCGCCGGGCAGGTCTTCGCGGGCTCCAACGGTTCGATAGCACCCCGCTGACAGGGTCCGCGTTATGCTCCAAGCGGATGAGGAGGTCGGCCATGGCAGAAACACCCTTCACGATCAGGGCCGACGTCAGGTGTACCGATGGGGTCTGCGGCAAGGTAATTCGCGTGGTCGTTGACCCGGTCGCGCGGGCGGTCACCCACCTGGTGGTCCAACCGAGGCACTGGCCCGGCCTGGGTCGGCTTGTGCCGCTCGACCTTGTCGATGCCGCGACACCGACGGAGGTCCGGCTGCGCTGCACTCGGGCGGAGTTCGACGAGTTCCGCTTTGCGGAGGATACGGATTTCGTGCCGAGAGCCAACCTGGACCAGTACTCAGGCTACAGTGCGGAACAGATGCTCATGCTGCCCTACTACGGCCGGATCGCAGGCGAGGATATGCCCCAGGCCCGGGAAGATGAGCCGACAGGCGCCTACGGCTCCTTGCCCCCCGGCGAGGTCGGCGTGCGCCGCGATAAGCGCGTCTATGCCACCGACGGCGAGATCGGGCGAGTCGAGGGGCTTGTCATCGACCCTGGCAACCGCCACGTGAGCCACGTGCTGCTGCAACAGGGGCATTTGTTTGGCCGCAGGCAAGTGGCCATCCCGATCGGTGCCGTTACCGGGGTCGTGGACAGCGTCCAGCTCAACATCACCAAGCAACAGGTGGAGAACCTGCCGCCCGTGAACACCGATCACTCCAGCGGATAGAGCCACCAGGATACGGAGAAGTGATACGTCAGCGGATCGCGTATTGCCATCCAGGGTGTAGCCATCAAGTTTCCCCCGCGCGGGACATTCGTGGCGTGAGGCGCGCTGGCGCGCGCCCGCCGGGCTGCACATGGCCTCGGCCCGGCTGCCCGATGAGGGTGAGCTGCCCTCTTTTGACGGCGCAACGGGGTGGCTCAATTCGCCGCCACTGACACCAGCGGGCCTGCGCGGACAGGGCGTCCTGGCCGGGTTCTGGACTTATACCTGCATCAACTGGCTGCCAGCTTCCCTATGTCCGCGCCTGGGCCGAGAAATATTCCGGCCACGGGCTGGTGGTGATTGGCGTGCACACGCCCGAGTTCTCGTTCGAGCACAAGGCCGATAACGTCCGCCGGGCCGTCCAGGACATGAGGATCGGCTACCCGCTCGCGACCGATAATGACTACGCGGTATGGCTTGCCTTCGGCAACCACTACTGGCCCGCGCTCTACTTCGCCGACGCGCAGGGGCGTGTCCGGCATCACCACTTCGGCGAAGGCGAATACGGCCAGTCGGAAATGGTCATCCAGCAGCTGCTGGCCGAAGCCGGATCCACCGGCGCGGGTACTGAGCTGGTGTCGGTCGATGCCCGTGGCTTGGAAGCCCCCGGCCGACTGGGCCAGCCTGCGATCACCAGAGAACCACACCGGCTATGAGTGCACCGAGAACTTCGCATCCCCCGGCGGCGCCGTGCCGGGCGAGCCGCACGTCTATACCGTCCCCGCGCGGCTGCGTCTCAACCAGTGGGCCCTATCGGGGACTAGACACCATGGGGGAAGAGGCCACCATGCTAAACGCGGCGAACGGGCAGATCGCCTGCCGCTTCCTGCTTCCACGCCCGCGACCTCAACCTCGTCATAGGACCGGCAGCACCGGAAACGCCCGCGCGATGCCGCGTCCTCATCGACGGACATCCCCCCGGCGAGGCACACGGAAGCGACGTCGACCGTGATGGCAACGTCACAGTCACGCGGCAGCGGGTGTACCAGCTCGTCCGCCAGCCCGGCCCCATCACCGACCGCACCTTCGAGATGGTGCCAGCAGCACCAGCTCCGCCTGTTCCAGGCCCGCCGCGCGGACATCGAGTTCTTCGCCGCGATCTCGAAGCCCGCGGCCGCGCCACCATTACCCGCCGCCTGTGCACCGTCGCAGGGTCTACCGCTACGCCGTCGAGGAAGAACTCCTCGATCATTCCCCGGCCGCGCACGTCCGCTGGCCCCGCCTGGACCACGAATCCCACGCCATCGGCCTGGACCGGAACGAGCTCGGCGCGCTGCTGGTCGCCGCCGGGCTCGGCCTGTCGGCTGAGCACGCTTTGATCTCCGTGCTGGCCCTCAACGGGCTGCGCGTCTCAGAAGCCACGAACGCCGACATCGAGGCCCTGGGCATCGAGCGTGGGCACCGCACGTTGATGATCACCCGCAAGGGCGGAAAGGTAGTGACCATCCCGCTCGCGCCGCGCACCGCGCGGGCAATCGACCTGGCGGTCGGCGAGCGCATCGAGGGACCCGTCTGCTTGGCGGCCGATGGCCGGCGGCTGGACCGGCATGGCGCTGGGCGGATAGTCTGTCGGCTCGCCCGGCAGGCCGGGATCGCCAAGGCAGTCGGACCGCATACGCTCAGGCACGCATTTATCACCGCGGCGCAAGGGCGCGGAGTTGCATCCGATGCATCATTCTCCGGAAAGCGTGAGGACGGTGCCGTAAGGGTTCCGGGACCGTCTTTGCCGACGGCCGCATGCAGCGCTTGGCGAGAAACCGCAGATCAGCATAGTCGTGTGAGGACCGGGTTGCAGCTGACGCCACGATGTGGCATCAGCTTCTGTAACGCCGCGTGACCCATTGATGCATCCGCAGCAACGGAAAAGACTTACCAAGGAGGACGAGAGGCCCCATCTCGCCGCTCGCCGACTTGAGGTATTCGACACGGTTGGTAAACCGCTCCCTACCAGTTTGGACGCCGGGGTCCCGCTGCGGGACGTGCAAGAAGCCGCCTCGCACGCCGACCCGCGCACGACTATGCGCTACGACCGCGCCAGGACCTCGCTGGACCGGCACGCTACTTACATCGTCGCCGCCTACGTCGCCGGGGCTGCCCGGTAAGGGGCTCGCCAGCCATGATCGCTCCGCCTGGCCGGACCGGCCGGGCGGAGCCAGCGGCAGCTACCGAACACAGCGCGTCACCGTGTGAAGACAGGCGAAGGCACGCGAGCCGCCGATCTGGCGCAGGTTCCCTAGCGTCTGCCGTGGCTGATGGCGGCGCGCAGATCAGAAAATCTGTCCCGCGGGAGCCCGGGCATGCTGCGTCTGCCGGTCGTCTTCTCAGCCGCTTTGGGGGTCGGGGGGCACCAGGTGCAGGCCGGCAGGGGTGGCTTCGCTGGCCAGGCGCGCCCGCACGGCCCGGCGGGCCCGGTCAAAGTACGTCGCATCGTTGAAGAGGTGGTAGTACCAGTTCGCCGACAGCAGCGCTGCCTCCAGCTCGAAGGCAAGCTGCCGCGGGTCGCTGCCGGTGTGCAGCTCTCCTCGTTCCTGGGCTTGCTGGGCTGCCCGTTCGAGGGTGTCCATCCACTGGTCTTGGCACTGGGCTATGCGGTCGCGGACGGGGCCCGGTGCCTTACTGTCGAACTCGGCCATGGCAGAGGCGAAGAAGCATCCTCCGGGGAACACGGCGCGCTCGAGGTAGGACAGGAACGCCTCGCACAGCGCGTGCAGGCGCGTGATGCCGGATCCTGCGGCGCGGGCCGGCTCGATCACTTCTCGCGCATAGCGCTGCCGGGCCTCCTCGACTGTGGCCAGCTGCAGTTCTTCCTTGGAGCCGAAGTGGGCGAACAGCCCGCTCTTGCTCATGGCCAGCTCGGTGGCCAGCCGCCCGATGCTGAGACCGTCCAGGCCGTCTACGGAGGCGAGGTCTGCAGCGGTCTGCAGAATCGCGGTCCTGGTCCTGGCGCCGTTGGTGGTGGCTCGTCGTGGCATAGGCACATTGTACAGCACGAACGATCGTGCTAGCGTTAAATCGCGTGGCCGTCATTAGGCACGGCCCTACGGAAGGGGCGGGGTATGCCGTTCGTCAACGTCAAGGTCATTGAGGGCGTCTTCTCGGCCGGCCAGAAGCAGGACATGGTGCGCCGGCTGACCGACACGATGGTCGAGATCGAGGGTGAGAACATGCGCCCGGTCACCTGGGTGGTCGTCGAGGAAGTGAAGAGTGGTGACTGGGGCATCGGCGGCAATCCGCTGAGCACCGCAGACGTCAAGGCGCTCGCCGCCGGCCAGCCCGTCGGATAGCCGTCACCGGTCCCACACAACTGGGGGCGCGATGTACGACGCCATCGTGGTCGGCGCCCGGTGCGCCGGGGCACCGCTGGCCATGCTGCTGGCGCGTGCCGGGCACCGGGTCGCCCTAGCCGACCGGGCGTCATTTCCGAGCGACACCATGTCCACGCATTTCCTGTGGCAGCGTGGCGCGGCCCGGCTGCAGGCCTGGGGACTGCTCGGCCGGCTGCGCGCCTGCGGCTGCGCGCCGATCCGGGAGATTACCTTCGACGTCGGCCCGGTGCAGATATCCGGCATCGGGCCGGCCGTGGAAGGCGTGGCCGACGCGTACTGTCCGCGGCGGACCGTGCTGGACGCGCTGCTGGCCGGGGCCGCCGAGGAGTCTGGCGCCGAGCTGATCGAGGGCTTCGTGGTCGGTGACGTGCTGTGGTCCGGGGGCCGGGCGGTGGGCGTGAGGGGCCATCACCGGACATCCCCCGAATCGTCGTTGCGGGCCCGGATCGTCGTGGGCGCCGACGGTCTGCACTCGACCGTCGCCAGAAAGGTCGCTGCCCGCGCCTACCGGGAGTATCCGCCGCTCACCGCCGTCTACTACTCCTACTGGAGCGGGATCCGCCATCTGGGTGCATCCTTCCACGCCCGCCCCGGGCGGCTGATCCTGGTCTGGCCCACCAACGACGACCTGACCTGCATCTATGTCGCCTGGCCCCGCCAGGAGTTCGGCCACGTGCGCAAGGACGCCGAAAACCACTTCCACTCCGCCCTCGACCTGGTCCCGGGGCTGCGCGACACCGTCGCGTCGGGCCGCCGCGAAGCCCGCTTCACCGGCACCGGCGACCTGCCCAACCTGTACCGGACGTCGGCCGGGCCGGGATGGGCGCTCGCCGGCGACGCCGGCCACCACAAAGACCCCTCGACCGGCATGGGCATGTCAGACGCCTTCCAGGGCGCCGAACTGCTGGCCGAAGCCATCCACGACGGCCTGGCCGGGCACCGGCCGCTGGACCAGGCCGTATCCGGCTACCAGCACCGGCGAGACGCCCTCACCGGCAGCGGCTTCGACCTCACCCTGACCACGGCCAGGCTCGCGCCTCTGCCGCCCCGGCTCGAGGCCTTCTACCGGACCGCCGCACAGCAACCCGAGGTAAGTCGTCAGATCTTCGGCGTTCTGGGCGGTTCCCTTCCGGCGGTCGACGTCTACCCGGACAGGCACATCGAGACCGCCCACACACGGGGCACGCTTACCCCCGGTGCGCCCCGGTGAGGCTCGTTCTCGGCTGACAGCCGGCACCAGCCACGCACCGGGCAGGTAACCCGCCAGGAGCCATCGGCGAAGGGGGAAGACGACATGACCAGCAAGGCAGTGACCAGCCTGACGACGGACGACAGGCCGCGGGACCGCATTGGCTCGGGTCGGCATGTTCCCGCCCTTCGACCTGCTGGAGCGAGGCGATGAGCCCGCCAGGGCATTTCTGGCGCAAGCCGGCGATGCAGGCATCGACCATGTCTGCTGCGGAGACCACGTGAGCTTCGCGGGCACGGGATTCGACGGGCTCGTGCAAGCCACCGCGCTCACGCTGCTCCATCCCACGCTGCCGATCTACAGCGGCGTGTACCTGCTGCCGCTGCGCCATCCGGTCCTGGTGGCCCGCCAGCTCTCAGACATCAGCCGGCTCGCTCCCCGGCGGCTCATCTTCGGCGTCGGAGTGGGCGATGAAGATCGCCGCGAGGTGTCGATCTGCGGAGTGGACCCAGCCACCCGGGCCTGCGGATGAACGAATGCCTCACCATCGTGCGCCAGCTCCTGACCGGTACGGCGGTCACCTTCCACGGCAAGTTCTTCGACATAGATGAAACAGTCATCGCCCCCGCGTCGGCCGCGGCGATTCCCATCATCATCGGGGGACGTTCAGACGCCGCGATCAGGCGCGCGGGCAGACTCGGTGATGGCTGGCTGGGCATCTGGGCCTCGCCCCGGCGTTTCGCCGACGCCGTCGCGATGGCAGCACACGAGGCCGCCCGCACGGGCCGGCCCGACCCGCCAGCCCGTCACGGCATGCAGGTGTGGTGCGGGCTCGCGGACTCGAAAGAAGCGGCTCGCGACTGCCTGGCTCCGGCAATGCAGGCCTTCTACCAGCTCCCGTTCGAGCGCTTCGAGCGGTACTGCCCATACGGCACCGCCGCCGACGTCGCCGAATTCCTCACGCCCTATCTTGATGCTGGCTGCACGGAGTTCAACCTCATCCCGCAGTCACCCGACCACGACCAGGCCATGGCCGGCACGGCAGCCGTGAAAAGACTACTGGCACGGACATGACACGCTTCCAGGCTGATTCGAGCCACCCAGAATTGGCGGATCTGTCCGCTCGCCACAACTAATCAGCCGATTAGCCCGAACGCGCCTAATCGGCAGGGAGGATGTGGGTAGTGCTTCCGGCCCTGCTTCCGTGGTTTTGCGGTGGTGTGAGCGTAGGGTCGGAGGCCTGGGTCCCGGCCTGACCTCCGAATCGGCTGACGCCGCTCGGGCTGTCCTGCGAAACGATCTGTCGGCCGGGTCCCAGGTTTTTATGGCACCCACCGGCGCTGCCGGTCTGATCTGCCCGTCCTGTGCAAGAGGCCGGGGTTCACAGGTCGGACGGCCAGCGGGTGCGTGCCATCCCTTCAACCAGAGAAAAGAGATGGCATTGACCATCGTAGAGACACGCGCCATCACCGGCGGCGTGGATACCCATGCGGACGTGCACGTCGCCGCTGCGCTGGATCCCGTAGGGGGGTTACTCGGCGTCCGGGAGTTCCCGGTCACGCCCGCTGGCTATGCCGGCCTTCTGGGCTGGCTGGGCGGGTTCGGGACTGTGTGCCTGGTCGGGATCGAGGGCACCGGCAGCTACGGCGCCGGCCTCGCCCGCCACATCACGGCCGCTGGCGTCCGGGTCGTCGAGGCCGGCCGCTCCGACCGCCAGGACCGCCGCCGGCAGGGCAAGTCCGATCCGCTGGACGCGGTCAGCGCCGCGCGGGCTGCTCAGTCGGGCCGGGCCCGCGGCGCGCCGAAAGGCCGGGACGGTTCCGTCGAGGCGATCCGCGCGCTGATGGTCGCCAAGCGCAGCGCCCGCGCCGAGCGGACCCAGACCACCAGCCAGGCCAGGTCCCTGATCGTGACCGGGCCCGATGACGTGCGGGCCCGGTTCGCCCGGCACACCGTAGCCGCCCTGGTGGCCGAGACGGCTGCGCTGCGGCCCCGCCCCGGCAGCACGGTGGGCTACGCCACCCGGATCGCGCTGCGCGAGCTGGGACGGCGCGCCGAGTTCCCCGGCGGCCAGCTCGAGCGCCCGGGCGAGCTGATCGTCCCGCTCGTCACCGCCCGCGCTCCCGGCCTGCTCGCCCTGTACGGCGTCGGCCCCGACACTGCCGCCCTGCTCCTGATTGCCGCCGGGGACCACCCCGGGCGGCTGCGCTCGGAGGCTGCCCGGGCTCACCTGTGCGCCGCCGCCCCGATCCCCGCATCCTCGGGCAAGCGCACCC
>Ga0116106_1000481_pt1 | contig 22503 bp, 17 predicted proteins | sample June2015DPH_6_50_FD_89717 | JGI IMG/M metagenome (GOLD analysis project Ga0116106, IMG submission 89717) | Peatland microbial communities from SPRUCE experiment site at the Marcell Experimental Forest, Minnesota, USA - June2015DPH_6_40 | ecosystem: Environmental > Terrestrial > Soil > Wetlands >...
GAAAGGTTCACTGTGTCCACCGCGAGGAAACTATGAACTTGAGTCTCACCGCCGCCAGGATTAAAAGTGATGCGCTGGAAACGGTAACTTACGCCGCCCCAGTCTCCATGAAAAAGCTGGTGCAGCCAGAATGCAGACCCCGAGGCGGTTTGGGTGTTCGCCAACTGCGCTCCCGCGGCGACATTGCTGAAGTGCGAATCAAAGAATGATCCACTAGCCCCAATCAAATCATTCAAGGCAGAGTGATAGTTCGTCTCGACGGTCGTCACATCAGATTTTTGCGTGGCCAGGGGCGTAATCAGACTGGCATTCGGTCCGCCCGAGCCCGCGACGACGTCGGCGCCATTGCCTGCGTCGAACAATCCGGTGGTCATGGAAAAGTTTTCGGCCACCCGCAAATTCACATGCGGGCTCAGTCGGTATTGCGAGTCGAAATTCAGATTATGCGATCCCTCATTCTCGCTCGTGAACTTCTGATTCACCGTGAGGCCGCCAGCGTATCCCAGCGTCCAGCGCATTCGAGAAGAGGTTTCATCGATCCTAATGTTGGGGAAGATCGACTCGCTCGTATTGCTTTCCGCCCCGCTCGAAGCCAGCAGCGGGTTCGAATCGTAAACGCCGCCCAAATTCACCCCGCCTCGGAGGTAATTCGATTCTTCCATCTCCGAAAGAAATGCAGGAGAAATCCCGATTCCACCAAGCAACGCTGGTATGGGGGGCAAATTACTGCTGGTGTCTCCGGTGTCACCGTGCCCCTGCATCCCCGCTAAGCCCGAAAGTGCGGCCGCCGGAGCCGTTCTGGCGCTTTCGTCACTGTTGCCGGAACCATTGCTGGAACTCTGGGACGGTGGGTTCTGCGCGGGCGGATTCTGCTCTGCCGAGAGAACTTGCAACCCAGCCACCAGCCATCCGAGAATCAAGCAGCGTCGAATACTCATCATCGCCACTACGGAACCACCACGGTATCGCCAGCTTGCAAGCGAATATTTTGCTCCGGATTCTTGCCCTTGATCACATCTTTGTAGTTGAACGGGATTCGCTGCTGCGTTCCGTCCGGAGCTTGTCGAAGAACATAAATGGATTTCTGCTTGGCAAAGTCTTTGAAACCGCCGGCCATCGCAACCGCATCGAGGACCGTGGTCGAACTCGTCAATAAATAAGCTCCGGGGCGCGACACCATCCCCAGGATATTCACCTTTTGGCTCTTGCTATCGGTAACGATGACCGTGACTTCCGGCTCGGAGATATAGTTCTGCAGGCGCTTTGTGATTTCTTGCTCCAGCTGCTGGGGAGTCTGACCACTGGCCTGCAACTCGCCGACTAACGGCAGAGAAATCTTTCCATCGGAGCGCACGGGAACGGAACGCGAGATATCTGGTTCTTTCCACACATTGACTGCCAGGACATCATTGGCGCCAATCACGTAGGAACTATCCGAATGCGCGGCTCGCGATCCTTCACCGGACTTCTCGGCCGCTTTACCGGCTGCCTGCTTATCGGTCGCAGCGGCGGGCGGGTGCGATGCGGAATCGGATTGTGCGAACGCTCCGATGGAACCCACGACCAGAAGCGCCAGGGCCTGCATGATTCGATGGGCCGCGAAGGGTTGCGTCATAAGCAATGCCTCTCAGCTATACACCGCTTCAATCGTATCTGTTCAATACTACCGAGTTCAATCGCAACTGTTTCCATGGCAACGCTATTTCACTTGCCGCAAACCATCGGCAGCGAAAAGTCGTGAAGAGTCTACGGGGGGCACCAGGTGGTACTCCTGGATCTTGTAAAGCAGCGCACGATAGCTGATATTCAGTGAACGAGCCGCCGCCTTTCGATTCCAGTGCGTCTGTTCGAGTGCCTGGGCAATCGCGCTGCGCTCCGTTTCCCCTTTTGCGTTTCTTACCAGCAACTTCAGAGACGATTTTTCTTCCGCTGGGTGCGTATTCGAGAGGTGAACGCTGGGTTTCGCGTGTCCGTTTCCATTTCCGTTCCCATTCTCACCTTTACTTACGAGTCCGTGATCGGGACGCGAATGCAATTCATGCAACGCCGCGGCCTCATCGCCGTGCGCCAGAAAGCGCTTGGCAAAGTTCTCCAGTTCGCGCAGGTTGCCGGGCCACGCATACTGCTGGCATGCATCCAGCAACGTGCTGGAAAAGTGCGGTGCTGGCACGCCATAGCGCCGGGTCAGCCGGTTCATCAGGTGCCCAAGCAGCAGCGGGATCTCTTCGTGCCGCTCCCTCAGAGGTGGTACACGCAACTCGAAAACGCTCAAGCGGTAGAACAGCTCTTCCTGAATTCTCTTCTCGGTAGCGGCCAGCTCCAGGTCGCCGCTCGTGGCCGCGATGATGCGCACATCGGCCCGGATCGGGTTCTGGCCGCCGCACCGGACAAATTCTCCCGTTTCCAGCAGGTTCAAAAGACGGCGCTGTACGGCGTCCGGCATGGCATCGAATTCATCCAGCAGGATCGTTCCCTTGGCACATTGCTCGAACTTTCCTAGCGTCGATTCCGGGCGCCCATCGGCAGAAGCGTGTTCGTAACCGAATAATTCATTCTCCAGCAGGTCGGAAGTGAGCACCGCGCACTGCACCCGCATGAACGGGAAGCTGGAACGAATCGACAGGGAATGGATTAGCTGGGCCGCGGTCGCCTTCCCGCTGCCAGCTTCTCCGGTAATCAGCACCGGCACCTCAGTCTGCGAGAGCAATTGTGCCTGCGTACGCAACCGGCGCGTAGCTGCGCTGGCTGAGATGAAGTACAACTCTTCTCTGATTTGTTCGATTTCTGGCTGATACATGGCTATGAGTGACTAGAATGGCTAAGAATCTTGAATCGCGGACGAGGAGACTGGTGAGTGAACTACAACGACTTCTTTCGACTACGGTGTTGCTTTTCCTGAGACCTGAGACCTGCTCTTCAGACCGGCTCGACGTCGTACCCATCAATTCGCACGGCCATCGACCGCTGAATCGCATCGACGGAAACAATCAGGCTGTGGTCGCCGTTTTCAGACAAGAACACGCCTTCCACTCCGTCCATCGCTCCACCACGTATCCGCACCCGCTGCCCCACCTTTAGAAAGGGGTACGAACGCCAAGGCGCCGACTGGGTTAGAACCTTTTGTATGTTTTCGATTTGTTCATCGGGAATCGGCAGGCTCGACCCGCGAGTACCGACAAAGCCGTGCACACCGTCCACCTGGTAGACGCGTGTCCGGTCTTCTGCACTCAAACTACAGCGGACGAACACATAGCAACTGAATAGCGGCACTTCCACCTTTTTCTTGCGATCGCTCCAGCGATGTACTTGCATGGTGGTTGGCAGGAACATTTCCATGCCTTGATCGCGCAGCCGCCGCTCGACCGATTTTTCGTGACGCGCTCTGGTGTGCAGCGCGTACCAGCGCGGTTCTCCCTGCGATAACCATGGGCTTAGTCCGCCGCCCGCCTCGTAGATCTGATGGGAAATACTCATAGCTTCGCCCTCTGGGTCCCATGAAATGGGTCCGCCTGCAAACGCACGGGGGAGTAAGTCAACGCCTTCGGGGGGAGGAAAGCATCAGGAATACAAAATCAGCGGGGGGAGTTGCTTAGTTGGTGTAACACTAACGTCACTTGCAAGGGCGTGCAAGTGGTAGAACTTCTTAGGACATAGTCCCTCTATTGGACTCGGGCTGATCTTCTCATGACTAAGGTACACGGACTGGAGACATTATTCTATGGCACAGCCGTGGTATACGCTTTCGGAGGGGCGATTAGTTCGCTCTCGATTTCGACAATCGGACAAGATGATCGTCGGTATCTCATTGACATGATGATTGTTCGGGAAGTCCTGCCCGGGTTAATCGAAACGGCTGCTGGAGCCCGATCCCTTGCATTGTCGTGCAACTTGTCAAACTGGGACAAGGGTCGCGATCACCAATGCACCATTTTGCATAGGTTGCAATTCCCTTGCTTGCCGTCTCCTGACTTTAGTGATACATTCGCTAGTACAAGAGAGTCTGGCCGGGCTTTTCTTGCGTTACATTCCCCCAATCCCCCGAGGCCACTGTACATTCAGTATCTATACGGTTTTTACGAACGGAATCGCTTGAGCCCCCCACCGCTTCGTACAACCAATTTCAGGAGACCCGATGTCACCCGATGAGAACCTGGGCTCGGACTTTGTCAGCATTGTCGTTGCCGACAGCACTCGCATCCACACTCAACTCCTGGCCGATGCTCTGCGCAGCGATCACGGCCTGCAGGTGGTAGCTGAGGCCACGAATTCCGAAGAACTGTTGGCCGCCGTCACTCGTGTGCCGATCGACGTCGTTGTGATCAGTCACAATTTGGACAACCAGCCCGGACACGGTACCCAGGTGTTGCGGGAGATGCGTGCGCTCCGGCCCCAGATCAGGGGCGTCATCTTGCTGGACTCCTCCAAACCCCAGGATGTTCTGGAGTGCTTTCGCGCCGGCGCAAGGGGAATTTTTTCCAAGCAAGAGAGAATCGAGAGCCTCTGCAAGTGCATTCGGAACGTTCATGAAGGTCAGATATGGGCGCGTAGCATCGATCTCGATCATGCTCTTGAGGCTCTCGCCAACTCGCCTATGGTCCGCGCTACCAATCACCAGGGAATCGAACTCCTCTCCGTGCGCGAACGCCAGGTCATCCAGCACGTGGCCGGGGGTATGTCCAATCGCGAAATCGCTGCAGCTCTCGAGCTCAGCCCACACACGGTCAAGAATTATCTGTTCCGCATTTTTGACAAGCTGGGAGTTTCGAGTCGCACCGAGTTGCTCTATTTGACCATGAACAACTCGCAGTCCCCGCAACGAGGCGCTAACGGAGAGAGCAAAGCATTCGCTGCGATTATTGAATCCGCCGAGGCCGGTGACCCCTCGGCGCAACTCCACATGGCCGAGCATTTTTCACAGATCAAGGATGTTGAGAACAATGCAGAGGGACAAGTCCCTGGGTTCCAGGCCGCCTCTGTTTCCGCGTGCATGTGGTACCTGCTTGCAGAAAAAACCGGGACCTTGATGCTCGAACGGATCGAGACCGGCAAGAAAAACACCCGCCAGACAATGTCTCCTCAACAACTGGCAGAGGCCGAAAGCAGGGCCGCTGCGTGGTTCCGCCGTCGGCGGGGGCACTCGTCCTCCCCCGATAGCGATTCGCAGGCTGATCGAGTTACCGTTCCATCCTCTCGCGGGACGCTTCGCTCGCTCGCCGCGAAGCTCTAGCAAAGCTGGTCCGCCAGAAAGTTGTAGGGGCGTGGCTTCCGCCTGTGTCCTCCCCGTTCCCCCTGGATTCTTTAATTACCGAGGTACACCTCCCCCCATTACTCGAGGAAACGCGGCCTCGGGATTCTTAGCCTGCACGCCCAGTTCCCCTTTATTAGCAATGACTTATAGGTTTGTCCTCTTTTCCTGCTTGGGCCTGTCCTCCTTTCCCACGCTTTCGCGCCTTTCGCACAACAGTGCAGCCAAGCTAGGGGGATTTGGCCGCGCGGATCTTGGCCAGATGCCGCGCCCAGCTGGCCCTTCGCAATCTATGACGTCCGGCCGCCCTCAGTGACACTGGTTATGCCGGGGCTGAATAGTTAGGGCATCCGGTGACCAGGAAACCCCCGCCGTTGTATTAGCATGCGGCAACGGCAAAAAACTGAGGTCGCGTTGAACAGGTATCGATTGAATCGCCGTTTGGCCATCTCCCTCGGAATTGCGGCCAGCCTGCTGCTCCTTGCTGGGTGCGGAGGCCTGACCGGAGGTTCGGGTCCGGGTCCCACTGGCGCTGTCAGCGTAGCGAATGGCAGCCTGAGCTTCGGAAACGTGGCCGTCGGCAGCAGCGCGACGCTGGCTGACACGATCTCCAACAATACCTCTTCTTCGGTTACCGTCAGCTCGATTGCAGGATTGGGCTCCGGCTTCCAAGTCACCGGTATCACGCTGCCATTGGTGCTGGCTGCGGGACAAAACACTCCCTTTAATGTCACGTTCCAACCTGCCGCTCCCGGCGATCCATCCGTCACGATTGCTTTCGAAAGTCAGAATGCGCAGACCATTGTTTCGCTGGTCGCCTCCGGCAATGCGGTCGCGGCCGGTACGCTTTCGCTGAATCCGCCGCAGATTGCTTTCGGCAACGTGGCCGTTGGGTCCAGTCAGAACACCACCGTGACTCTTTCGAACAGCGGCGGCAGCACTCTCAGTGTCAACCAGGCAACGCTGAGCGGTGCGGGCTTTGCACTGAGCAACCTCAACCTGCCGCTTACGTTGCAGCCCGGAGACACGACTCCGGCGACAGTGACGTTCGCGCCCCCTGGAAGCGGAAATTACACCGGAAGCGTGACCTTTTCCACCACCTCAGAGCAGGTAAACAGCTCGGTAGTGCTGAATCTCTCTGGCACGGGAGTTGCAGTCTCTCAAGGAACACTCTCCCCTAATCCCGCCAATCTGGCGTTCGGCAGCGTTCAGGTCGGCAGCAACAGCAGTCTCTCGGAAACCTTGACCAATACGGGCGGATCGGCTGTCACCATCTCGGCAGCAAACTTGACCGGGGCGATGTTCTCAATCAGTGGATTGAACTTACCGCTCACGCTCACTCCAAATCAAGGCATAACGTTTTCTGCGACCTTTACGCCGACCAGTGCCGGTACGGCGAGCGGAAGCCTGTCGGTGGTGTCGAACGCCTCCAACTCGCCGCTCAATATCGCTCTTTCGGGGACGGGAACGGCTGCGGGAACGTTGGCAGTCTCTCCCGCCAGTCTCAACTTTGGCAACGTGGTCGATGGAACGAGTTCGTCGCTCAACGGTAGCCTGATCGCCAGCGGCGCGTCGGTCACGGTCACATTGGCAACTCTTAACAACGGTGAGTTTGTGCTCTCCGGAATTTCGTTTCCGGTAACCATCCCTGCCGGTCAGTTCGCTCCTTTCACCGTCACTTTCACACCGCAGTCGAGTGGCGCCACTTCCGCGTCTTTGTCATTCTCGAGCAACGCATCGAATTCGCCGACCGTGCAGTCGTTGACCGGTACGGGAATCGCGCAAACTCAGCACACCGTGGACCTCACCTGGAACGCCTCCGAGAGCGCAGTCGGCTACAACATCTACCGCAGCACCGTGTCGGGTGGTCCGTACACCATGATCAACTCCTCACTCGACAGTTCGACCGCCTACACCGACAGCACGGTCGTCTCTGGCACGACCTACTATTACGTGGTCACGGCCGAGAATGCCGAATCGCAGCAGAGCGGATACTCGAATCAGGCAACAGCCGTCATTCCGAATTAGCCATCTCAGGGAATCGCGGCTCGTGCTTCGTCGGAGAACCTGCTCTCCCGGCCGCCTTGATCCACAGACGTCACAACATAAAAATAGGTACGGCCGCTGAGCACCAGGCGATCTTCATAAGGTGGGCCTGGAACTCGGGAAGCGATTCTTACGAATTGCCTGCTCGGGGCGGTAGTCCGATACACGTTGTAGCCGACAATCTGGACGCCGGGAGTTACGGGGGGTGATCGCCACGTGAGCGTGACGCTGTGGGGCTTCGCCTTGTGACAGCCTGCGAGGGCGACGCAAAGCAGAGCACATAGCGTCAGCAGAATCCGGAATGAAATGGTTCTCATGGTTGCCGATGACCGAGGACCGAAGACCGAGGACCGATTGCCTCATCGCTTGTCACCGATCGGCCGCCAACGATTGCGTTGACTATTTCAGCTGACCGCCTTGCCCGCGCGAAAGTTGCCCGACCAGAACATCGGCAATGCGTTCCCCGGCGTGTCCGTCCCAAAGCGGCGGCACAGCTCCTTTTTTCGCTTTCCCACCAAGCACTCGCGATAATTCCGTGCGCAGCTTCTCCCGATCGCGGCCCACTAATACATTAGTCCCCATGGAAACCGTAATCGGGCGCTCCGTATTCTCGCGCACCGTGAGACAAGGAACGCCTAGGTAGGTGGTCTCTTCCTGAATGCCACCCGAATCCGTAATCACGACGGTCGCGCGCGATTGCAATCCCAGAAAATCAACATAGGGCAGAGGGTCGAGCACGCGCAGTTGTCCGGCATTCAATCCAAAATCAGCAATTCGTTTGCGGGTCCGTGGATGGGCTGGAAAAACCACCGCCAAATCCCGGTTCACCTCCAGCAGCGACTCCAGGATCCCCTTTAGCGTCGCGCTATCATCGACATTCGCCGGCCGGTGCAGCGTGACCAAGGCATACCGCTCCGGCAGGCCATTCGGACTGGCCTTCTGCGCCAACGGCAGCAAGCGCACGAGCGAGTCGATCATCACGTTGCCGACGCGGAAAATCTTCTCCGGAGCAATCCCCTCTCGCCGAAGATTTTCGTCTCCGTCCTCCGAGGGCGTGAACAGCAGGTCGGCAAGCTGATCGGTCACCAGGCGGTTGATCTCCTCCGGCATGGTTCGATCGAACGAACGCAATCCAGCTTCGACGTGTCCGACTCGAACGCCCAGCTTGGCACAGACCAGTACGGTGGCAACGGTTGAGTTCACATCTCCATACACGAGGACAATGTCCGGCTGGCGCTCGAGCACGACCGGCTCCAGACGGATCATGATTTCAGCCGTTTGCCTGGCATGCGTGCCTGAACCGACCGCCAGGTTCACATCGGGGGAGGGTATTCCCAGTTGCTGAAAAAACACGTCGGACATATTTACGTCGTAGTGCTGCCCGGTATGGATGAGGGTCTGCACCACGTTGTCGCGGTCCTTCAGGGCATTCAGGACAGGAGCGACTTTCATGAAGTTAGGGCGAGCTCCAACGATGTGAAAGATGTTCACAGATTCTCCAGAGAACACGAACAGCTTAATCTATTCGCGCGCAGAAGTGCTGCAATATGCGCACCGGTTTCTGTACGCACTAGGATTCCAGCCGCGCTTGCGCGGCCTGCGGCGTGGGTCGTATTATCAAAGTGCCCGACAAGAGGCGGAGTAAACGCCAGCCCGGGGTACGTGTAAGTCATTGATGGCGCTATCGTCTAGGGGTTAGGACGGAAGATTCTCAATCTTCAAACCCGGGTTCGATTCCCGGTAGCGCTACCAACAAGTCTGATGTGCAGAGAAATCCGCTCGGATTGCTCTGGAGGTTACGGGAAATCGCCGTAATTCTGCAGTTCCTTTTTTCAAACCGGACCAGAGAAAGTCTTGCTCTCAACTCCTCAGGCTAGCTTTCGGGCCTCTTTCTCTGGAGGCCAGACACGCAGTCCGGTTTCAAAGACTCCACCCAGCGAATGCAATACGATCACAAACCGATCATGAGGCGAAACCGCCCTTGACTTTTGGCTACCTTCGAGACAGCGTCCCTTACTACAGGCGTGTTTCCAGTATCAATCTGGTGAAACTTCCCACAAGCCGACTTCTGGCCGGTGGAGGGGTTCAACATTCAAGTGAAGATTGTCTTTCTGAAAACGGATTGCTTCCGGTTTGCCCGTGATCCGGGTGCTGCATAAGCGAGCAGTCCCTGATTTCCAGTTTGCCGACGATCTAGGTCTTCTCGAGCCTCGACAGTCCAGGGCGTGTCAGATGCCGGCGTACCAGGCGTAGCCATACTCGCAAGCCACAGCGCCGCAGCCATTACCGAACCCTTTCAGACTGTCTGTGACCGTCAGGCGAGTGATGAATTTTATGTTCTTGTAGCCGACTTGCCGAGGGAGCCGCATGCGAAGCGGTCCACCGTGGGCTACTGGAAGATCACTGCCATTCATGCCGTAACAGAGAAATGTCTGCGGATGCAGAGCATCGGCCATGTCGATGCTGTCCCATGTATCGGGTTCCATCGAGACATACACGACGTATCTGGCTTGGGGGTGGACCCCGACAAGATGCAAGACGTGGGAGAGAGGCACGCCAATCCACTCGGCGATGTAGGACCAGCCTTCTTCACAGGCGAGTTCGGTGATGTGGCTGCGAGGCGGGTAGCTCTTGAGGTCAGCAATCGAGAACAACGCAGGTTGATGGACCATGCCATCGATGGAGAGCCGCCAGTCTGCGAATCCGCCCGCCTGAAGGCGCTTAAAGTCTTCCGTGAGGGGCGCGAGTTCGTTCGGGAATGGACGCGGCGAAATCTTGTTTCGAGGGAATTCGCGCGCCAGTGAATGCCTCGTCAGCACCCGCTGCGAGGCATACGTCAGCGTTTCGCCGAGGCCGTAGATTCCGCCATGATCGGGAGGAACCAATCCATACTTCTGCGCGAGGTGCGCCGCCACGGCCAATCCCGATGCGCCTGCGGCCGCTGCGAGTCCGGATACGATGAGTTTTCGGCGTGAAAGGTCGATCATGTGTGCTCCTTACGCGTGCCTGTGCGGCCCGTGATCATCGCTCCGGTGCGGCTCCAGAAACCGGCCAGGCAAACCATTGCGACGTGGACAAACAGGAACAGCACCAGAGCCAGCGAGACAAAGAAATGAATCGTGCGCGCGGATTGACGGCCGCCCAACAAAGTGACGGACCAGGGCAAGGCGGAAGCAAAGGCGAGGGACATCGCGAGGCCGCTCCAGATGACCAGGGGGAACAGAACGAAGATCACAAACAGGTACGTGAGACGCTGGAGCCCATTGTAGGAAGAAGCCTCTGCCGCACTCGGCCGCTCAAAGCGCAACGGTTTTGCAAAGGAGGTCAAGAGCGCCCGCCATGAGAGATCGGCCTTGCTGGGGACCAAGTCCTTTCGGAAATGCCGTGTAAGCAGACCGGAAATTATATACAGCAAGCCTGTCAGCACCGCGATCCAGGCAGCTTCAAAGTGCAGTGCCCGGCTCCAGCCGTTCTGGTCGGGCAGCACGTAACCGTAACCCGTCGGCACCAACTTTCTTGAGGAAGGAATTGGCAGTTGAAACAACGGGGTCGTCAAGACGGTGCCCGTCTCGCCCCAGTAGAAGCGCGGGTGCGAGATCACAATTTCGATGCCGGTGACGAGCAGGGCGAAAAAGCAGAGAGTGGTTATCCAGTGCGTCACGCGGACGAGGGCAGAGTGCCTCGGCGCAAGCACCATGACTGGGCCGGTCGAAACACTGCTCGCGACGGAACCTTGCGCAGGTAGCTGTGCGGATCCCAATGTCGCCATTTTGGCCTCCGTCCGCCTAAGACTTGCCCCGGCAGGAGCAGTGTCATCCTACCACTCTATAGATACTGAGACGGACAAACCACGGAAAGGTAATCCACTCCATCTTGGGACGCAAACAAGCCAGTTCGTGAGTAGTCGGCCAACCGGAAGTTGGCCGGAAACACGCTTCGCGGAGATCAAATGGATGATGTCCTCGAATCCGACTTCTGGCCCAAATAATTTCCGGATCTCGTGACCCCGGGGCTCTCTACCGGGAGAATGATTCCTGTGGAGTTAGCAGCGACGATCGCCGACAGGTGCCCGCCTAGAGCAGGACCGCGCTCAGACTACGTAGAAGGAGTGGGGCAGTCCGTCAACAGCAGAGTGCCTGTCAGAAGCAAAATGCAGACACATCGGAAAATCGCAGCTGCCCTATCTGCATACCTCCCACTCTCTTCAGTCAGATTGTATCGTGGTGCCCTCAGCCCCACTTGCGGTGTACTCCCTGTATTGCAGCCGCTTGTCCCTTTTGGCAGTCATTTGTCATCGGTGATGAATGAGACCAACACGCTGACCTTCATCATGGAGGTCCAAGCGTCCCCCTTCACGCTGGAACACAAAATGTAGCTCATACACTACCGTCGGAGCCAACGGCAGTTGGACGCGGTGCGTGGCGGAATCGGGGTGCTATGCCTCTAGGGACCGGGTGGCGGTCCAAGTCAACACCGAATTTTGTCTAAAAACGCGTGAAGGGAAAAAGACCGGGCTGTCGTTCTTATGGATATGGACAAGGTTTGTTTGTAGAGCTAAATCGCAACGACCCTACGGGTCGCTGCACTTTCCCCGGCCTTTTTGTTTGACACGGTGAAACGCTGCCCCTCCTTCTAACACTATTTCTTAAGATGGGAGGGCTAGGGCAGATCCAGCTATGTGGGTGGTGTCAAGGCGAGGTGTTGCAAAGAGGGCTGGAATCCTAAGCAAACACTGGCGCTGGTCGAGACTGTTTCGCGTGTCTTGCGCCGCTGCAAACCTTGCCAGCTGAACGTCGACGAGTCGCTAGGATTCGGCTGGGGGCAATTCGGCTTCTTTGGGTGAGGCTCATGGCGATCTGGCTCAGGGCTGACGCCGGAGGCACTGTCATCATTTATCCGCAGCCAGTGGGATGGACGACAGAGCGTTGAAAGGAGCCGATGGGTGCCCGTTTCCTTCAGATCCCGGGTCCTGAATATGGAGACGCGGTGATTGTCGGCGGCCATGAAAAAGACCGCGCTCACGATACGGGGAATGTGTATAGAGGGCGGGCTTCATGGTGCGCTGGTATCCCGGAAACCGAGTTTTCAGGGATGGGTGATCGCGTTATAGTCGGTACCTACCGACGCGAATTCACACGGAGGTTGCGACCTCTGGAGTGCGCCTTCCTCGCTCCTGACATCGTAGAAGCCATCGTCGATGGAAGGCAACCTGAAGGCCTAACCTGGAAAAAACTGACCCGCCACGTGCCGATGAACTGGGTTGAGCAACGCAAGCGACTCGGGTTTCCACCATCTAGTGTGGATGTCAATTGACCTCTTAAGACAAAACCGTTCTTGGGCCTGTAACTATCGTTATCGGGAAACTAAATTCCCTGATACCTCCCTGTTGACCCCCTGTTCCATTTCGACGAGTGAGGAGAGTTTTCTCCGGGAGATTGTGGTACTTAGGGAGAACCAGGGCGGGATCCTGAGGCCAGAATCTTTTAAATTCCCTGTATTATTCCCTGTTAGCAGGGAATTCTCGCAGAGAAGGGTTAGCGCGAGACTGCATGATCTACCAACCTTTCCTAGCAGCCTCGTAAATAGAGCTCTCCGCATCCGCGACTTGGGGAGCGAGCGTCGAAAGCGGTCCTGGAGCCATTGGGGGAGAGTGCGAAAGCCATGATTCGCATCCCGAGGCGTGATATTTTACACATTCTTTACATTTTCATGACAAGAGGCTCACCGGAGCCGAATATACATTGGGCGGCTCACGGAGGGAAATCCCATGCCAAGCAAAATGCACGTAGTCGTTCTTGCCGCACTGCTCGCTTGCTGCGCTTACGCCGCTGGACAACAGGTAACGGCCGTCCACACTTTCATATGCAAGAACCCGCAAGACTTAGGACCCTGCCCTGAGGGTGGTGGGGGGAACGCTCTGATCCAGGGGTCGGATGGGAATTTCTATGGCGCGGCTCAAAGGACCGGCAAGGCGCTCAATGGTCCGGCCGGCGGGTTGATATTTTCACTGACACCTTCGGGCACATTCACGACGCTGTATAAGTTTACCGCTGGAAAAACGAAAACCTACCCGAACGGGAGCGGACCGAACCGGCTCATCGAGGGACCGGACGGCAAGCTTTACGGCGATACCGGATTGGGTGGCTCGATCGGCTACGGAGTTTTGTTCCGAGTCGACAAAACCGGAAAGAAGTACCAGGTCCTGCAGAACTACTCGATTAACCCAGCTGCCGCGAACGGGTCCACGCCAACCTCCCTGGCTGCGGGAAACGATGGCAACGTTTACGGGACGACCTACTACGGTGGAAGCAACAGTTGCGGCTACGGCAACAATTGCGGAACGATCTTTCAAGTTAACGTAGCCACTGGAGCCTATGAAGTTGTCGTCAGCTTCGATTTCGCCACGAGCGGAATGAACCCAACCAATCTGGTGGTGGGTCCCGACGGGACTTTTTATGGCACCACGATCGGGGAGAACGGCACCGTCCTGTTCCACTACATCGAGACAACGGGGGAGCTGCAGACGACTACGCTGGCCTTCCCGGAGATTGGCGGTTTTCGGACCCTGGGAACTGTTTCTGCCGTCGGTCCCGGCGGAAACCTCTATGGCATCTATAGCACATTTACCGAAGGTCTTGGGCTCTTCCAGGTTCAACTCGACGGCAGCAATCTCCAGCTTTATCCGCCCTACACAAGTGACGCGGCTGTCAGTCCAGACGGATTGGTGCTCGCGAGTGACGGCAACTTCTGGATGGCCGAATTTTATGGCAGCGACGGTTCCGGCGACATCGTAACGCTTTCGCCGGCTGACGGGAGCCTGATTCAGACTCTGACGCCATTTTCACAGACATCGGCGGACGGTGGGTTACCGGTTGAACTCTTCTCTGCCACCGGTGGAGCGCTATGGGGCGTGAGCTCACTGTACGGCCAGGCACCCAAAGGTTCTTATGGAGAAGGCGTGTTGTTTACACTGACGCCGTAGCTGAGACGAACTCAAGATCAAATTTTTAACCGGGACGCAGCAAGTCGCGCAGCATGATAACCGCACATTCCGTGCACACCCCCTCCCGGCGGTGTCGAAGACGAACAGAGATAGATGTCGGGCGCGGATGTCGCGTATTGGCGCCAGGTGGGACGAAATAAAAGCTGGCGCAGATTCATTGCCCCCCCGCCGATGTCACCTCCAACAAGATTTGCATCCATCGCTTCAAGCGCCGCGGGCGAAAGAACTCGGCGCGCGAGAATGCAGTCGCGGAATCCAGGCGCGAATCGTTCGATCTGGTCTTCAAGTCTGCTTAGCATGTCGAATGTCGAACCATTCGGAACGTGGCAATAAGCCCACGCGGTATGCCTGCCTGCTGGCGCGCGTGCGGAATCGAAAAGGCTGGGTTGCGCCAGCAGGACGAAAGGCTTCTCGGCATGATGTCCATGTCGCATGGCTGCTTCGGACGCGGCGATTTCCTCAAAACTCCCGCCCAGGTGCACCGTGGCCGCTCGCAAGCATTGCGGCGCTTTCCACGGTATCGGCTGCTGCAGGGCATAGTCAACCTTGAATGCACCTGGACCGTACTTGTATTTGGCCAATTGATTCCTGTATGAGGCCGACAATCGGCCCTCTGCTAACCGAAGCAACTGAAGGGGAGTGACATCGCAGAGGGTGACATCATACTTCGGGGAGGAGTTTCGAAGCATTGCCAGATTCTCAACTCGCGTCGATGTCGTTACCGCGACTCCAAAATCGGCGAGACAGCTGCACAGGGCTCGGGTAATCGATTGCGCTCCGGCACGCGGAATCGGCCATCCGACGGAATGCAGCGCCGCCCCGAGCAACACGCCAGCAGCCGCGCTCAAAGGTTCATCCAGGCTGAGCACGGAATGCGCGGCCAGACCGGCGAAGAGAGCCTTCGTACGTGCATCGCGAAACAAACTTCGCACAAGCATTCGAGCTGAAGGCAATGCTCTCAACCCAAATCTCGCGAGTAGCCAGGGATGGCGGAGCAGGGTCAGTGAAGGCAAGGGGCCGAGGACTCCGAGAGCAAGTTCGGTCCAGTGTTCGGCGAATGGACGCATGAGGCTGCTCCAAGCCTCGCCATCCTGACCGAGCGTAGATTCGGCGTTGCGCAGATCGCGTTCCAGTGTAACCGCCGTGCCATCGTCAAACGGGTGAGCCAGGCCCGCGGGTGAGTGAATCCAATCGAGACCACGATTTTGCAGCGACAATGACAAAAAGAACGGCGACCCGGCCGCTAACGGATGGATCGCCGATCCAAAGTCGTGCAGAAAGCCTGGAAGTGTCAACTCCAACGTCCGGGCAGCGCCGCCGGGCTCAGGCTCCGCCTCAAACACATCGACTTGCAACCCCGCCTGAGCGAGAGTGATCGCCGCCGCGAGACCGTTCGGGCCAGCGCCGATCACACATCCCCGACGGATCGTTTTCGGACTCAAACTCTCCATAGTAATTAGGTGGCAGGTGGCAGGCTCAGGGTCCAAGATAATCCGGAAGAAGGGGGATTTTCCTAAGACCTGACACCTGAGACCTTAGACCTTCTTTCATGGCCATTCGACCGCACGGACCGTGCCATCTGGTTCGCGCTCGACTGTCGGTGCGTACAATCCCAAAAACTGACGGCGCCACCAAAGACCTCGTGTCCGTTTTTCGGACATCGTTGTGAACCAATATTGCCATAACACGGCGCGCACCTCGCGCGGGGGCTCATTCGGAAAAGGATTCTTCTCGAAAAGGGTGAGAACGTCGTTGTCGTTGGAAAGCAGTCGGACTTCGGTGTTGGGCACGATCGGATAGTCCCGCCATGAGCCTAACGAAGCAAACCACAGGTTCCAATCGAAGCGCGGCTGATAGGGTGCGTAAAAGCCCGGTGGCTCGGTCAGGTCCTGAGGTTTATAGCGGAACGGATATGCCACCCAGTTCTTCCCATCCTCGGATCCCTGGAACTCGATCTCGTACCGGCCACGGGTCATGATGCCAAAAAGACCGTATCGATTGGCGATCCGAAAAGGCTCAAGCGCTTCCACCGGCGCGGTTGGTAATGGTAGTGCCCAGAACATCCAGATCAACTCCACCATAGTTGCATAAAAAATCCAGCTGAGGGTTACGGCGGCCAGAGACAACTTCAGAATCTTGAACTGCCGTCCGAATTTCTGACTAAACCTGCCTCTCCAACTCCGGTTTTGTTCGAGTTGTGCTGATTTTGCCGACGCCTCCGGCTGCTTCCATCGCGGAAGAAACCGCTGCAGAAAGCGATCATCCAACAAGAGGAATCCCAACGTCAGGACAAGGTAGTTTAAAAACGTATAGTTGGCGCTGAGAATGACGCCCAGTTCCCACGGAGTCACAATAAAGAAGCACACGATGCGCCAGCGGCGCGGAAGAAACAACATCCAGACCAAACCCAGTTCGAGCGCAAGCGTCGCAAAAACACTCGACGCATGGAACCAGTGCGGCAGATGCTGCATGTACCAGCCGATCCAGGTGGGCAGCGGACCGTTCTGGTAGTACTCGTCCATTGCTGTAAAGTTGCGCCACTCGGGGTCGCCACCGATAATCTTCGCGGCCCCGGACTCAAAGTAGATGCGAAACCATTCCCATTGCAGCAGAAACAGACTGGCGCGCGATGGCGGCGAGGCCACACCGAGGCTAGGCCGGAATCCGGCCGGTGCAAAGAACAAAGCAATAAATCCGGCTTCGAGTAGCATCCCATCCGACTGATAACTGGAAAAATCCTGCGCGGCGCTAACAAACGAAAGGAAGCACACAAAACAGATCACCAGCATTCCGCGCGGCCATGCATTCAATAACAACGCGACCGACGCGCCCATGCCGATCCAGCACAGGGCGGTCAGCATATGCGGGCCGCTCGCCAGCCAAAGCAACGTCGGTACATACCACAAGACGCGCTGGCTGTAGCCAAACGATTGCCCCACAGCCCGCAGATAATCGCCTGCCGGCAGAATTCCTTCCGGCCCGATGAGCCCGCGGATCTGAAAGACGAGCGAGAAGAACGCGGAAAAATAAATACAGCCAAGTGCGCGCAAGAAGATCCAGCGTGGAATCAGGCGGTCAGAGGCGCCATGCTCCGAGTCGAATAACCAGCGGAAGGCGGCTGGAAGCCAGTCCATGAGCGTCAGCAATTATACCGACGGGACGAAAAGCAGGACCTAAGGGAACGAGTTATTTCTTATACAGTGCCCCCGCCTCATCCTCGGCCCGCTTGGCGTCTCGCTCTCGGCCGAGTGCGCGATAGGCGCGCGCAAGCAAGCGCAAAGCCTCGGCGTTTCTCGGATCAGCCTTGGTGAACGCTTCCAGATCGGGCAGCGCCCCCGCAAAATCGGATTGCAGAATTTGCGCCTCCGCCAGTCCCAGGCGGCCGTCGCTGTTGTTTGAATCCACCAGCAGGGCCGCCTCGAACTGGTCCTCCGCTTTCTTCGCGTCTTTCAGTTGCAGATAAACGTGGCCCAGCAGCAGTCGCGCCGTCATCTGGCTGGGCGCTAGCTTCAGGCTCGATTCGAGCGCATCCCGCGCGGCGGGCCAATCGCCGGACTTCTCCGCCGCCTCGCCCCATTCGAACGCGGCCGTGGAATCGTCGGGACGCAGTTCACATGCCCGCTTCAAGTGGGCGGCGGCTTTGACGAAATCTCCAGCGGCGAGTTCCAGTTCGCCGAGTTGGCGAAGCGCCGTCGGCGAGCTTGGGTCAAGCACCAGCGCTTTTTCCAGGAACTGGCGCGCATCACTCGATCGATTGTCATCGTCGGCGAGCATCGCGTTATGCAGCAGGTTCTGTACTTCGATTTTGTCTTTGGGATCGGGTAACGATTCGGCGGCCTTGGCGGAAGCGCTCTGCGGCGGCAGCTTGGCCTTCCACTTCGCCATTTCGGCCTGCATGCTCTGGACTTTGGAACTGTCGGGACCGTAAAGATTCTTCAGCTCTTTCGGGTCGGCTTGAAGGTCGTAAAGCTCGGGTCGTGGAGCTTCGATCCACTTAGTGCCGTCGGCACGCAAGGCGCGTAAAGGGGCCCATCCCCAACGGAGGGGATAGTCTGTCTCGCCGAAGAGTTCACGATTTGCGCTAGACGTTTGCTCGATGAGGGGAAGCAGCGACTCGCCGTTCAGTTCCGCCGGTGCAGCCACACCCGTTGCCGAAAGAATGGTCGGAAGGATGTCAGTGGTGCGCACTTGGGCATCAATCACAGTGCCGTGTCGAGCAGCCGCAGGCATTTTCAAGATGAGCGGGATGTGCAGCGTCGAGTCGTACAGAAACAGGCCGTGAGTTTCTTCTCCGTGATCACCGAGGCCTTCGCCGTGATCGCCGGTGATGATGATGATGGCGTTGTCATAGACGACTGCTTTTTTCAGAAATGCAATCCAGTGGGCCACTGCAGAATCGGCATAGGCAATCTCGCCGTCGTACAAGTGGTCTTTGTATTTCTCCGAGAACGGTGGCGGCGGCTCGTAGGGATCATGCGGATCGAACAGGTGCACCCACACGAAGTGAGATCCGGTGCGGTGCTTGTCGAACCAGGCTTCGGCGTGCTCGACAACCTCCATACCGCGGCGCTCGACGCGGTCCCAACGTTCTTTAGTGTCAGTCTTGGCGGGGAAGTTGTCGTAGAAATCGAAACCGCGATCGATGCCGGGAGCGAGCGTGTTGCTGTCCAGAATCACGGCTCCGATGAAGGCCGCGGTTTGGTAGCCTTGCTTCTTCAGCAATTCCGCCGCGGTTACATGCTGGGGCGAGAGAGGGACCCCAAAATCGGTGACGCCGTGCACGCTGGGCAAGAGGCCTGTGAGGATCGTAATGTGCGAAGTGTTCGTGATCGGGCTATGCGTAAACGCCTGGGTGAAACGGACACCATCGGCGGCGAGCGCATCCAGTGCGGGAGTTTCGACCTGCTTGTATCCGTAGCAACCAACATGGTCGGCGCGCAGCGTATCGATGGTAATGAGATACACGTCGGGGGCCGAGCCGTGCGGGGCTGAGCTGGGAGTGGAAATCTGGCACCAGGCCGTAGTTCCGAGAAAAGTTCCAAGGAAAGTTCCAAGGAAAGTTCCGAACAAAGCTCCGAGCAGTGTGGTCCCGACAAATATCCCGATGAACGCGCGCACTACACAAATAGCCGACCGTCGCATAAGCGCCCAGCGTATCACAAATCTTTCTGCCGACTTGAGCCACTGACGTCCACATCCGCATCTTTCATGCGATAAACTGAACTTACCGATGGCATCTTCTTTTTGTCGATTGATTCTCGTCCTGACGACCTTTTCCGCGCTTCATGCAGCGGCGCAAACTCCTGCCAAGCCAGCGTCGAATGTGGTCCTGATCACTATTGATACGCTGCGCGCCGATCATGTCGGCTGCTACGGATACAAGCAGATCAAGACACCCAACATTGACGGCCTGGCGGCCGAGGGAACGCGCTTTGATCGCGCCTTCGCGGTCGTTCCCGTAACCCTGCCCTCGCACAGTTCGATTCTGACGGGAGCATATCCCATGTTGAGCGGCATGCATGACTTTAGCGGCAACAAACTTAGCCCGCTTCAGCCAACGCTCGCATCGGTTCTCAAACAGGCCGGCTACCAGACGGGAGCGGTCATCGCCGCGGCCGTGCTGGATTCACGGTTTGGACTGAATCAGGGATTCGATTTTTATTACGACCACTTCGAATTCAGCCGCTTGGACGAAGCGAATCTCGACGAGATGCAGCGTCCAGGCAATGTTGTGGCCGATGTGGCGCTGGACTGGCTGGAAAAAGAGTGGCTAAAAGACGGCCTGGCGAAGAATCCGCAAAAGAAGTTTTTCCTCTGGATGCATCTCTACGACCCACACCTTCCCTATCACTTGCCCGAGCCTTACGCCAATGAATACGCGGCAAGGCCGTACGACGGCGAGATCGCTTTCGCGGATGAACAGGTCGGGCGGCTGCTGCGCTTTCTAAAAGAGAAAGGAATTTATCAAAACACAGTGATCGTGCTCTGCGGCGACCACGGCGAAAGCCTGGGAGAACACGGCGAAAAGACGCACGGCTTCTTTATCTACAACGCCACGATGCATGTGCCGCTGATCATTAAATTGCCGAAGAATCGCTTGCCGGGAAATGGCACGGGGCGCGCGGTTGGCGATCCGGTTTCGCTCGTCGATCTGATGCCCACGATCCTGGGCGCGGTCGGAGTGGAGATTCCTTCGCAGGTGCAAGGACGCAGTTTGCTGTCTGAGCTTCGCAGCGAACACGATGATCGCGAACCCGATGACAAAAGCGACCGCGACCGTGTCCTCTATGGAGAGACCTTCCTGCCGCGAATTCACTTCAACTGGAGTGAACTGCGGGGCTCGGAGAACACAAAGTATCACTTCATCGACGCGCCCCGGCCCGAACTGTACGATCTGGTGAAGGATCCGGGCGAAGTTCACAATCTATTCACCGACAAGAGTGCGGTAGCCGAAGAGATGCGCGCCAAACTCGTCGGCTTGATCCGCGATTACAGCGCCGGCAAAGAGTTGGCCGAAAAGACCGGCCTGGATCCGGCGCTGATGGAACGATTGAAGTCCCTGGGGTATGCCGGGTTCTCCGGGGGCACTGATCCAACGATCAGCAGCCGCGACTTGCCCGATCCGAAAGACCGTATTGCCGCGTATGAGCTGATCTCCGACGCCATCTCCGACAGCCAGCATGGCCATTTTCAGGAGTCGATTGAAAAGTTGAAGAGTGTAATCAAAACCGAGCCCAACTCGGTTCCGGCTCATTATATGCAAGGCCTGAATTACTATCGTCTCAAAATGTTTGTCGAGGCGGTAGACGAACTACAGAAAACGATTCAGCTCAGTCCCGACTACGCCCTCGCCTCTTTTAACCTTGGTATGGCGCAAGCCCACGCCGGCCAGATGGATGAAGCCATCGCAACCCTGCAACGAACTCTGCAACTCGATGCCACCAATTTCGAAGCTGCCTTCAATCTGGGAGTCGCGTACGTACAGAAAAAACAACTGGAGCCTGCCGCGTCGGCGTTCCGGCAGTCGGTTACGATTTATCCCGAGTTTGCGCGTGGACATCGCGCCCTGGGCGAGACTCTGCTCTACCAGGACAAGGTTGACGATGCCATCGCGGAATTGCGCCGAGCCGTGGAGTTGGCTCCGCAAGAGCCCATCATGCACGAGTCGCTAGCCAAGGCGCTGGCTGCCAAGGGACTCACGGTAGAAGCAGAAGAGGAGACGCGGCGCGCACAGCAGCAGCAACCGGCGCCGCAATAGACGCATGTTCCGGCGCTTCTCAAATTTTGGCTCTAAACTCCTGACACCTCCGTTATGCACTGTCGCAATGACTATGGCTGCCTGTTACGCCGCTTTCGGACAGCCCACTGCGGCCAAGCCAGCACAGGCGAAAACGCAGCTGCACCGCAGCGTCCTATTGATCACCATCGATACTTTGCGCGCCGATCATGTGGGATGCTACGGCGCGCAAATGGTCAAGACTCCAACCCTGGATGCGTTGGCTCACGACGGCGTCGTGTTTGAGCGAGCGATCTCACAGGTTCCACTTACCTGGCCTTCGCATGCGGTGATCCTGACCGGTACCTATCCCTTTCAGAATGGCGTGCAGGATTTCACCGGGCAGCCGCTGGCGCCGCAATTTCGCACTGTGGCCCAGGCCTTTCAGCAGGCCGGTTACGCCACCGGAGCGGTGGTCAGCGCCTTCGTTCTCGACCGGAGTTGGGGGCTGGCTCGCGGCTTCGATTTTTACGACGATGCGTTTTCGGCGAAAACCTTCGAGAAAAAAGAGATCAGCCTGGTGGACCGTCGCGCCGGCGACAGCGTGGCGCATGCCATCGCCTGGTTGAGGAAAACTTCGAAGAAAACTCCGCGCCGCCCGTTTTTTCTCTGGCTGCATCTATACGACCCGCACAGCCCGTATGATTCTCCGGAACCCTACCGCACCGAATACCGCACTCACCCCTACGATGGCGCGATTGCCTACGCCGATCATGAACTCGGCAACCTGATGGCCTGGCTCAAGCAGAACCACCTTTATGATTCTTCGCTGATCGTCGCACTGAGCGACCACGGCGAGTCTCTCGGAGAGCACGGCGAAGACGAGCACGGGTTCTTCGTGTACAACGCCACGGTGCATATTCCGCTGATCGTTAAACCGCCTGCTGGAAGCGGCATTACGGCTGACCGTCGCCGTGACCCAGTGGAGACCAC
>Ga0116106_1000488_pt1 | contig 22308 bp, 19 predicted proteins | sample June2015DPH_6_50_FD_89717 | JGI IMG/M metagenome (GOLD analysis project Ga0116106, IMG submission 89717) | Peatland microbial communities from SPRUCE experiment site at the Marcell Experimental Forest, Minnesota, USA - June2015DPH_6_40 | ecosystem: Environmental > Terrestrial > Soil > Wetlands >...
GAAAGACTGACCTATTCGCCCTCGCCACTCGTGCGCACCTCGGCGACCGTCGAGACCGAAGATAAGGTTTCCCCGGCAGTGGGCGAGGCATCTGCCCTTCCAATGGAGTATCGGGGCGACAGGACCCTGTATGAGCTGTACAGCGATGACATGGTCATGAAGTACAAGTACGTCCTGGATACCGAAGGCGTTGCGTTCTGGATGGACGCCCGCGGCGCTGTATATGCCGTCGCCATATACCCTCCAAAGCAACTCGCCATGGCCGAGGAAAGACCGTATGTTGAACCGGTCGCCATGGCCCCGGAAAGGCTGTATCTTGAACCGGTTTTCTTCGACTTTGACAAGTATAAGCTGAAAAAGCAATACCTCGGGGTCCTCAACCGCGACTCCGACTTGATTAAAAAGCGCGAAAACCTTCTCGTGACCATCGAAGGCCATACCGACAGCTTCGGGACAGTCGCCTACAATCAAAAGCTATCCGAACGGCGGGCGAAATCGGTTTATAACTACCTTGCCAAAAAGGGCGTTCCTGCTTCCCGGTTGAAGACGGTGGGTTACGGCAAATTGCGTCCCGTGGCCGACAATCGAACCAAGGAAGGACGTGCCAAGAATCGCAGTACCGAGCTAAAAACGGATGAAATGCCCTCAGGGCTCTAAATCTCGGCAAGGAAGCCAATGAGCGGCCTCCCTGTTAAATGCGGGGCACAGCACTAGGTGTTTGATCGTGAAACTGGGAATGTTGTCCGTTTTGGTCTGCCCCTACTGTAGAGGACCTCTGGAGCTGGTTGTTCGAAAAGCTGTCAGCTGCACTGGCCGAGTGCGGGATGGCATTCTCCAATGTCTGGGTTGCAGACTGCCCTATCCGGTTTTGAATTGGGTGCCGCGTCTTATGCCCCGTGAGAGTCTCACACAAGACGAGCGACGCGCATTGGAAAAGATGAAGCGGCACGGCAAAACAGGTCCTCGTATGGTGGAAGAAAACCGATTTGATTCAGTAGGGCTTCAGGAGCATCTGCACAAGATGATTCGAACCAAGCTGAATCCTTCTGGTTTGCCAACCAAATTGCGGGAGCGTCAGGAGCAAGATTTGATCTATCGGCTCCGCTACACCGGGGGGGGAAGGGAAGTTCATTCGTACGGCACAAGCCTATCTGGACGGCACTCCGACGCGGATTCTTGAAATCGGCGGCGGTCAAGGAGGGGCGCTGACGGGTTTTCGCAAACACTTCAAGCCTGAAATGGCGATCCTTTCGGACATCGACCCCGATTGGGTGGAAGTAGCGTGGCTTCGTGACCCGGATACTGACGTCATCCGCGCTGATGCCACCCGAATGCCTCTCACGGATGGTTGCATGGACTTTGTCTTCTCTTCGGCCACCCTTGAGCACATCGAGCATTGGGAGCGTGCCGTTGGTGATATGCTTCGAATTGGAAGGCAGGGTCTTCTTTGTTACAACCCTAATGCCGGGTTCCCTTATGACTTCGGACATCTAGACGCTCCCCTGGTCACTTGGCTGTCAAAGAACAACGCTGCAAAGGCAGCGTTGTTCTTCCATCGCCTCCGTGGAACGGGACGCACACTTGACTCTCTTCGTAATCAACTGGCCGTCACTTTCTATATTCATCGGAGAGCCGTGGTGCGGGAACTGGAAGCCGGTGGCGCTGAAGTTACCAACGCTTTCGTCGAATTTATGAAACAGACCGTGCAAGAAAATTATCACATGAGAGGTGGGCGGATACTTACCTTTCTGAAACAACATCCCAGGCTGCTGGAAGTTCTCACCAAGGCCCTTGTATTGACAGGCACAGAGCCTAACGTCTACCTTTTCTATCGGTCTGCTTAGGATCTTATATCCACCGATGAGACGCAACTATAGAGTCATACCGACCTCACCTGCATGGATCCTAAGTGCAAACCGGTGGGAGTTATGGTTGCCCGGCAACAGTGTCCATAACCTCGAAAAAGGTCTCCTGATGTCTGGGAGTCAGCCCTCGAGCGGCTTCACGGGCCCGCTGACCCATAGCCTCTGCAAAAGCTGGATTGTCCAGCAAAAAGCGGATGCTCTCAGCCAAGGCCGCCGCATCGCCGGGCTTGAAGAAGACAGCGGTCTTCAGATGGTCTGCGTATTCAACCGTGGCCAGATTGGCGGAGACCACTAGAGGGCGCCCGAGAGCAAGCGACTCCAACATAGCTGACTGAGCAGCGGAGACCATCATATAATTTGTGGGGAGCACGATCAGGCGAGCGGGGACAATGAGAGCGATCAAATCCATGCCGTATCGCCCTTCCGTTATGAGAGTCACATTCGGAGGAAGAGGCGACTGTGGACTATAGGATTGGGACAGAATGACCAGTTTTATGTCCGAATCGGCCACTGCTTTGATCAACGTATCGTAATCTCTATCACTGTTGCCATAGGAAAAAATATAGTCCTTCGGTTCAAATTGATAATTACAAAGGCAGTCGCTTGGTGCAGCCATTGGGTAGAACCGTATCCGTTCACGGCTTATTCCAAACATTTTCGAATATATTTCTTCCTCTCGAGTTGAAGTACACAGAAAAAAGTCAATCCCGGGCAGCGCAAATCTGAGAAGCATATGCCTCAGGCCATAGAAAAAGTCCTTCCTGATCAAGTTGATATGAAAATCATGGATGATATGCTTGGGTGACGATGGTGACCCGAACAACCTGTTCATTATTCCGTAAACAATCCCCATCCTCATCGTCCATGACGCTATAACATCGTACTTGTCTTTTTTGATAAGAGCTGCGACAGGCAGGTAGAATTCACTTAGCAGTATAGAAAGTTTTCTCAGAGATCCTTTCATGGGAATGGCGCAGAAGTAATGAGCCTCGCTCGTCCGATTCGCCGCGGCGCGATAGAGGGGCCATTTGCCCTCTTCTATCCAGTTCCCCACGAACAAGATCCGTAGCCGGGAAATATTCATATGGGAACCCCTTACTTGGTTTTCAAAACATATTCCAACATCTGCCGATTCTGCTGTATCCACCCTATCATTTTGCGGATACCCTCACCACATGAGACAAGAGGCTCCCAACCCAACTCGCGCCCGGCCTTGCTGTTATCACTTATGAAAATCTTCTGATCGCCGGGGCGTGTTTTGTCATACCCCCATTGAACGGGGAAACCTTCCTGGGCAAGAATGTCCAGGAGTTCCAGGAGGGACAGCGTATTCTTCAGTCCACCGCCAACGTTGTAAGCTTTACCGCAGAGCCGGGCTTTATTGTCGAGGGCCGCATTATACAGCCTGACCAAATCATCGATATGCAAAAGGTCCCTAACCTGTTTGCCATTCCCGTAGATGGTTAGAGGGAACCCCAATATCGCCGCGATGGAAAACCAGGCTACCCATCCCTGATCCTCAACGCCGAACTGACGCTCACCATAGATGCACGATTGTCTGAATGTCACTGTATGTAGGTCATAGATTCTTCCGTAATCAACAACATATTGATCGGCACACCCTTTAGAGCAACCGTAGGGTGAATGAAAATCCAACGGGTGTCTTTCAGTAATTCCGATAATGTCCGAAAATTCGTAGCGCTGTTCTGTTTCTTTTATTTCGATATCAAGCAATTCTCCATAAACCTTATTGGTGGAGGAGAACATAAACAAACCATCCGGACTGTACTTCCTGAAACATTCCAGCAAATACATCGTCCCCATTGCGTTGACGTCAAAATCTTCCTGGGGGTTCACAATGGAGGTTGTGACGCCCACCTGGCCGGCAAGATGGATGACCGCCGCAAAGGGTCCCTCCTTTGCGAAAACAATTTTCAGGTCTTCCAGGCTCCTTATGTCAATCGAATAATGAGTGTATCCGATGACTTCGTGGAGCCATTCGATATTTTTTGAGCACCCTTTCCGCGATTGATTATCGATGACAACGATCCGGTATCCCTTGTCAGCAAAGTATTTGGCACAATGACATCCAATAAAGCCACCCCCACCCGTGATCAAAATCTTGTTTGACATCGATATCTCCTTCCTGGCCCTATTGTCTTACAATTTACACAAAAAACAGAGTTAGATCAACTAGTGATGCTATTTCTACTTGGCTTTTCTAGAGGTTATACTTTAGTTTATTACCATTAGTTTGATGTACCGCAAATCGATCGATATATGGCCCTTCCTGCTTCCCGGTTGAAGACGGTGGGTTACGGCAAATTGCGTCCCGTGGCCGACAATCGAACCAGGGAAGGACGTGCGAAGAACCGAGGGGTAGAACTCCAAACCAACGGAAGTCTACAGAATTCCGGCCCCCGGAGCCAAAATCAATAAGCAGAAGGGATGATGAGGGCCGGCTGCTGAACTTCCCTTAAGGGCTCGGTAACGAAAGGCAGCCTTTTGGGAGCATAACCCGAAGCGATGCTTTCAGGGGATACCAGATTCACGAGTTCCTTCAGAATGTTATTTTGTATTCCTGTCTCCATAATTCCAAGAGCATGAGCGCAAACAGTCTGTAGCTGTTTGAGTATCCACGAGTCTGGTTGTCGAAGAGTTTCTGAACAAAAGGGCGGTTAAATGGAGTTCCCCAAGAATGCAAAAGGACCTGCCGAAAATAATCATTCCACTCAGGGTCGTTCAACCAAGCTGGCAGAGGGACCGAGAATCCCTGCTTGCGCTCCAGGTCAAAGCCTCGCGGTAGCAGTTTCGCCGCCAGGAGCTTCGGTAGAATCTTTCGGCTTGTTAAAGTTGTCTTCAAATGGGAAGGCACTTTGTGAAAAGCGAATTCAATGATCCGATAGTCCAGGAATGGCGCCCTCACCTCCAGCGAATTGAGCATGCTGGCGCGATCCACCTTCACCAGTACGTCCTCAGGCAGGTAGTTTTCGAAGTCCATTCGAGTAGCGCGCTGCAGCAAGTCGCCGGAACCGGGAGCATGCCTCTCTCGAATACGTTCAGCAGATCCTACACTGGCACTTTGCGAGATGAAATCCGCCTTTAGCAGGGAGCGCCGTGCGTCCACGTCGAAATATGGAGCAAGCAGCGGCGTGCCAACGTCCAGATCGGTTCCGAGAGCCTGGAGCGAGTTGCGGCCCTTTGACCCCAATGGTAGCAGTTTCGTTGCCAGCCATGCAATCGCCTCTCGGGAAAAACCAGGGGTCCATCCAAAATTCTTTCGCATCCAGAGCAGCAGATTGTAGTGCGCATACCCTCCAAAGAGTTCGTCACCGCCATCGCCTCCCATGGCTACGGCACAATGTTGCCGGACCAGCTTACTTACCAGGTAGGTTGGGATCATGGACGAGTCGGCTATGGGTTCATCATATTGAAACGCCAGCATGGGTAGTAACCGCATTGTCGATAGCTCTGCATCCAGCTCCATGTGTTCCGTGCCGAAGTAGCTGGAGATCAACCGGGCATGTTTGGTTTCATCGTATTTTGGATGGCCTGGAAATCTAATGGTGTATGTTTTCACGCTTGCTGCTACCCGAGCTGCAATAGCAGTGATAAGGCTGGAATCTATGCCTCCACTGAGTAGGATACCAACGGGAACGTCTGCCACCAGTTGCCGCCGCACAGCATCCTCCAGCAGATGTTCCAGTTCCTCTTGTAGTGTGACCTCATTTGCAGCCTGGGCATCGCATTGCCCCTCCAACGGAGCAGGCAACTTCCAGTAACGCCAGACACTTAGTTGTCCGTTGCACAGATCGAAGGTGAGTGCATGCGCTGGAGGAAGTTTCTTTACACCATCGAGAATACAGTATTCGCCCGGCACGTAGCCGAAAGCTAAGTAGCAGTCGAGCGCTTCTGGATTGATGCGGCGTGGAAAAGCCGGGTCAGCCATCAAAGCTTTGAGCTCTGAGGCAAAAGAAAAGGTGTCGTTTGCCAGCCGATAGAATAGCGGCTTCTCTCCAGCTCGGTCCCGGGCGATTAAAAGCCGCCTCTTTGTCTGGTCATAAAGAGCAAAGGCGAACATGCCGTTAAAATGGTGTAGGCATTCCACACCCCATTCATGGTACGCAGCCAGGATAACTTCTGTGTCACTCTCAGAACGAAAGCGATGCCCACGGTTCAGCAACGTAAGGCGAAGCTCCTTGAAGTTGTAAATCTCCCCGTTGAAAACTATGCAAAGGTCGCCGCTCTCATCGGACATGGGTTGATGACCAGCCGGCGACAGATCGATTATCGCCAGCCGGCGGTGTGCCAAGCCCACGACACCATCAGGTGACCACCATATCCCGGTGTCGTCAGGTCCACGATGATTCATAGTATCACATTGGGTGACTAACTGGTCGCGACGGCTGATCTGCAATCGGGATGCTACGCCAACAATGCCACACATAGATTCAACCTATCTTTTTGAAAAAACATATACTGGACCGTAGGAGCCGATCACACCAAAACCTGTTCGCTTCTGGAGAAATTCTATTAGTACTCTGAGGTCAGAGTGTTCTGCCTTAATAATGCGTCAACTTGACCCCAACTGTGGCCGAACCGCATTTTGCGGATTGGATTTTGGCGGAAAAACTTCTGGAACAAACCCAAGAGTTTCAAGGGCATACGATTTTTCAACCGAACATGCAAGCGAAATGTCAATGAGACCGTTTCTTGCGATTTTAGACACACCCCCTTCTCCGGAGTTGATGAGGTTGTTCCCCCGCCCCATCCTCCCTCATGAGAAGAGAGCCGGTATCGGTGGTGATCTCTGCTCGCTGAAAATCAATTTAGAATGAATACAGTATAATTTTCAGGCATGCTCGCGCATAATCCAGTGTCAATCCATTTTCTCTCCTATCCCCACGGTTTCCCGAACAATCTGCCGAGTAATTGCCGGCCGACCTTCACTTCTTCTATCCTAAAGAGCCAGGCCAGAGAAATATAGCATGAGGTCACGAACAGCCCCGATATCGTCAGGCCTAGGAATCGATTGAGTTCCAGAAATCCCAGGTACTTTCTAAAAGCCAATCCCATAGCGAACGCACATGCCGAAGCGGCCGCTATTTTAAACAACTGTACGAAAGTATTGGAAAGATCGATTACGTGGAGCCTTCTCTTCAGCAAGACAAAAAAGACGCTGCAGACAATTCCCATCGTCACGGACGTCGACAGAGCGATTCCCTTCACACCGAAAATGCGCATAAAGATGAAATTGAACATTATATTGAGGACCATCGTCAGGCAGCCCAGGTAGAGCAGCATCCTGGTGTCTTTCAAAGCGCAGAAGAAAGCCCCGTTGATATATGCATAGGCGGCAAAAAACAGCCCGGCATTATAGAAAACCAGCGTCTGAGCAGTTTGCCGCGCGGCATGAGAATCGAAGGCTCCGCGCTCCAGCAGGATACTCACAATGTCATAAGAAAACAGTGCTACCAGGCAGATGATCGGAAAGGTGATGAACCCGAGCAGGGTAATGCTGTGTTTGAACATATGCGTCAACCCCTCATAGTCTTTCTCAAACGCCTGTTTGCTGATGAAGGGAAAGATAGCCTTTGAAATGGCCAGGATGACCACCTGAATGGGCAGATCATTGATACGGCCGGCATACCTGAGGGTCGAGACTGACCCTGCAGGAAGCTGGGTAGCCATCATCATGTCTATCAGGATATTCGAGTTGATGATCAGGTTACTTCCCAGCAGCGGGAGCATCAGCAGACCGAAGCTGACTAGTTTTTCCCTGTCGAAGCTCGCTTTTGCAAGGAAGTGAAACCCAGCAAAATGCAAAGTGGAGGTCATATAGGCGAACTTGAAAAGTGTCCCTAGCAGAAACCCCCAAACCAGCGTATAGATTCCATACCTGTAGCCAAACGTAATAAAGAGAATAGTTGTCACATTGATGAAAATTGGGGCCAGATAAAGGTTGAAGAACCTCTTTTGTGCGTGAAGCAGACCCGCAAGGACGACGCAGGCCCCGTCAAAAAGGAGCAGGAACATGAGCAAACGCTCTACGCCTATGCCCAGCACCTTTTGCTCGGGGGCCAGGCCGTAGCCGAGGGCCGGAAAAATAACGGGGCTTAAGATAAACCCGATAAGGGTCAAGACGCCGAAAAAAGCCGAAGCGCAGAAAAAAATGGACAGGGCGTGGTTGTCTGCGCGCTCTGCGGAGGAGCCATGGGACCATTCGAGGTAAGCGGGGACAAAGGCAGAACCGAAGGCGCTGGAAAAATATAAGATGATTATGGCGGGGAGAGCGTAGGCTACATTGAACACATCAAGGGCCGGGGACACCCCAAATCGATACGCGACCAGCATCTCTTTGACAACCGCCAGAAGCTTATCGATAACGGTCAGACACATGATGACGGCTACCGCTTTGCCGATCTGACCGTAAATGGCTTTATGCTCTCCCATACTATGTTGTCTTTATCTTTCCCTCGCTGACCACCGGTCACCTCCCCCTGCCCAAGATCACCGTAACCACGGTCTTGGAGAGTATTTTGAAATCCAGCCACAAGCTCCAGTTGTCGATGTACTCGAGGTCCAATTCCATCCATTTTTCAAATGGGATTTCGTTCCGCCGCTGCTGGCTCTGCCAGATACATGTTATTCCAGGCTTCATGGACAGGCGCCTTCGCTCGCCATCCTTGTACTCCGCCACCTCCTCGGGGAGTGGAGGACGCGGTCCCACCATGCTCATCTCCCCTCGAAGCACATTGATGAGCTGAGGCAACTCGTCAAGACTCGTTTTCCTCAAAAAAGTTCCGATCCGGGGGATAATGCGGGGATCATTCTTAATCTTAAATACCACTCCATCTGCTTCGTTCAAATTTCGCAGGTCCGGCAGCATCGCTTCGGCGTTGACGAGCATCGTTCGGAATTTATAAACGATAAATTTGCGGCCGTTGAGGCCGACGCGCACCTGCTTGAAGAACACAGGCCCCGATGAGCACATTTTGATCGCGCACGCAATCATCAAGAAGAGGGGTGCAAGTAAATTCAGCGTCGTCCCGGCAAGCAGGTAATCAAAGGCCTTTTTAATCGGGAACGTTACGAGGTATTTAGGGGTGGCGGACAGGACGAATGTGGGGGTTTGAAAAAAATACTCGTAGTTCATTGAGTAATAAAGAGGGCGGGAGGCGAGGAATTTGCGTAGATGCCAGTGCGGCACCACCCGGATCTGCACTCCGACGGATTCAGCAATGTGGAAGTATTTCTCAGCGTCCCATATCATGTCCACGGGCATCACGAAAGTTACCTCATCGACAACCTGAGTGGCCAAAATGTTTTGCAATTGTTCAAGAGTGCCGATAACCTTGACTCCCCCGGTAACATCCTCTCCCACGGTCTCGGAATCCAGGTCTAGGCACCCCAGGATTTTAACGGACCCTTCGGGATCGCCCTGGATAGCCGAAATAAGGTCTTTTGCAGCCTGTTTGCTTCCGACCACCACCAACACATTGCGCAACGCAGGTTTATTCCTTCTTAGCAACCTCAATATATAATTGAACAACCACCTGCTCAGAGTAAGTAAAAAAATGTTTACTATATAGAAAATGCCAATCATCAGTCGGCTGATATCAGCAATCCTGAAGATGTAAAAGGAGAAGGCAAGGATAACAAGGTTGATCGTAACAAGTTGTGTAACCTTTAAAAGTAAAGTAAAAAAAGGCGTTTTTCTAAAATAATAGATATGCATAGTTGAATATTGCAGGCTTACAAACCAAATGATAATAACGAGAAGTATTATTACACTATAGTCGGACGCATTGTATAGTCCTCTATAGGGGGTCGGCAAATACTCAGTCTTGCACACATGTGCAATCAGATAGGCAATGCCTGTGAGGATAATATCAAATATTATCGATATTTGTACCTGTGTCTTGTTTTCTTCTGACATATACACCTCATGTGGCTGTCAGGCTCTCTTGATAAAGTCTTTCTGTGGCTCTCACGATATCGTCCCAATTGAAATCCCTGTCCAGAATGGCCATCGCGCGCTTGCCAACGTCGGCAAGCCCGGCTTCCGGCATTTCGTCCAACAGTTCCATGAGGTTGGAGAGGGCTTCAAGCTGGCCTGTTGGAAAAATAAGATCGAGTTGGCATTCAAGGATTTCCCTATGGGGAGCAATATCACTCGCAATACACGGCAAACCATAGGATAGGGCTTCGAGCACGGTCAGTGGCAACCCTTCGCGTTCTGATGCGCTTACGAAAGCCCTGGCATTGGAGAAAAATTCCCCCAGGTTATTTCCATACTGGTACCCGGCGAATACGACGGAAGTATGACTCGCGGACATTCTTCTCAAGCTTGCCGCATAGTTCTCGGTGCCTGCGCTGTCGCCGACAATCACCAATCTGGACTTGCGTTCTTTTTGCAGAAACGCCTTGATTATATCCTCAACCCTCTTTTCGGGAACGAGGCGTCCCACGAACAGGAAATAATCTTTCCCCGAAAGCCCATAGCTTCGGATAAAATTGGGGGGGCGTTTTTCCATTTTGTTCGCTCCGCTCGGTATGTAGCGGGCTTGCACCCCGTAGCAGGTTTGGTAATACCGCTGCAATTCCTTTGATACGGTGATCCGATAATGGGGAAAAATTGCGGAGAAGACCTCTCCCAGGTGAATAATGGATGAGGCGAACTTTGACCACTTCTTCCTCTGCCAATCCAGACCGTGACACGTGAAGAAAACTCGCATGCGGGGTCTGAGCAGCCGGGGGGCCCAGCTAAAAAGACAGGGTCCCTGGGCGTGAATATGCACTATGTCAGGCCGGGTCATGAGAATATGCAGCATGGAGAGGAACGTGTGCACAAGAGCTTCCAGTCCAATCACGCAGATGGTCGGCAACCTGACGATTTTCATGCCTTTGTAGAATTCGATATCGCTCCTGACGTAAAAAGATCGTGCATAAATGGTGATGTCATGTCCGTTAGCAGCCAGCCGGGAATAGAGTTCTTCGCAATGGTGTTCGACGCCACCCCAGGTGGCAGGAACTCCGCGAAATCCGGTAACCGCAATTCTGGCCATCCACTCCTCTTCACCATTTATCGAGAAATTCAATCCGCAATAATGCACCAACTTGTCTGTCAACAGATGCCGAACCGCATTTTGGGATTGGATCCCTGCACAAAAACTTCTAGAACAACCCCAAGGCTCGCAAAATCATACAATTTATAAACCAACTTGAAAGAATATGTCGTGAGACTGCTTTTTGCAATGGTAATGTGCAGAAGGTTCTACAAGAGAGAATGATTCAAAAAATGGTCATGACATAGGGTTGTTCACCACAAACAATCCACCCCAAAAGGGAGAATGCCATGACCAGGATTGAGTTTAAGCGCAATTTGTCTTATGTGAAAGCCCTTTTCAGCAAAGGAAAAGGCGTTCTCAAAAAGATTCTGCGCGAGGTGATACAGGAAATCCTTGAGCAGGGAATGACCGATTCATTGGGAGCTGCTAAGGGTGGGTGTTCACTAAGCAGGCTTGGGTACCGATCCGGTTATTATGAGCGCAACCCTTCTATAACTAAAAGAGTCCGTGGGGCTTAGAGGTTCACGCAAGCGCAACCTGTCTTCCCCAAAGCTTTTCCAACTGGGCAATGTTTTGACGCACATCGAAGCGATCCCGGGCCACCCGCCGGGCAATTTGACCGTATTCGGAAGCTGTCTTGGGGTGCTCCAGCAGATAGGAGATCGCTTCAGCCAAAGCCTGGCCGTCTGCTGCAGGGACCAAAAGTCCGCATTTCGGAGAGAGCAGGAGCGACCGATTCGCAGGGATATCGGTGGCCACAATGGGCTTTTCCGCCGCCATGGCTTCGAGGAGCGCGAGCGGGGTCCCTTCGCCCAGAGAGGGGAACACGAAAATGTCCGCCAGGGCCAAAAGATCCGCTACATCAGGACGGTTGCCGAGAAAGTGAACATGATTGGAAACTCCCAGAGAACTGCATTTCGCCGCGAGTTGTTCTCTGAGTTCACCATCACCCGCCAGCAGAAGCCGGATGGCCGGATAACGCTTCATCAGCCGGCCGACGGCCTCGATCAGGTAGACATGGCCCTTGCCGGCCGAGAGGCGCGCGACCGTGAGAATAACTTTATCCCCGGCGCTTAGTCCCAGTTTTGTGGCCAGGTCCCGATTGGGTTGAGTCCGCTGAAAAGAATCCACATCTATGCCGTTGACGATCGTGAAAACCTTGTCCGGATTAACCCCCGCGAAATCCCTCACCTTTGCCGCCGTGTCCTCAGATACGGCTATGACAGCGTAGACCCACTTGTAAAGAATACGGGTCGCCAGCCATCTCAGAAAATTCCTCGGGTCCCGGCGGCTACGCGCAGGGAGCATCTCGGGGGCGTGAAGGGTCGTCAGTATGCGGTCAACACTTGTCCAAAACCCCGCAACTATCCCGACGAACTCCGCCTCCGAAAGGTGACAATGGATCACGTCCACATGTTCACGCCTGCATAGCGAGACGATGTCTCTGACATTGCGATAGAAGTACGAAATGAAACGATGCAATTTCAGGATGCTGGGCCTCGGCCTGTTGAAGCAAATCACTTCTGCCCCATAGGACTCTGCTTTGGCTTTCAGCTCAGGATTGGGCAGCAAAACGCAAATCGTCGTTCGGTACCGATTCTTGGGGGACCACTTTGCCATCAGAACTAATAGTTCCTGTGCTCCGCCATAGTCCAATAAAGGAATCACATGCAAAATGTGTCTTCGCCGGTCGATCCGGGCGTCCCGGATCACTTCAAGATCCTGTAAACCGAAGCTGGAATAGGAAGCCGACGCTCGTTCAAGATCACTCCAGCCAACGAAACTCCGTTTTCCTTGAGTTTGTCTATCACCAGTCTGGCGATTTCACGTCTGGAAACGCCGTACTTGCAGACGAGTATAGTGTTATCGACAGCCCTGGCAAAAGCGGTTGTGCTCGGAAACTCCACGGCGGGTTGGCCATCGAAGATCGTCACATCGTAGTGAGCTTTGCAATAGCTGATGAATTCACTGATCGTTCTGGCGTCCTGCTGGTCGGAATTCGCTTGTCTCACCATTTCGTTAGAGCCCGAGGGGAGCGCTGACAGGTTCTTGTACTCGGTCTGCAGGATAAGCGTCTCAGGGGATTGATAACCAGCAAGATAAGTTGCAAGACCTGCATTTGACTGAATATTGGGAATAACTGATGTCGCGTGTGGGACATCAACATTGGCGTCGACGTAAAGCACTCTCATGTTGCGTTCCAAAGCAATGGACAGCGACATGTAAAAGGATAGAAAGGTGACCCCCACTCCTCGGGTGGCGCCGCAAAACAGGAAGGTCTTTGGATACTGATGCGCTGTCTTCAGGTTTAAGTTGATCCATATCTTATCCAGGAAGTCTCCCAACTCGTCAAGAAGAGGTGGTCCGGATTTGCTTTTCTCCCTGAATATGGACACCTCATAACCGGGACGCTCCGGAGGCGTTCCCGCATTTAAATCCGGTTCTGATTGGGGGGCAATAGGGCCGCGCGGCCGGCTATTGACCCGGGGTGAAGCAGCATTGGAAGATGCTCGGGATCTGGCAGCACCGGCAACCCTATTGGAAAATGCCTTTTCCCATTTGCCCTGGGATTCAGCGGGTTCCGGCTGATCGAATGGCCAATCAACCGAAGAGGGCGCATCATCCGATACATAATCGGCGCCGGGCCGATCAGGAGATGAACCGGAAGATTCCCCTCGTAGGTTCTTACTACTAAAGTTCTGTTCCCAGATACCCTTTTCCATGGAAGCTTACTCCTCTACGTTGCTCGGATAGCTCCACCCGTTCCCTGAAGCTTTCTTGCTCAATGCACGGGCAGACGTGCAAAAAAATCCGTTAAAGGTTGTATTAGAGTCCTAAAATCAAAGGATATCGCTAATATTATACCACAAATAAACATCATAGCGGCAATGATGACAAAAATCTTCAGGCTAGACCTCTTCCGGGCGCCTTCCCTCTTTTGCGGTTGTATGTCAATGCCGCCTCCGGTCAGATAATCCACATTGACGCTCGCAGCGTCCTCCTCCTCCTCCTCCTGAGGTCCGCTCGGTAGAGGTCCTCGCTCCACGGTGAAGGGCGCAGCGGCGTCCTCCTCCTGAGGTCCGCCCGGTAGAGGTCCTCGCTCCACGGTGAAGGGCGCAGCGGCGTCCTCTTTTACCGGTCGCGGGGCGGCCATGGCCGGCTGCCGGACCTCTTCCGCAGAAAGTTGCACTGGAGGGGGGGCTGATCTCACATGAGTTCCCTCGATGGAACCGATTGCCCCTGTGACGATGGTCTTGTCGATGGTGGTCAGCCCCTGGCTGGCTCCCAGCAGCAAACAACCGTCGCAGATATTATTGATGATGCGCGGAATCCCCTTGCTGTGATCGAAAATACTCTGCATGGCATCATCGGTGAACAACGGCATTCCATGTGCACCAGCCCTCACCATGCGGAAGTAAATATATTCCCTGGTCTCCTGAAAATTGAACGGCTCCAGAGAATACCTTCTCCTTATCCTTTGGTTCAGTGGCTGGAAAATGTCGCTTTTCAATTTGTCGAGAAAGGACAAATAGGAAAAGAAAAGCAAGCGGATGGGGAAAAAGCCCTCGATGTTTAAGTTGGCGAAAAGACGGAGTTTATTCAGCGTTAAAATGTCCATCTCCTGGACATCGTCAACAATTATGCTGATCCCCTTGTCGTCCACGTGGTTTTCAAAATAATTGCAAATCAGACTCTGAACGGCTGACTCATCTTCCTGCTCGAGGGAGATCCCGAGGCAAAAAGCAATCCTTCTTAAGATCGCAGCATAAGAGTTTGTCGGCGTAGAGACAAAAACGAACGGCAGTCTTCTCCCTTTTAAAGCCTGGATGAGCCTCAAGCAAAGGGTAGTCTTGCCCATTCCATACTCACCGCTCAAAAGTAGGTAAGGTTCCTTTGATTCGATGCCGTATGCTAGGTAATGCCATGCTTCCTTATGAGACCTCGAGTTAAAGAAAACATTGGGCAACGGCTGGCTGCTGAACGCTTCTGTTTTCATATGATAAAAATCTTTATACATGCGTTCTCCGCGCGTAACTGGAAGTTCCCTGCACCCCCATGCGAAGGTGTCGTCGGGGAGTAACATATATGGTCATAGCCTTCTTGGTCCTCAAACTAGAGTTCCTTCGTAGCGCCTCGCTCTAAAGTGGTGCGAAAGTCAAGGCATAAATCTTCGGCGCTTTCAGCACTGTTGTCATGCACCGTACGATGGGGACAACCCCAACGGAATCGCTACTTCGGCTGCCGCTTGTATCTGTGGCAGTCGGCCGTACAACCCGTCTGCGATCCCTCCAAACGTGAAAAATACGGCGTTGGGAAACAACTGATATGAGGGATCTATAAAGAGACTATTCAAAATGTAAACTCCCAACGCGAGCCCGATCAACAGAGCGAGATTGGGATCGAAATATCCGGTCCTCGGAAGGCCTGTGAACAGTGAATAGGCCAGTATAAGAAACATGACAATCATCCACAGGTAGAGCGTCACTCCTATCAGACCCACCTCCACGGCGATGGTGAGGATTTGATGGTGCTCGCTTGTTGGTTCAAACTGCTGTGCAAGGGGGACCAGTGCCCTGTACTTAGTCAGCGACGCCGGCAAGAACTGGGCGAATCCTACTCCCAAAACGGGGTTGTCCGCGATCATGATCATTGACATATGAAAAAGAGCTTCACGGATACGAACTTCTTCGACCTGGTATACTCCTCCCTCTCGCCTGTTGCTTGACTCCAACCTGTGGAGGTTCATGGATGCGAAAACGAGCGCCAGTGCCAGAGGGAGAGCGAGAAGCTTCCACTTTGAGAGTGGCGTCCGGTAGGCAAAGAGCAAGGCCGCCAAGGTGAACAGAAAACACAGGTAAACGGACCGGGTCAGGGTAAAGAAAACAGCAGGGAAAAACAGCGACATCAAGATGAGATGCAACACTTTCGGGAAACCGCGCTTGAAGGATAGAATTTGAACGCCGCAGATGAATCCAATGACCATGGCGAACCCGTTGAGGGCGCTGTTATAGAACGGGCCCCGAGCCCGCTCCCAGTGGGCTAGCACCTTGGGATCGACAATAAAGCGGGGGTATACATACTGCCGGAGATCGAAGAACTCGAAGAAAGCTATGATCGCCAGGTAGGCGCCCAGATAAAACAACGTGTGGAACAAAATAGAAAAGTCTCTTTCGGTAACGAGGTATCTTTTGGCAAACAAAAATGCGACAAAGGGAAAGAGGTAGGCCGTGATAAATATATACCAGGGGGATGCCAACCGGGAAGATGAAGGCCCAAACCCATGGACCGCCATGGACGCCAGACAGATAAAGGCAAACAGTATGAACGCCCGCTCTATGGCTCGCCTTGGATGCAAACTCGGGGACCGGCTGAAAGCCCCTGCAATCAGTGTAACGATAAGAATGATAAAGATTGCACGTTCGATGGTCAAGTCTACGATGCCGGCGAGCCGATAGGTGTAGAAAACACCACCAAACATAGCCGATGCAAAGAGCCACAATGAAATGAGGAGCGCAGGGAAATGCACTGAAGTCTCATGTGGAGAATATGGATGATAGGAGCGGGACAGAAAAAACACGCTGACGACAATTGAAAAGATTATCACAGAGTACAGGGTGGCTAGCATCCTCTTCATCCAACCTTAGGAATTGAACCCAGCATCGGCACGTTCAAAAATCTTTGAACATCACTGGGTTTCTTTATCGTATGATCGAAATAGTCTGAGGTGGCGGCAGCCGCAACCCCAAGGAGCATGCCGGCGAAGAAACCCGCTAGGATTATCGCCAGCCTGGCGGGTTTGTACGGTGAAATAGGCATCGACGGTTCGTCAAGAATCTTCAGGCGCTGTTTTGAACTAATGACGGCATCAGCCAGCCGAGCCTGTTCCATCTGGTTGCGAACATTGACATAGGCATCCTTGGCTAGTTGGTATTGCTGCCGCTTGACCTCATAGGCGGACCTCTCCTCGACAGCAGAGCGGATCTTGTCCCGCAGCGTCGCCATAGCCTTGTCGAGCTCCTGGACCTTGGCGGCGATAACGTCAAGGTTCGCCTTCTGGGCATGAATGGTCCTTGCCAGTTCCTGTTTCATGGAATCCACATTGAGATTTAATTCCTTCTCTGCCTGTTTGATGGGTCCGAACTGGCCGGTGAACTGCGATTTCATTTCATTCAGGAGGATCTGAAGGCCGGCTATCTTGTTCTTGTAGATAACGAGGGTACGGCCTGGCTGCTCCATCTCCGGGGGTATTGCGGGAATGGCGCCGCCTTTGTCCTGTTGCTCCAGCCCCTTGACGGCCGCATTCAAGCCGGCAAGTTCTTCCTGTGCATCGAAATACTTACGAGTAAGGTCCGACAGCATGGTGGACGGGCCCGATGGAGGAGTGGTCGCACCACTCTCCAGGTTAACGGTGTCAACTAAAACCGCAGCATTCTCTCTTTCGTAATCCCTTAGGATCTTCTCCTTTTGCGTCATTTCCGCGTGAAGTGCGGCTGTTTGGTCCTTGAAGAAATCGTACGAGTATGTCGTTCGTGACTTCTGTAGTTCATTATAGACTTCGAGATAAGCGCCTGTTACGATCTTGGCCCTTTGAAAGGCATTCTCCGCCGTGGTCCCGGTTACGTTCACATAAAATACACTCGTATCCTCAAAGGATTCACCTCCGGGAGGCAATAGTTCAACGTCCTCACGTATTTTCAGCACGCGTTTTGGAATTTCGTCCGAACTTATATCGGGATAAAGTCTTGCCACCACCTTCTCTAGAACACGATTGGAAGAGACGAGCACTTTCTGTTCCTCCAAATAACGCCTGGCAGCATTCTTATAGTCGAACGTCCTATCCTGTTCCAAGGGATCAAGCGTCTGGGAAACGCTGAGGGAGAATTTGGCGGAAGAGCGATACTGCGATGGCAGCAATAAGGCTATTATTGCCGAAATCAAAAAAACAGGAATGAAAATGGTAAGCACCAGTCTCTTCCGCTCAAATACGATGAATGAGAATTCCCTTAACGCGTTTTCCTGATTTTGAGGAAAGCTGTGTATGTCGTTAGTCATCGTTGCATTCCTGTCTGCAGGCAAAAGTCACTAGGGCGTAAGAGGCGTTACCGTGGTGACGCCCGTAGGGTTTATATAATAAGACGCGCTAACGCCGGTCGAAAACGGGAGAACGGCATAGATGCCCTTGGTAAAGAACAGTTCAGCAAAATCGTCGAACTTAGCCAGACCGCTTTTGGGTACAAAAACAATATCAGCCGGTTTGAGCCTTAAATCCGGAAATGTATAGCCCTGCTCGAAAACAGGCTTCAGATCCACCTTGAACGCAATGGGCCTCTCCAGGCCGTCGTTGCGGAATATCATTATTTCCTTGGTGTTTGCCGTCTTCTTCATGCCGCCGGCGGCACTGATCCCATCGAGCAAGCTCATGGTGCTGAGCATTTCCAGAGGCCCCTGGCGCTCCACTTCACCAAAAATGTAAACCTTCGAATGGTGGATTTCGTTTAAGATCAAAGTGCAATTGAGGTTTCTGACCTGGTCTGCGTACTTCTCATTGACCACCTTTTCCAGTTGAGAGAGGGTATACCCTTCAGCCTGCATATTCCCGATGATCGGGAATGCGATGCGCCCATCCGGTGTTACCGGCGCAATCTTGCTCTGTCCCCGGGAAGCCGTAGTAATGGCTTTCCTCAGTTCATCGATTTTTACGTTGAATTCCTCCAGGGCCACCGTGACCGACGGGTTGGTCAAATATTTTGTGTATTTCTTGTCGAGAATCGCGGCCAATTCCATAGGGGTTTTGGACTCAGCCACGACATCGCCGATGAGCGGTACAGAGATCTTGCCGTCGGTACGTACCAACACGCTCGAATTATACTGAGGATAATAAGGCAACGTAATGCTGATCCTGTCCTGGACCTCAAGCCGGTATTCACCGGGGTTCTTCTCATAGCGGATGTTGTACGCTACTTCGATCACATCCCCGGCTCCGATTTTGTATTCAGGGACAAAAGGAACCGCAATCTCTTGCAGGACCTGATAATCAGGATGCAGAGCAGCTTTCTCCGGGGTTATCGTTAGCGTTGTCTCAACTTTTTTAAGCTGCTTGACGTCCTCGGGATGTTGGACATACACGTCAAATTTCTGCTCTCCCTCACCGGTGCTGCTGCATGAGACAGATAGCAGGGCTAATACCCCGACGGCGATAATGAAACCCGACCCTATACAATGGCCAAAATCACGACTCCCCGGAATCATATCGGTCATTCCTTCTTGGGGGGTAAAAAAAGCGTTAATTGCTTCTCTTTTGGTGGTGGATCACCGTGTTCAATGTAATCCAACACATCCTTGCCCTTTATATAGTACTTCATGCCCATCCTCATTGATTTCAGCTTGGCTTCTTTTCTTAATTTCAGCATGGTGCCGTATGAAATTTCGAGAAATTGGGCAACCTGTTTCAAGGGATAATTGAGCCCAGGGTCGATTTTTTTAGGGTCTATTGCCATAAGCCTTTCCTCCTCACTTCCGTAGATGGCAAACTCATTCTAGCTACAAATAAATACAAAAGTATCTGATTGTCAACAAACAAATGCAAAAATATTGGGAAAAAGTCAAAATGGCAGTTTGTTGAATAGGCCGATTATGCACTGAAGGTATATTGGGGGCCTCATTGGACTCTTTTCGCCTGCCGATCAGTGTGCGTGATTCGCTGCTCCCTTTATCTCTCTGCGAGTAATCTGCTGGGATCAGCTTTTCCCCACGTTCCGCTTTCTGCGACAGTCACACAAAAGTCACGCTCCCGAGAAGATAGCGTAACAGAGACAGTCTATTTAATGCTCTAGAACTGCAAATTGGAAGGGGCGCCCATTCTCAGGCCGGCAAAGGCCTCGCTGGTCTGAATCTGCCCATCCGCCCCCCAGGACGAAGGTATTCAAGCGCCCCTTCCATATCTTCTCAAAGCGTATTTACTTACAGCGTTCCCACCAATGGTCGTAGCATCAGGACGGGTCTGCGAATAAGAATCACACAACGGGGAAATTTTCGAGGCGGAAACCTCGCAGGTGCGGGTGAGTTCTTCGAGGGTGGACCTCAACTCTGCCAATTCCGGACATGGCGGATGATGGATTTTGTGAGCTGCTCATGCTGCCGGGATGGATGAATCAAGGCTGCGGGAAAAGAACACTCCATTTTTGTTAAGACCGCTCGATTAAATCCAGTGGTTGGGATCATGCAGCAGCGGCCGGGTTCTCCATATCCCGTGCTTTTTGGCAATTGATGCACAGAGTGGCGGCCGGTTGAACCCGCAGGCGCTCTATATCGATGGAATCAAAGCATTCCTCGCAGACAGGTCTCGAAACTGCCGTCCTCGATGCGCCGTGACAGTGCAAGAATCTCACGTGTCAACCTGAAATGGCCTGATAAGCCTTTGCACTTGCGTGCACTGGTTAAGTTGAGGCATTATTCGGCGAAAAGGTTTCATTCTGAAAAGGATCATCCGATGGCCAAGATCACAGGCGGTCAACTTGTGGCAAAATTCGCGAAAGCCGAAGGGATCAGCGCGATCTTTACGCTGTGCGGCGGGCACGTAATGGACATCTACAACGGATGCGCCGAGGAGGGGATTCAGATAATCGACGTGAGGCACGAACAGACCGCAGCCCATGCGGCCGATGCCTGGACACGGCTCACCGGCTTTCCGGGCATTGCGGTCGTAACCGCCGGGCCGGGCGTGACCGATGCCGTTACTGGGATTGCAAACGCCTTTCGGGCGCAGGTCCCCATGCTTCTCATAGGAGGACAGGTGCCTGTTAAGAATCTGCTTAAGGGCGGGTTGCAGGAGTTGAATAATGTGGAAATAATGAAACCGATCACCAAGTTTTCTGCGACAGTCCTTGAAACTGAGCGCATCCCCGAATATATGGGTATGGCGCTTCGCGAGGCTTACAGCGGCCGGCCGGGGCCCTCGTTTCTTGAAATCCCTTACGATGTGCTGGACAAGGAACTTGAGGAGGCCCAGGTGCGGATTCCCTCCGGGTACAGGGCAAAGGGCCGGACACGGCCTGATCCCAGGGATATTGAAATAGCGGCTGAACTGCTCGATAAGGCCGGTAGACCGGCCATTCTCGCCGGCACGCAGGTATGGCTCTGCCGGGCGGTTGATGGTCTGAATGCGTTGGTTGAAAAAATGCAAATTCCGACATATCTGAACGGAGCGGCAAGGGGCGCTGTTGCGGCGGATTCGGAATTCCTGTTCAGCAGATCCCGGAGCTATGCGCTCTCACGGGCGGACGTGGTCATTGTCGTCGGGACGCCTTTTGATTTCCGGCTTGGCTATGGGGACCGGATCGCCCCCGGCGCAAAGATCATCCAGATCGACCTGGATTATTCCGAACTCTGTCACAACCGGTCAGCATATGTCCCAATCAATGCGGACATCGGTGCGGCGCTCGAGGATCTCACACAGGCCCTTCGCCCCGGATTGGATCGCGACGCCTGGCGCCGGGAACTTCGGGCGAAAGAAAATGAGATTCTTGACAGGGAAAGGGAATTTCTGATGTCCGATGAAGTTCCCATACATCCTCTGAGGCTTGCTCGCGAGATAAACGATTTTTTGAGCGATGATTCTATTTTCATCGCGGATGGAGGGGATGTGGTCACCATTTCCGCAAACGTGATCAGGACGCGAAAGCCGGGCAAATGGCTCGATCCCGGTCCCCTGGGCACTCTCGGAGTTGGTACGCCTTTCGCCATAGCTGCCAAAACCGCCTTTCCCGCAACCGGAGTTGTCGCGCTTTTTGGCGATGGGGCCTTCGGATGTACCGGTTTTGATTTTGATACGCTCATCCGCTTTAATTTGCCCGTGGTTGGAATTGTCGCAAACAACGCAGCCTGGAACCAGGTTCGGTTCCTTCAACTCGCACGGTATGGTCCTGAGAGGGGAAACTTGGCGAGCGCTCTCACTCCTCTGAGATATGACCGGATAATCGAGGCCATGGGCGGGTATGGAGAACATGTAGTCCAACCCTCTGAAATCCGTCCGGCCCTGGAGCGGGCCGGATCTTCCGGCAAGCCTGCCTGCGTGAACGTTATCGTAAACAAGGATGTTTTCAGCGCAAGCACGAAGAGCATGTCTATTTACAAATGACCGTTTGCCGATCGTGGGGTGACGGGATAATTCAGTTCAGCCGCTCGACTATGGCAGCCACACCATTGCCTCCGCCAATGCAAAGGCTTACCGCCCCCAGAGTAACATTGCTCTGCCGCATGGCATAGAGCAAGGTGGCAAGCAGCTTTGTGCCCGTTGCGGCCACCGGATGCCCCAAGGCGATCGCTCCCCCGTGAACATTGACCTTCGATCGGTCCAGGCCCAGGTCCTGTTC
>Ga0116106_1000489_pt1 | contig 22294 bp, 19 predicted proteins | sample June2015DPH_6_50_FD_89717 | JGI IMG/M metagenome (GOLD analysis project Ga0116106, IMG submission 89717) | Peatland microbial communities from SPRUCE experiment site at the Marcell Experimental Forest, Minnesota, USA - June2015DPH_6_40 | ecosystem: Environmental > Terrestrial > Soil > Wetlands >...
ACGGACGAGGAGATGGCCGCCGTGCAGGGAATGAATCTAGCCCAGTGGCACCGTGAGCTAAATGAGCTTCAGAGTGCGGGGCTTGATTGTGGTGCGCGCACCCTCTCAGCGGCGCCAACCTCCGCACAGGCGTCCATCGAGCCAGCATTCCTGGCCGGTGATGATCCCAATCCCTTCGACCTCTGCTACCGGAACGAACAACTGGAAATCCTTGATCGTGCCGTTTCGCGGCTGCAGGAGCGTCGACGCCAAATCGTCACGCTCTACCATAAGCAGGGCCTAACCATGATACAGGTTGCCGAGCTTATGAGAGTTGATGAATCGCGCATTTCGCAGCTCCACGCGGCGGCCATGGTCCAATTAAAGGCCAATGTGGATTCTTTATTACGCCCAGCCCAGGCTGAAACCTCAGAAACCGGCACTCTGCCGATCGCGGCGCGCGCTCTGGCCTAACGCATGTTCATCGGTGTGCCCCAGCATTACAGATTCGACTGTGCAGAGCAACGGTCGACGGGCCCAGCGTCCATACCCAATGGGGGCATGTTGCTGGCCAAGTTTTTTTAACCGGTCGACTCTTGTGAGAACCAAAGGTAGCGCAAGGGGCAAACGAGGCAGGGCATCGGTTGGGCGCAGCCTGACAATCTCCGTTCTATCGGGGACGAAGGCCTCCGCTGAGTGCGCATCACACTTACGCTGCTGAGAAGGGCAATGCCGCAGTTAGGGCCATCCGATTGATTTGCTTGCATATGCTGGCCTTGTTTCCATGAAGGCTTGATGCGACGCTCCAGTCCGAGAACGCGTGGTCGCGGTCTGGTCAAGATCACCCACGAAAGCTCTGAGTTAGTTATGGGCGCAGATAGCTATAAGCGTCTCTGCGTGGGCTTTGCTAGGGCAAGCTCATGCACGCCTCACCATGCACTTTCTAAGCGCTGATTTTTCAGGCGTTTCCATGACGCGACAGGGCCTCCCGTTACGCCCGTTTGACACGAAGACCAATTCATCTTACATATGGCATTGGGATTCCTACATAAACACCTCCGCGGCTCCACCAACCCGACCGATGAACAGAACTAGCATCCGGGGTTGACTAACCCTCCCGATTTGCCTGCGGCCGCAGATCGCATATTCAAAGGGAGCGTTACGGGGCGCAAGGTCCCACACGTCCTGGGCAGATTTGTTTCACGAACCAGAATCCTGTACTGGAAGGCCGCTGTTGGAGGAAGCATGATTGAAGAACAGACACGGGCTCCTGAGAGCGCTCACTGGGAGAGTAATGGAAGAGACGAAGGAAATGGAGGAGGTGAGTTAGCAGAAAGTGTCCTTTCGGTAAAAGTGCAGCCGGTGCCTGCTGCTTCGGGCCTACCTAGGAGCGAGCAACCGTTTTTCGAACCTGTTCTTGACAGTGAGGAAGCAGCTGAGCTTCTGCACATTCATCCAAAGACCCTTCAGAGATTGGCTCGGAATGGCGACATTCCTGGCTTCCGGATTGGAAAGCTTTGGGCTTTCCGAGCTTCGGCATTGAATGAGTGGCTTGAAAGCAAAGCGTCGAGCTGATGCCAGGGTTTTTGGCGGAGGCTCGACTTACGGCTGGCGAATGCGATAGTCTGTGCAAAGCCATCCGTGCCGCCTAACTGAAAGGAGAGAAAATGTTGAGGCGAGCACGACACCAAAGAGGAAGTCTGAAGCGCGTAAGACGCAAGTCTGGTGAGACTGTATGGGTTTTCAGGTGGTACGAAACCGAAATCGACGGCAGCAAGAAATATCGCAAGGTGGTGGTTGGTTCGGCCGAAGAGTTCAAAACCGAAGCCAGTGCCGAACAAGCGGTAGACGCTTTGCGTTTGACTATCAACCAACAAACCCCTCGTCAGCAGCTCCAGCCCATCGGTTTCGGAACCCTGGTTCAGCACTACCGGGAACACGAAATGCCGGATGTTTTCAACAAGAGACAGCCGGGGAAGATCCGCGTGGAAGCAGAGGGCCGCAAATCCTATGCAACACAGGCGACCTACGAGGGTTACCTGAAAAAGTGGATTCTACCGCGATGGCGTTCATATGGTATTGCCGATGTGAAAGCCGTCCAGGTGGAGGAGTGGTTACGCTCGCTACCGCTAGCGGCCGGCAGCAAGGCCAAAATCCGAAACATCATGAGCGCCTTGTACAGTCACGCGATCCGCTGGGAGTGGGTTCGGCACAATCCCATCACGTCTGTTCGTCAGAGCGCGAAACGATCGAAGGTTCCAACCGTGCTTTCAATCGAGCAGATTCAGGCTCTGTTGGAGCACTTAGAGGAGCCATGTCGCACCATGGTTCTACTGGATGCGGCCACTGGGTTAAGAGTCGGAGAATTGCTTGGTCTCAAATGGGCGGACGTAGATTTCGAGAAGCTCGAGATCAATGTAACCAGGTCTGTGGTCAAGCAAAGGATCGGGCCCTGCAAGACAGAAGCCTCACAGAAGCCCATCCCGCTCGATGCAGAATTGGGAGAACAAGTTTTGAACTGGAGGCTGAAGTCTCCCTACAACAGGCCGGAAGACTGGGTGTTCGCCAGCCCACACAAGCGCGGCAAGCAGCCGTACTGGCCTGGGTCACTTTTTCGAGTGCATGTACAACCTGCACTGCGAGCCGCCGAGATCAGCGGCAAGGTGGGTTGGCATACTCTGCGACATAGCTTCGGAACACTTATGAAGGCAAACGGCGAAGATATCAAGACTATCCAGGAGTTGCTGCGCCACGCCAATTACCGTGTGACCGCCGATGTTTACACGCAGGCGATGACCACCACGAAGCGCGAAGCGCAGGCCAAAGTCGTAAGAATGATTCTGCCGGGAAAGAGCGTCCAAAAGGTGGGCTGAATGCGGTGTTCCTTCCTTATCGAACCCTTTCGAACCCTCGGGTGAAAGGGGCAATCTCAATAACTACTTTAGAATGTTGGCGTCCCCGGCGGGATTTGAACCCGCGTTACCGCCGTGAAAGGGCGATGTCCTAGGCCGGGCTAGACGACGGGGACGGGAGCCTCGAAAGAAAGTCAGAAGGCAGAAATCAGCAAGCAAAACGCATGAACCTGAGAGCAACACCCTGACAACAGCTTAACAACAGGTGTTGGCGGTCAGCCTGGGCGAAGGGTAGCGCGGACCTGATTTGCAAGTCGGCGGTTCGCTCGTATTGCCCAGCAAAAGCTACCCCCGCGGGTCGGGGCGCTACCCGCATTAGGCAGAAAATCGTGCGCGGCCACAACCCTTATTATGCTATCAGTGGGGCTTTAAAGCTGTCAATTATTCTTCGGTGCTGCGCGTCGCAAAAAGTAGGTCGGACTGCCTAGGTAGGGCGGCTGATGTTTCTGGGCCGGCAATCTTTTCCAATTCCGGGTAAAACTCCTGCAAGGTTTCGGGAACGCGCACGGGCTGGTTCCTGAGCAGACTGACTAACTGCAGCGCGTTGGCGATGGCTTTGCCCTGAAAATGGTTATTGGTGATGACGAAGGTGACTTCAGTGCGCTGGGCAATATTTTGAATGCGCGCCGCCCAAGGTTCCAGCTCAGCTTGGCTGTAAAGGTAGTTGTAACGTTCCTCCGGGTGCTCGTTGGAAGTGAACCAGTGCTCGTAGTTGCGCCCGTGCAGGCGGACGTATCCCACCGGGGCCGTAGCGCGCGCGCTGGGAGCAATCGACTGCCCGATCACCGGCTGGTCGATATTGCAGAAGCCCACGCGCAGCCCGGCGAGCCATTCAAAGACCTCCGGCTTGTTCCATGAATTGTGCCGCACTTCGAGCACCAGCGGGTATTCCATGAACTGCATGATGAGTCCGCTCAAGTACTCATGGTTCTCGGGTGTGTTCCTGAACGACCAGGGAAACTGCAACAGCAACGCGCCAAGCCGTCCCTCGGTCACCAGTGGCGCCAATCCCTGCTTGAAAAGCTTTTCGTCCTGGAGGTTGGCATTGCGTTCGTGCGTGAACCGCTTCCAGAGCTTGGCGGTAAACTTGAAGTTGGGGTTAAAGGCGATTCTTGCTGCCCACGCTTTCACGACCTGCGCCCGTGGGGGAGAATAAAAGGAAGTGTTGATCTCGATGGTGTCAAAGAATTGAGCCAGGTAAGCGGCCTCGTGGAAACCGCGCGGCTTGTGGCGAGGGTAAACGATTCCCTCCCAGTCGGTGTACGACCAACCGGCAGGTCCAACCAAGATGGCGGGGTTTGAGGGAGCTCCGTTCATATTCGCCTTTTCTTCGCCTTAAAATTACCTCCAACGAGACGTTTTGTCAAGGGATTTTCGGGCGGGGGGTGCCGGTGTGATTTGGAATGGGGATCCGCTCGAGCCGCCGATCATTGCCGATTGCTGATTGACGATTGACGATTGAAAAAGTGGTGTGGCAACTCGTTCCAATGTTCGTCAGAAATCAGCAATCGGCAATCGACAATTCCAGCCATCCTGGGCCAAGCGATGATCGTAGAAGATCTTCGCCGCACGACAAGAAGATGAAGACTAGCGCATCAGGCGAACGCGGCACTGATGATTTCCAAGTCTACATCTGCGAATTGGTGCGCGACCCAATCGGCGTGCTGGAGTTCGGCCTGAGGACGACTGTGGGCAAGGGCCAGGCATTTCATGCCGGCGGCTTGCGCGGCCACAACGCCGAGGGGCGCGTCCTCGATGGCCAAGCATTCGCCGGCTCCGAGCAGTGGTTCATGCAGTTGGGGAAGCTCCTGGAGGCGGGTGAGGGCTTTGAGATATATCTCGGGGTCAGGCTTCGAGCGCTCGCAGTCGTCTGCTGTCGCCATAACCGCGAATTCTTCGCGCAGACCCAACTTTTCCAGAAGATGTTCGATCTCCGCTCGCAGGCTACCGCTGGCGATGGCCAGCGGGAAGTGCCGGGCGGCGCTAAGGATAAACTCCGCAGCGCCCGGGATGGGTGGCAGGCCGTCGTGGATGATCTTCTCGTAGGCGTGCGCCTTCCAGGCCAGGAGTTCATCGCGCCGGGCGATGCTGAGGGAGCGCCCGTGCGTGCGGTAGAGGTGCTCGATAACGGCGCGGTCATCGAGAGCGAGATAATCCCGGTAATATTCTTCTTCGGAGAGGGCCCAGCCCTCTCGAGCCGCCATCTCTTGGAAGAGATTCATGATGAGCGGTTCGCTGTCAACGAGGATGCCGTCAAAATCGAAGATGATGGCGCGTAGCAAGAATGTTGGTCTCCCGGGAAATCCGGATTCCCTAATGGTGACTCTACGGACGGTCGTCATGATACACTTGATTAGAAAAAGGCGGCAAGCGACGGAATCGACCGATGGGCGTACAGTTTCCCATAGGCAGTGACGAAGGCCAGCCCGCGCGCATCCATTAAGTTGGGGCTGGATAACATTGTGGGCTGAAACCATGGGCCATGAATTGAGCATCCCGATTGCGTTTGTGGCAGGGGTGGTGTCTTTTCTCTCACCTTGCGTGCTCCCACTTGTGCCGGGCTATATTTCAATGTTATCCGGGGCCACGATTGAGGAATTGAAATTCGGGACGAGCCCGGCGCTGATGGGACGTATTTTGCGCAATTCCGTCTCCTTTGTGGTGGGTTTCTCCCTCGTTTTTGTGACCCTCGGCGCTTCGGCGACGGCGGTGGGGAAGTTCCTGCTGGCGCAGCGAGCCACCTTCAACCTTGTCGCAGGCATTGTCGTTATCGTGTTCGGATTGCATCTAACCGGCTTGGTGAAGATTCCGCTGCTTTATCGCCAGGTCCGGATTGAAACGGGCGCGCCGCGCCGCGGACTTGTGGGCGCTTTTATGCTGGGGTTTGCGTTCGCATTCGGCTGGACGCCTTGCATTGGTCCCATTCTAACCGCCATCCTGGCGCTGGCCGCGCAGCGGCACACGGTGTTCCAGGGGATGTTCCTGCTGGCCGTTTATTCGGCGGGCCTGGCGATTCCGTTCCTTCTGACCAGCGTCGGTTTGGGCCAGTTCCTGAAGATCTACGGTGGTTTCCGGAGGCACTTGCATGCCGTCGAAGTAGCTTCAGGCGTGCTGCTGATTGCGCTTGGCGTCTTAATGGCGACCAACAAGTTTACAGTGATTTCGAGATATTTTTCGTTTCTGAGCCGTTTCACGCTGTAAGAAAGCTGTCAGCCTTCAGCAATCAGCTTTCAGCGATGAGCTTTGAGGGCTGATGGCTGATGGCTGACCGCTGACGGCTTATTATGGAGAGAATTTGCATCCCATACTGTTCACTGTGGGTTCGCTGCGATTCACCACTTACGGGGCATTGATGGTGCTTGGTGTTTCGGGCGCGGTCTGCGTTATCCTCCGGCTAGGACGGCGGGAAGGATTGGACTCAGGCCAGTTGCTTGACTTCAGCACCTGGTTGCTGCTCGTGTCGCTCCTCGGCGCGAAGGTGCTGATGGTGCTTTCCGATTGGCATTACTACCGGCAGTATCCGGGAGAGATCTTCAGTTGGAGCACCTTTCTGGCTGGCGGGGTTTTTTACGGTGGCCTTATCGCTGGGGTCCTCTTTGCGGTTTGGTATATTCGGCTTCAGCACCTACCGTTCTGGAAGGTCGTGGACATTTACTCTCCGGCCATTGCCCTGGGACTCGGTGTGGGCCGTATCGGTTGTTTTGCCGCAGGATGTTGTTACGGGAAGCCCACCACCTCCGCCTGGGGCGTGGTCTTTACAAACCCTTTCAGCCACGAGATATCCGGAGTGCCGCTGGGAGTTCCGTTGTACCCCACTCAGCCTATCATGTCGTTGACCTCGCTTTCGATCTTTGCAATTCTTATGTGGAGATACTCGAGGAAATCCCGCGATGGCGAGATTTTCGTGCTTTATCTTGCTCTTTATGCGGTGGCCCGATTTTTCATCGAATTCCTGCGAGGCGACGAGGACCGCGGGTTCGTCTTTCATCATCTCCTGTCTACATCGCAGTTTATTGCGATTCTGGCCTTCGCGACGGCAGTGTGGATGGCTCTAATCCTCCGCCGCAAACCTGCGCGGCAGGGGGCAGGGGGTGTCGAAACCACTGGGGGCGTAGCGCGCGGGAAACCCCGGGATAAGAAAGTGTGTGAGGACGTGGCCCCATCGGCAAGGGTCAAGGCTGCACCCCTGCCTCAGGCGCCGAAAAGGGCTCGGCATTAAGGGAGATGATATGGATTTGAATGAACCCGAAAGAGCTGCGGGCGGCGGGAAGACCGAACAACCGGAAGCCGGCGGCAAGGTGAGGAAGTTCGCGAGCCGAGGCAAAGTGCTGATCGGTGCGGTGCTGGCGGTGACCGTGGTGTCGGGTCTCTATCTTGTCAACCGGTACTGGATCGCCCCCGCCCTGCGGACGCAGGCCATGAGCGGCGGGGATCATCCTGGTGCGCCGCCCGTTTCACTGACGGACATCGGCGGGAAAAAGCTGGACCTGGCTGACTACAAGGGCAAGGTGGTGGTGCTGGATTTCTGGGCTACCTGGTGCGAGCCGTGCCGGATTGAGATTCCGGGACTCGTGGAAATGCAGGACAAATACGCCAAACAGGGCTTTTCGGTTATCGGCATCTCTCTCGATGATGAGCCTGGCCCTGTAGTGGAATTCTACAAGGAATTCAAGATGAACTATCCGGTGGCGGTCGGCAATCAACGTGTAGGGGAACTCTATGGGGGAATCTTTGGGCTGCCGACGACGTTTCTGATCGGCCGCGACGGACGCATTTACGCCAAGCACACCGGCGCGACAAGTCCCGCAGTAATCGAGGATGAGGTTCAGCAATTGCTGGCCATGAGTCCAACCGCCGAGAACATGGGCTTCAGGCCGGGCATGGCGGCGGGCACTTCAACCAAGATTGAACTTGGCGATCCCGCCGCCATCGATTCGGAAATTCCCGGCCTGAACCTGACCAAGCTGACCGCCACGCAGAAGGAGTCTCTGAAGAAGCAGCTCGGCGAGCTGAAGTGTCCGTGCGGTTGCAATTTGCCGGTGCTGAAATGCCGCCAAGTGGACCGCGCTTGCAGAGTCAGCTTGAAGATGGCGCAGGCGGAGATGGAGAAGGTTCTGAAATCGGGAGTCTGAAGCCCCATGATCCCGGTCGTGAGGGCCTGTCGGGATGTCAAATTCAAAGGGACAATGATGAAGAGGCCAAAGCTGAATATGAAAACGTTTTTTTTCACTTGTATTTTTGTTTGCCTGGCCGCGCCGGTGGCTTGGGCACAGACGCCGGGGCAGGTGGTAAAGGCGAAGGTCGCGATGGCGTCGCCAGTGGCGCGTCCCAATTCCATCGTCAGGGCGGCGGTGGTGGTGGAGGTCGTCCCCGGCTACCACATCAATGACCATCATCCTAGCCTCGAATATCTGATCCCCACGGAAGTCAAACTGGAGCCGAACCCGCAAGTGACGGTGAAGGACATTACTTACCCGAAGGGTGAGCCGAAGAAGTTTGCCTTCTCCGATGCTCCCCTGTCCGTGTACGAAGGGACGGTCCGGGTTGACGTGGCGCTCCAACTTGAGCGCAAAACGCCGCCCGGGAATTACGAGGTCAAGGGACAGCTCGCCTATCAGGCCTGCAACGATCACGCCTGCCTGCCGCCGGCGAGCGTGCCACTATTATTCTCCTTCAAAGTGGTAGGCCGTGGGGCGCCCGCAAGGGGCTCGCAGTAGAATGCCGCCAGACAAAACGAGCCTGAATGAGCCAGGGCCGGCCAGCCCGCCGGTCTCGTCGCGCGGGGCGGTGATTTATCTTTTTGTCGCGATGGCGGTGCTTGCCGCGTTTGTTTGGGCGCTGAGGCCGAACCGGCCGAACGTCAAGCCCGCCCCACTGCGCCCTCAAGACGCCGCTTGCCCTCAACTGGACGGCGAATTCACGCCCACGAATATCACGGAACTGCCCGGCCTGGAACTTGATTCCCTCAGCAAAGTGCGTCGGAACCATGTGCTCCTGCGACTCAACATGGAGCCCTGCCCGTGCGGCTGCAACACGAGCATTGCATACTGCCTCCTCAGCCATGCGCGCTGCGAGAAGTGTAAGGAGTTGGCGCAAAAAATCATCGCAGAAGAACGCGACAGGCAGCAGCCATGAGGCCGAGTTTGTGGAAACTTGTTGGAGGTGTCGCCCGTGGGGGTGGAGGCGACAATATTCAGCCTGGAACGGTATAATAGGAAATTGCCTGAGAAAGTGTGGTTACGTGTCGGAGGTTAGCACCGATGTGGAAGTTCCTGAAATTCTTGAGAAATACGAGGGAAGTCCTCATCACGGCGGGGGCGGTGCTGGCCGCAGCAATCGTCGTGGTCGAGACCTACCAGGCGCTGAGAAAGAAGATTGACGCTGCCGGCAGTTCCTAGTTTTTCGTGACCCAAATCCGCGCAAGAACGCCCCCTGCGTTTGAGGCCCGGAGGGCCGCTCCTGCCCTGCGGGATAGCCCAGGGCGCAAGCCCTGGGAACGGCCGCGCCTTAAAGAGACCGGTAGCCCCGTCGGGGCGTAAGAGTCTCCGCTTTCGAACCTTCTTTCGCCCCTTCCGGGGCTAGCTCCCTTGACCCGCTCGCAACCCAGGGCTTGCGCCCTGGGCTAAATTCTGCCGCCCCTGACGGGGCTGAGGCGGCGAAATCCCCGCCACAGCGAATGCTTCTTCTGACGCGAATCTCCGTCAGCAAGTACTAGCGGCCTGACGAGTCTGCGCGCAAATGAGCTGCTGCCCGGTGAAGGCGCTCCACCACGCGCCTTTGCCCCAGAGCGGCCATTACTTCAAACAGGCCCGGGGCCACCGCTTGGCCCGTGAGCGCCACACGCGTGGCATTAATCAGTAGACCTGCCTTGACCCCTTTCTCCTCTGCCAACGCACGCAGGCAAGCTTCCGTTGCGGTGAGGTCGAAGGGTTGGGCACGAGCAAGCCGCGCGCCGAGTTCATCGAGCAACTCGGGTAATTTTGCATCCTTCCAAAACTTCTTCTGCGCCTCGGGGTCGTATTCGAACTCTTCACTGAAAAAAGCGCGACCGGAACGCGAAAAATCTTTAATGCTCCGCGCGCGAGTTTGGAGCAGACGGGCGGAAACTTCGAAGCGCTGCTTTTCCTCCTTGCTGAAGGCATCCTGCCAAAGACCGGCAGCCCTCAATTCCCGTTCAACCCGCGCCAGAAGGCTCTCCGCGCGGAGATGCCGGAGGTACTCGCTGTTCATCCAGGCGAGCTTTTCCGGATCGAAGACAGCATTCGATTTGGAAACGGCCGTGAGCTCGAACTCCCGCACCATCTCTTCAGGGGTGACGATCTCCTTCTGAGCGGGCGGCGTCCAGCCTAGAAGCACGAGGAAGTTCACCAATGCTTCCGGCAGGATCCCCATCTCGCGATAAGCGCCCACGGAAGTCGCGCCATGGCGTTTGCTCAGCCGTTGCTTGTCCGGTCCGAGGATCAATGGCAAATGCGCAAACCGCGGCTCCGGCGCTCCCAGTGCGCGGTACATCAAGATCTGCTTGGGGGTGTTAGAAATGTGATCGGCGCCGCGCACCACGTGGGAAATGCGCATGTCGATGTCGTCGGCCACGACGCCCAAGTGGTAAGTGGGATGACCGTCCGAGCGGAGGAGAACGAAATCTTCAATTTCCTGGTTTTCGAGCTCGAGGTGGCCGAAGACCTGATCGTCAAAACTGGTCTGACCGGTGGCCGGGACACGAAACCGGAGTGCGAATGGACGGCCTGTACTTCGCCGCTGTTGCCGCTCATGCTTAGAAAGATGGCGACAAACGCCGTCATATCTCCAGGGCCTCTTTTGCGCTTCCGCTTGTGCGCGCTTGGCCTGCAGTTCTTCCGGCAGGCAAAAACACGGATAGGCGTGAGCAGAGTTTTCCAGCTCGCTTGCCATCTCGCGGTAGCGCTCCAGGCGCTGGGACTGGTAGAACGGCCCTTCATCCCAGTTGAGTCCCAGCCATTCCATGCTCTCGAGAATTGCGGTGGTGAGTTCAGGCTTGGAACGGTCGGCGTCCGTGTCTTCAATGCGCAGCAGGAACACGCCGCCGTGATGGCGGGCGAAGAGCCAGTTGTAGAGAGCGGTGCGCGCTCCGCCCACGTGCAGATATCCCGTCGGGGAGGGTGCAAAACGAACTCGAATCTTGGACATGGCGGATGCAACCGGTGAGCCCGCGCAGGCGTCCTACAGGCGCGCGCGAACTCGACCGTGGCAACTCACCATGCTAAGTCATTGGGAGCAAGATGGGAAGTGAGAGTTTGGCTGGGTTGTTGCGATTCAGATTGGTGCGCAAGTCCAGCACTCAATAGGCGCGGCGCTTTCGAAGAATCCAGCTTTAGGGCAGCGTAATCATCTCATGCCAGTCGGCGCCGGGGGATGTGTAGGTCTTCGTGCCCGCGATCACGCCCTGATTGTTCATCCAGTGATAGTCGGAAACATTGTCGATCTTGTACTGCTTACCGGTGCTTGGGTCCACCACGTCCACGGTGCCCAGAATCACGTTTTCCTCTTTGCGGCCGTTTTCATCGTAAACTTTTGATCTTGCCTCGTAGCCTTTGACGATCATGTCCGAGGTTTTCTGCTGGTCCTCGGCAATCTGCTGGCGCGCGCGCGCCTGGATTTCCTGCGAACGGGCATTATCCTGCTGCACCGCGTTGCCTGCGATCTGATCCTCCCGTTGTTTCCATTGGGCGTTGATCCCCATGGAATTGAGGACGTGCCGGCTGATATCGTCGGCCTCCTGCTGGCGCTCGACGCTGGCAATGTAACCGTACAGGGCCGCAACATACCAGATGCCGTTGCGGCCCGGAAAGGGGAGAACCGTCGCCGCCGCATAGTAGCCGCGCGCTTCGCGGCCATTCCAGGTGCAAGAGAAGAAAACGCCAGCCGCGGTCACGCGCGGATTCGGCGCACCTTGAGCTTGTGCCTGCTGGGCGGCGGAAGCAGCCAGGTCCTGGCGTTCGTTCTCGGAGAGAACCTGCACATCACCGCAGTCCCGCCTGACCGAAGTTGTGACATATTCGCGTATGAATTGCTGCGCCGTTAGAAAGCTACGAATTTGCAGCTTGGTACCGTCGCCCAAAGACGTATACCCGCCTTCGCGCATGCCGGCGCGCGCGTACATGCGACTCGGCATGGTGTAAGTGCCGATGTTCGCGTCGCCTACCGCGATGCGGATCTGGCGGTCGGGCGAGAGCAGAACCAGACTCTCTCGGATATCGGTTGCGCTCTGGCGAAAAGCTCCGCCCGAGACGTTCCATCCCTGCGGCACCGACGCGTTGAAAGCGCCTTCGCGCGGATCGCTCCATTGGACCCATGACACCTGCTCGGCGGCCGCGACGCTTTTCACGGGCGCCCCGCTGTCAGCTTTCGGACCCGGTACGACTTGGAAACTTTTTAGAATGCCGGCGAAGGTGTCCACCGAAGCTGGATAGAGAGAGGACGGCGCGCTCACGCAGAACAGAACAATGGTGGTGCCTTCCGGCGAAGAACTCCATCGCATCAAGGCGGCGGCGCTGGTCTGGCCGCGCGCAAACACACGAGCCGTATTGCCGGCCAACTTTGGCGCCTCCCAAGTCATCTTGGCGTCCACGCGGCGCGCGAGTTGTTGCACTACCGTTCCGGCTCCGCGGGCGTCCAACTGCTGCTGCGGAATGAACATCGGCCAGATGACGGCCTGCTGGCCTTGTGGACTTTGGATGTTGATTCGTCCTGGTTGCCGGTCGGTGTGCAACTGCCAGCCCACCGGTACATTCACCGAAAAGCCCATAGGATCGTTATGCGCAATCCACTGCACCGGCGCGGGCGGTGAAACAGATTTCAGCGGAACGGCCGTGCGCGCCGCAACGGTGGCGGGAGCCGGCGTCGCGGGCTGAGCTTTCAGTTTTTTCGAAGGAGCGGTGGCACGGGCGCCGGGCACGGGCGCCGAAGCCGCGGTTTCTTTCGGTGCATTCTGCGGCGCGGGCAACTTCATCATCGCCCGGATAACGCGCTCGCTGACCGGCGCGGATTTCAGTTGAATGAGCTGATCCGCCGTCAGATCAAAGGACGCGTGCTTGGCGCGGATCTGCGCGAGAATGACCTGCTCGCTCACTCCGGCTTTGGCCAGGGTAACGACATCTTCTACCGTCATCGGGGAGCGTTTTTTGGCCTGGCCTGCCGGTGAAACTCTTGCGTCAGTCTGCGCACATCCCAGGCAAGCAGCCGCCCCAAGGGCAATGAGAAACGTGATGAAATTCCTGAAATTCCGTCTTTTCATGACTCACTCCCTGGATGAGTGCTGTCTTGCATTATTCGATTATTCGGAAGGAATAGATCTTCCCCGATCCGCTGGTGGAACCGGGCGGCAAGAACCCGTATTCTCCCGGCCCGGCGCTCGCCGGAAAGGTCAGTTCATACACCCGGCTCGCTATTTTTTTCCCATCAAACGGTACCTGGTCGCGCTGCGATCCGCTCTGAGAATGCAGGAAGCCGCCCGTGATCGTGCGGAATTCGCGGTTATCTTTGTTGGGATGCAGGCGCACCAACTGGTACTCAGCCAAGTCGGTGCCCTCCGGCGCCACGATCAAGAACTCCAGCGGAGTCCCAAGGCTGGTGTGGCTGTTCGCCCCCTGCACGTGACCGTTCACATCGCCATGCCGGATGCCTGCCGTCGCGATGGCCTTCAGCGCCCCTCCAGTTTTCCAGTACACAATCTCAGGTGAAACCTCAGCCCACTGGCCTTGCTTCTTGGCGTACACACCCACTTCGGTCGGCAGCGCCGCTTCAGCCGCCTCGGGCTCGGCGGCGACGGGCGCAGGCGCGATATGAGCGGGCGTTTCCGCTTTCGAAGGATCCAACATGACCTCGACAATCCGGTCGCTCACGTTAGCCGCCTTCAGAGCAATAAGCTGTTCCGTTGACAAATCGAAGGCTTGGCGGTTCTTCCTGATCTGCTGGATGATGATGTCCTCACTCAGGCCTGCCTTGGTGAGCTTGATGACATCTTCAACCGTTAATCCGCTGTTGGCCGTCCCTGCTTTGCTATGAGACGCTGCCTGTCCGGCCGCTACCGGACTGCACACAAACAAACCGATCCACAGGGCGGCAAAGATCACGCTCCAATTTAATTGCCTCACGAGTGCCACTCCCTTTTGTTTTCTCAAGACGACTTCCCCTGGGATTTCCGTTTTGCTCCCAATTGCCAATCGGTATACGAGTATACACCCGGCTGTTTCTCGTCGATCCTTTTCCGTTGCGAGTTTACCTTGTCGCCACCCCCAGACTGCGTCCGGGACGGTGGTTTCGCCCGTTTGACAGAACCCAAAACCGCGACGTCCTGCCTTTTCCGAGCGTTTCAACGAACACCTCCCTACGCCATGCCTGCTCTTCGATCCGGTCTTAACCGTGCGAGCCCGAACCTCGTCCAGAAGCCGACAGTGCCACTCCCACTGCCTGACCGGCACCGGGTGCATGGACCCATCACAGCGCACGGGCGGTACTGACATCTCGGCGGGCGTCGCTGCTCACGTCTGAACCATGCTCGTCTGGTTGCGAGCGTTATGACGTATTATCGGTGGCTATCCGGTCTGCCAGAATCTCTGCCCCGCAGCACACCACTCCTGCTAGCGGGTTTGGGAGAAAGCGGCTTCCGAGTGCGGCTGCCCGGATTTCGCTCTCTGGCGGGTGCCTTGGCGGCCAGCGGTGCCCCTTGGGAGTGTCCGATATTTCCTGTCTTTCGGCCCGCTACCCGCCAAGGTCTCAGCGGCGCAGTAAGGTGAGACGAATTGCGTCGCCGGCAGGGATTATCCCTTGTTCTTGTTATCGGCAAGGTGCGTCAAAACTTGAGTTCATTATCGTTGCGTAAAGTCGTCTGTGTAGGTGGCGAATTCCGGATAGGCGCCGGCGCCCAACTCATACAAGTCCATGCCTTGCCGCTCGCCCTCTGCTGGCACGCGTTGCGGGTAAAACCGGTTCAGAAGCCAGTTCAGGCAGTAGGTCAGCGGCAATACAAAGCCGAGCAGTGTGGCGACGCCCACAAGCTGCGCTACGAGCTGGTTTGAATCGCTGCTTCCCGACCAACTCGAAGGGCCGCTGACCACATTCAGCACACGGCTGGGGAGGTGAGCGAAAAAGCCCAGTGCCAGGATCCCCCAAATGCCGGCTACTGCGTGCACCGAAATCGCCCCTCCGGGGTCGTCCACTGCCATCCGCAATTCGAACCATTCCACCGCGAAGATGACCAGAGTGCCAGCAACCAGACCGATCACGATCGCCGCCGTCGGCGTGATGAAGGCACAAGCAGCGCTGCTGGCCACCAACCCGCCAATCCAGCCATTGGCGCTGAGCGAGGCATCCGGTTTGCCGAAGCGGATGCCCGTGATCACCGCAGCCATTAAGGCAGACGAGGCAGCGGCAAGCGTGGTATTGACTGCAATAAGGACGGTGCGTCCGGGTTCGGCGCCGGTGAATAGCATGGCGCCGGCGCAATTCAGCCCCAACCAGCCCAGCAAGGCGAGCAGACAGGCGAACAGAACGAGGACGGCGTTGTGGCCGGGGATGGCAGTCGGCATGCCTTCGAGCGAGTACTTGCCCCGGCGAGGGCCTAAGATCCAGGAAATGGCCAAGGCGGTCAGGCCACCCACCACTTGAATCGAGCTAGCTCCCCCGGCATCCACAAAGCCGCGGCCAAGCCCGTAGTTGACGCCGAGTTGCGCCAGCCAACCTCCGCCCCAGACCCAGTGCGCGAATAATGGATAGGTCAAGCCGGCCAGGAGGGCCGTGGAAAGACAGCAGGCACGCAATCGCCAGCGGTCGGCTCCGGCGCCCAGCGGGATCAGCGCCGCCAGCCCAACGCTGAGCATTTGCAGCCATGCCGCCAGCGAGGCGGGGGAGCCGTCGAGTGGCAACCCGCGTAAAAAAAGTGGTTCGGCCGCGATCCAATTCCATTCCTTGCCGGCCACGGTGAACACGTGCGCCGGCCGTCCGATGAACCCTTGCCAGGCGAACCCGCAGATGACATACACTAGGGCTGCGACCGCCATGACACACAGCGAAGCCAGCATCGAGTGAGCCGCGCTGCGCGAGCGGCCCAACCCGGTATTGACAAACGAAAGCCCGGCCCCGGCAAAAGGCACCAGAAGAATGCAGAGAATGCAGAGTGCCATCGCTGTTTCAGAGAGCGCAGGAACAGACAGAGCCGTCACCCCCTTTCTCCCCGCAGCAGCAGGTGGGAGCGGACGACCAGGACCAGCCCCATCACCTCCACGCCCATGCCGGCCAGAACGAAGCAGCCTCGGGGCAGTGCTGACGCAAGAAGCACCACCGCGCTCAGGACAATCCCCCATCCCGCCGGCAGTAACAGGAATCCTGCGAGTTTCATGCGATAATCCTCGGGCCAGGGTGGGTCTGATCAGCCCTGGCTATTGTCTTTGCTTCGGTTGACACCGTAGAGTCCGTGCCCTCGACGGGAACACGAGGAGGAACCCCGAGCGGGCGCCCGGCTCGACCGCTAACTCGACCTTCAGCGTAGTGCTCGCGGCGGAGAGCGTCCAATCATTTTTTTCTATGGTGCTGATACTACTTTCAGGTCTGTCATGCTGATCCCGCCCTGCGGGAGAAGCATCGCGGCATTTTTCCGCACTGTTTGAGCTTACAAATGCGGGGATTCTTCGTCCGCCGCGGCGGACTCAGAATGACAGGCGGTGGCGTTTTCCTCTACGAATGACGGACAATCCGTATGAGAACCGAAATGTAATCGGCCGCCACAAAAGAGGAAACTTTCTTCACCGGGAAAACCCGTATCCAAGCTTTTGACCCATAACCTCACCATGGGCAGGATATTCCCTCACCCTTCTGCGTAGGAACGACGATTCGTTCGCCAACCTTTGTTTATGGCCGCGAAAAATCCTGCTTGGCCAAGGGATTTTTATGCGGCCTACAAAATCTTATTGTTTGACCTCTTATACTTAGTCTCGTAAGGTTATCTTGCTGGCCATTACCCGCCGGGCGCATGCCAGCCCGTTTTTCTTCACGGGGGTAAGGTACAATGATCCAAGCACATCGGGGACTGACCGCCGAGGACAGCGGCAGTATTGCCGAGAGGCGCGGCCCCCTGGAAACTTCCATGCTGGATGTGGAGTTCGCGCATCTATCCGATTGCGGGCGAGTTCGTGGACACAACGAGGATTATCTTGGCTACGTGATCCCCGCGACACCGGCGCAGGTGAGGACTCATGGCTGGCTGTTTGCCCTGGCCGACGGAGTCGGCGGACAGGAGCGGGGCGAGGTTGCTTCTCGTACCGCCGTGGAGAGGCTGCTCGCCGGCTTCCGTGCAGCCGCCGGAGGAGAAGCGCACACTGCGTTACTACCGCGTCTGGTGCAGGAAGCCAACCTGCTTGTCTACGAGACGGGAAGGGCTGCGAGCGCGGGTGGCGTCCCCATGGCAACCACCCTCGTGGCTTGCGGTCTGCGGTTCGATCGCGTCGTGGTAGCTCATGTGGGCGATTCGCGCTGTTATCTCATCCGGCGCGGTCAGGCCAAGGTGCTTACACGCGATCACACGGTCGCCAGCGAGCACGCGCGCCTGGGATTGCTTTCAGCACGGGAAGCCGCTGAAGCGCCGACCCGCCACCTGCTCACCCGGTCCTTGGGAACCGAACTGTTCGTGGGCGCGGAGACCAGCGATAACCAAGTGCTGGCTGGCGATGTGCTTTTGCTTTGCTCCGACGGGCTGCATGGCGCCGTTCGCGCATCGGAAATGGCCCACCTCGTCGGCCATGGCGGGGACTTGGACGCGGCGGGGCAGAAGCTGGTGGCTCTTGCCAATCAACGGGACGGCAGCGATAATATAAGCGTGCTGCTCATCCGCGTTCGGAGCGTCGAACGCGTGGGCATGTACCGGGGGCGACCTTACAGGCTTCGCTGATTCAGGGCTCGCCGCCGGCCTTGCGCCGCTCAGCCGCGCTGCCAATGACTCCACTCCATCCTGGCGATCAACTCGATCACTACCGCATTGAAAGCGTCGCTGCACGCAGCGGCATGGCCTCGATCTTTCGCGGCACGGATTTGCGCACCGGACGCCCGGTCGCTATCAAGGTCCCGCATCCCGAGATGGAGTGCGACCCGGTTTTCTTCGACCGCTTTAATCGCGAGCAAGAAGTTGGCAAGAAGCTGGATCACCCCGGCGTAATGAAGGTGCTAAGTGAGGATGGCCGTAGCCGCGTCTACATGGTCATGGAGTGGGTGGAGGGGCGGCTGTTGCGTCAAATCCTCAATGAGCAGCGGCAGCTTCCATCCGAGCGCGTGGTGCGGATCACACGCAAGATTTGCGAGGCGCTGGAGTACATTCACAGCCAGGGGGTCGTACACCGCGATCTGAAGCCGGAAAACATCATGATCGACGCGGAAGACAACATCAAGCTCATTGACTTCGGCATCGCGGCCCACATTGGAGCGCGGCGGCTGACTTTCGCCAAGTTCACACAGACTATGGGAACGCCCGACTACATCTCCCCCGAACAGGTCAAAGGCAAACGCGGCGATGCGCGCAGCGACATCTACGCTTTGGGAGTCATGCTTTACGAAATGCTCACCGGGAAGGTGCCGTTCACCGGGCCCAATGCCTTCATCATCATGAACGACCGGCTGCTGAACAACCCCATCCCGCCGCGCGAAATCGATCCCACCGTCTCCCCCCAGTTGCAGGAAATCATCTATCGCGCCCTGGAACGCGACCCCAAGAACCGCTACGCCACAGCCCGCGAATTTGCCTGGGACCTCGAGCATCAAGACCAGGTCGGAGTGGCTGACCGCCCGGAGCTGAGGGACTGGAAACGGCGGCGCTCGCCGTGGCCGAGAAGAATCTTCTTTTATGTGATGCTGGCGCTGATTCCGGTGATCATTTTTGGTTTGCTGCTTTACGTGGCGCGGTACTCCCACTGAGCCGGAAAGCGGAAACTCGAAAGTGGAAAATGGAAAGTGGAAACTGGAAACCCACAATCTGCCTACTGTCGTGCTGATCCCGCTTTGCGGGAGAGGCATCCCCTTTTCGTGGTATTGGGGATGGCCTTCCTTGAGACAGGTTAAGATTGAGGTCTACGCTTGCAGGGGGGCTTTACATAAGGTGTAATAGACTGCATGGACGCGAAGGGGCAAGCCGCCATTGAAATTCTGAAAAGGTTACGCGGGGAGGGTTTTCAAGCGTTCCTGGTGGGCGGCTGTGTGCGCGACCTGGTGATGGGCTTCGTTCCCAAGGACTATGACATCTCGACCGACGCTGCTCCGGGGCAGGTGGTGCAGCTTTTTCCGGAAAGCCTGACGGTAGGGGCTCAATTCGGCGTGGTGATTGTGCCGCGCGAAGAAGGCAACGTGGAAGTGGCGACTTTCCGCAGTGATGGACGCTACACCGACGGGCGGCATCCGAGTCAAGTCCGGTACGCAAAAACTCCGCAGCAAGACGTCTTGCGACGCGACTTCACCGTTAACGGCCTTCTTTACGATCCGCTGAAGGAGGAGGTACTCGATTACGTGAGCGGGCAGGCGGATATCCGCGCGCGTCGTCTCCGCACCATCGGCGACCCTTATGAGCGCTTCAGTGAAGACCGCCTGCGAATGCTGCGCGCGGTGCGTTTTGCGGCGCGGCTGAAATTCACCCTGGATGCTGCGACGGAGGAAGCTATACGGAAACAGGCGGCGGAGATCCGCCAGGTGAGCGCCGAGCGGGTGCGGGACGAAATCCTGAAGATCCTCACCGAGGGGCAGGCCCGGCAGGGTTTCGAACTCCTGGATGTGACGGGTTTGCTTCAGGAGGTGCTGCCGGAAATCAAGCGCCTGCAAGGGGTGGCCCAGCCCGCGGAGTTCCATCCCGAGGGGGATGTGTGGGTGCATACGATGATGATGCTGGAGGGCCTGCGCTCGCCCACCCCGACGCTGGCTTTGGGAGTGCTCCTCCACGACGTGGGCAAGCCGCCTACATTTTCCGTCCGCGAACGCATCCGGTTCGATAACCACGTGGAAGTAGGAGCAAAGATGGCGGAGGAGATTTGCAGTCGCCTGCGGCTTTCCTCGCGCCAGACGGAACAAGTGGTCGAACTGGTGAGGCACCACCTGCGCTTCAAGGATTTTCCACGCATGCGGCGCTCCACCCAGGTTCGTTTCCTGCGCCTGCCTGGATTTGAGGAACACCTCGAGTTGCACCGGCTGGACTGCCTGGCGAGCCATGGCGATTTAAGCACTTATGAAATGGCGAAGCGTCTGCTGGAGGAGATACCCGCCGAGGAAATCCGACCGGCGCCGCTCCTGCGGGGCGACGACCTGATTGCCCAAGGGTACTCGCCAGGGCCGATTTTTAAGGAAATCCTTCAGGCGGTCGAAGATGCGCAATTGGACGGCAAGATACACACCCCCGCCGAGGCGCTAGGCCTGGTGGTAGAGCGGTTTCCCCCTTCCCGCCCCTAGAAAAGCAGCCGTCAGCCATCAGCGGTCAGCCATCAGCAATCAGCAGGAAGCGAATGGAGTGATTCCAGGAACTGAGAACTGAGAACTCATAGCTGAGAGCTGATAGCTGATAGCTGACCGCTGCTTTCTGTGGGCGGACCGGCAAAGGGCTTGACGTGAGGCTGGAAACCTGCAAGCGTTAACCCTTGGAGACGAACTAGACTTTTCCTTGCCCGCAAGCATCGAAAGGTCTAAGGGCTTTTGGGAGGATTCGAGAAATGAACATGAGGCTAACCATGAAAATGACCTATTTGCTCGGCATTCTAGCTGTGACGCTTGTGGCGTTGCCTGGGGCGGCCCCGGCACAAGACCTGGTAAAGGAAGCCCTAAGCGGATTTCCGACTCAGACGATTCGGCTGGAATTCTCAAGCCCCGCGAAGCTGCGGGGCCTTCCCAATTACGCGAGTCTCCGCACAAGGTACGTGGGGCCGAGACTGCGCAAGCTTGTTGATGAGCTTGGGCAACTCGGCATCCGCGAAGAGGACATCTCAGGTCTGGTTCTCGGCTGGCAGCCCGGAAGCGCAGAAATGGGATTGTACGGCTTTGCCACCGGCCGCTTTAGCGCCCAAGCGATAACGCAAAGCGCTGAGCAGCGGAACATGGCGGCCACGCCGGTGGCAGGGAAGCCAGCCTACTGCCTCGAGGCGGGGTTGGCGGGGACATGCGTCGTGGTGCTCCAGGATTCCCTCGGAGCGTTTGGTTCCCTGACGGCGCTTACTTCCATGCTGGAAGCGCGCGAGGGCCAGGTTCCCAGTCTTAGCTCTGACAACCGCTTTCCAAGTCTCGTGGCCGGCGCGAACAAGGACGCGCCGATCTGGGGCGTGGCCGTGGGTTCTGCGGTGGCGGATTGGTTCCGAGGTTGGATGCCCAACCAGGGGAACATCAAAATGGACTGGAGTAAGGTTTTCGGAGACGTCAACTCCCTTACCTACAGTGTGGCAGCCGGTGACGACGTCACCCTGGGCTTGAAGATGGACTGCAAGTCTTCGGAGTCTGCCGCCAGCTTGCGGCAGGTCCTGGAGGGATTGAAATTGGTTCAGAAAATCGCGTGGGACAGCCAAAATCCGGGCAAGCCGAATCCTTACCAGGCGATGGATGTAGGACTAGAAAGCAACCAGGTTTCTCTGAAGCTCACCACGGGGTATTCGGAGCTGGAGCTCGCCAGCGGAGCTGCGGGAACGGCGAATTAAGCGGGCGGTTCCCGGCGGTCGAAGGTCAGGCCTTTAGCCCTGCCGTACACTGGCCCCTCCCTCCTCCCCATGGTAGAGGGGCTGAGGTGCGCGCCTTCGCCGCGTCCTCTTTAACCTCTACGGGAGGACTTCATGAGCCCTCGTTAGGGTCTCATCCTTTTGCTACTTACCATTACTGGGTTTGGCTACCCTATCCAGTCGGGCGGTTCCTCAGGCGTTCAGATGGGCAAAAACACATCCTCACAGGTTCCTTAGGGGCGAACTTCCACATGACTTCATCTCCCAGCCCCCAAAACAGTACGAAAGTGCTACAAAGACCGAAAATTCCCGAGGGTGGTTTATGTTGTGGTGTTATCCCTACAAAAACGCAAGATAATGTACAAACCGGGGCGAAACCTCTGAAAAAGCCTAAGAACTTTCTAAGAAACCCCCACAACTTTGGAAAACCGCTTGACAACCCCCAGCCCCAAGGGTATATGCGTAACAAGAGACAGTATGTAGTCGCTTTTTTGGTTAGTGCTGGTCTTTAGAAGCCATTGGGGGGAAGAATTCAGTCGCGGGGTTGAACGCATGGCAGAAACCAGAGAGGTCATGGACATACGGGAAGCGTCGGAGTACTTGGGAGTATCCCGCGAAACGCTTTACAAGTATGCCTATGAGGAGAAGATTCCTGCTTTCAAGTTAGGTAACCGGTGGAAGTTCAAGAAAACGCTCCTGGACCGT
>Ga0116106_1000494_pt1 | contig 22196 bp, 17 predicted proteins | sample June2015DPH_6_50_FD_89717 | JGI IMG/M metagenome (GOLD analysis project Ga0116106, IMG submission 89717) | Peatland microbial communities from SPRUCE experiment site at the Marcell Experimental Forest, Minnesota, USA - June2015DPH_6_40 | ecosystem: Environmental > Terrestrial > Soil > Wetlands >...
ACTTCGCTCCGTCCTACGGACTCCGCTCCGTGAGAGGCCCCTCCACCACACCTTCACCCAGTAAACGATGTGCTTGCGGTGATCCCTCACCGTGAACGGTCAACGATGTCCTTGCGGCTGTGACGTAGGCAGAAGACCCCCGACAAATTGAGGGGTCCTCCCACCGACGTCTATGAAGCTCCCAAAATCGGGGCGCCGAGATTCGAACTCGGGACCTCACCGACCCGAATTATGGGTAGCTGAACCAGTTTGACGATCAATCGCCTGCAAACTAGCCGGTTTTGTGTGAGTGATGAGGTGTCGCCGGTGTGCCGATATCGGCACACGTCAGGGGGGTTTGGGCATACAAACGGCTCGTATGACCAAACGCGGCCGCGGCCCGGCCGTTGACGACCGAATGTCGGCGACCACCGACAGTTGCGGTGCGGAGCGGGGCGACGCTAGCGTGCAGCGTGTCCTCGCGGCTTGTGCCACAGGATCATGCGGGCGGGCGGGATGCGAAGGCCGCGGCTGAGCAGCACAAGCGTGTCTAGGCTCGGCTCGCGTAGACCGCGCTCGAGGAGGCTGATGTGAGTCCGGTGCAGGCCCGTGTCCGTGCCGAGCTGCTCCTGACTGATCCCGCGCCGCCTGCGTGCGGCACGGAGCCGGGCTCCGAAGTGGGGCGTCATCGCCGGCCGTGGTGTTCCTATCGCAGCCATGCCTCCCGGGGAGGGTACGCCTAAAGCGCGTGGGCGTCAACGCCTGGGAGCTTTCGCTGTGGACTTGACGATCGGGAGCATGCGATGTTTCCGGCCCGATGTCTCGCGCGCCAGCACCCGATCCCGCGCTTGCCGCTGTGCTGCGCCAACTACGCGAACGTCGTGGGCTGACGCAGGAATCGCTGGCCTTTCGCTCGGGCGTGTCGATCAGCTCGCTTGGTCGAATCGAGCTTGGGCGCGCGAGCGCGGCGTGGACGACTGTGGTGCAGCTCGCCGACGCCCTCGGCGTGAGCATGGCCGAACTCGGCGCAGCCGTAGACGAGCAGCGCTAGCCCAGCTCGCACAGCGCCTAACTCGGATCTGGCTGATCGCGGCTGGCTGCTGCTATGGCCTAACGCGGTGCACGCGCTGGATGCGCTGGAACACGGTCGCGCTGCTCGGCGACGCCGCCCACGCGATGGAGCCTCGATCGTCTCCACCCCGACGGCGCGATGTCCGTCGCGTAGATCCCGAGCCCCCGCGCCACCCCCGGACCGGAGACGAAGCACCGCTCTTCGATGATCGCGTCAGCCCGCGCAGAGTCCGTGTAATGGAAAAGAAACTCACGCCCGGCACCCGCCTGGAGTTGTCCCAGCGTCACGGCCGGACCGTATCGAGGGTCTCAGATGTCCGGCTCGGCGCCGCTGATCCTCGTCCGCAGGGCGTGCTACAAAAACTGCATGTCCCCGACACCAGCCATCCCGATCGCCTCCGCCGGCCCGCTCGCGTGCGTGATCTGCGTGCTCGGGCTGCTCGGCGCCATCGCGTGGATCGGCTGGCGCTTCGGCCCCACGCTCGCGCGGGTGAGCGGATGGTGCTCATGGTGGGTAGCGTGGGCATGCGGCAGCCGGAGCGGCTACGGCTACTGCGTCGCCTTCGCCGCCTTCGGTGTGCTCGCGTGGGGCACCGGGACAGTGTGGTACGTGCGCCGGCGCGGCCGCTGGCCGTCGACGCTCTCCGCGCGGCTGTTCACCCGCCTGCTCGGCGAGCGCGCCCAGGTCGGACAGATCGAGCTACCCGCGGTCCTCGTCGTTCCCGGCCGCCGGCGCTAGCGTCTCCCCCACGTGCGAGCTGCCCTCGGCCGCACGCGCTGTCCGCGTCTCGCGCATCCCTCCCGCCCCGCTCCCCGCTCTGAGCATCCGTGCTCGTCCGGCCCTCCCGTCCGTCCTCCGTAGGCATCCCTGCCGCCCCGCTCCGCTGCGCTCCGCAACGCGGCACACAGTTGCACCTAAAGAGTGCTAGATATAGCTAAACATCGCTAGTTTTGCTAATTTGGTTTCAATTGTGCTCTCCATCGGCAAGATCGCGCTGGGCCAGCACCGCTACTACGAGCAGCAGGTAGCGCGTGGCGGCGATGACTACTACTCGGGGCGCGGCGAGGCCCCAGGGGAGTGGATCGGCGCGGGCGCCAAGGCGCTCGGGCTCTCCGGGCGCGTGCAGCCGGAGCAGTTCAACGCGCTGATCGCCGGGCTCGATCCGCGCGACCCCAGCGCGCGGCTCCGCTCCTCACCACGGGACCCGAAGATCGCGGCGTTCGACCTGACGTTCAGCGCGCCGAAGTCCGTGAGCGTCCTGTTCGCGATCGCGCCGGAGACGACCTCGGGCGCTCTCGTCGCCTGCCACGAAGAGGCCGTCAGAGCGGCGCTCTCCTATCTCGAGGACACCGCGGTGATGGTCCGCCGCGGCCACGGCGGCGAGCGCGTCGAGGCGGCCGGGGGTCTGATCGCGGCCGCCTACCGGCATCGCATGAGCCGCGCGCTGGACCCGCAGCTGCACACCCACGTCGTCGCCGGGAACCTCGCGCGTGGACCTGACGGTCGCTTCACCGCGCTGCACAGCACGCTGCTCTACGCGGCGGCGAAGACGACAGGGACGCTGTACCAGGCGCACCTGCGAGCGCTCGTCAGCGAACGCCTCGGCCTCGAGTGGGGCGAGCTCCACAACGGCGCGGCCGAGCTCGCCGACGTGCAGCGCCCGGTGATCGAGCACTTCTCAACCCGCCGCCACGAGATGCAGCGCGAGGCCGAGGCGGGCGGGATCGGGCTGGGTACGAAGGCGTCCGCGGAGCGGGCCGCGCTCGCCACGCGCGAGCGCAAGCAGTACGGCCTTGAGACGCACACCTGGCGCGAGGAGGTGCGAGCACGCGCAGGCGAGCTCGGGCTCGGCGCGCACGAGGTAGCCGCGCTGCTGCAAGCGAGCAGCGAACGCTCCGCGGATGACCTGGTCGTGCGCGGTGGTGTGGACGAGCGCGCCTTGGGCGATCTGCTGGCGGGCGCCGAGGGTCTGACCGAGCGCACGAACACCTTCGACGAGCACCCCGTGCTGCAGGAGTTCGCGGTTGCCGCGCGGCAGGGCGCGCTCGTGCCCGAGGTGCGGGCGCAGGGGCAGCGCTTCGCCGAGCGCGCGGACATCATCCCCACGGCGCGTGGCGAGATGACGACCGCCGAGCTCATCAGCTGCGAGCGACGGTTGATCGCATCCGCGATCGGCCGCGCCGGCGAGGGGGCCGGCATCGTCGACTCCTCGCTCGTCGACCGGGCGCTCGCCGGCGCGGACCGCCCGCTGAACGCCGACCAGGCCAGCGCCGTGCGCGCGGTCCTCAGCAACGGCCACGGCGTGAGCGTGATCCAAGCGCTCGCCGGCACCGGCAAGACCTACACCGCCGGTGTCCTGCGACAGGTCTACGAGCGCGCTGGCTATGAGGTGCTCGGCGTGGCGCCCACCGGCCGCGGTACCCGCGAGCTCACCGAGGAGGCCGGCGTCGCGGCGCGCACTCTGGACCGACTGCTGATCGACGTGGAGATGCTCGGCGCTGAGCTCCCCCAGGGATGCGTTCTCATCCTCGACGAGGCGGGCATGGCCCCGACCAGGCACAGCGCGCGGCTACTCCAAGCCGCCGAGCAGGCCGGCGCGAAGGTCATCGCGATCGGCGACCCGGGCCAGCTCGCCTCCGTGCAGGCCGGCGGCTGGCTCGCCGCCGTCGGCCGCGCCGTCGGGGTCATCCACCTCACAGAGGTCATGCGCCAGCGCGACCCCGCCGAGCGCCGCGCGCTCGCCGCACTCCACGAGCACCGCCCACACAGCTACCTCGAATGGGCCGATCGCGCGGGGCGCATCGAGACGTTTAGCGAGCCGGCCGACGCACACACCCAGGCGATCGAGGAGTGGGCTCGCGCCACGGCCGCGGTCGGACCTGGGCAGGCGGTGATGATCGCGCGCGAGAACGACACGCGCGATGCGCTCAACCGCACGGCGCGCGAGCTGCGACGCGACCTCGGCGCGCTCGGCGAGGAACGCACCTACGACGATCTCAAGCTCGCCGTCGGCGACCGCGTCATCTGCCGCCGCAACGACCGGGAGCTCGACGTCGACAACGGGATGCGCGGCACGGTCCGCCACCTCGACTCAGACCGAGTCGTCATCGACACCGACTCAGGGCTCGTGCGCGAGCTATCCAGCTACTACGCCGCAGAGCACGTCGAGCACGCCTACGCGCTCACCGGACACGGCATGCAAGGAGGCACCGTCGAGGCAGCGACCGTCGTCGCAACTCCCCACGACCTCACCGCCGGCTGGAGCTACACGGCACTATCCCGCGCACGCGGCCACACACGGCTGCTCATCTACGAGAACCGCTCCGCCGAGGAGCGCAGCGAGTTCGCACCGACAGACCAGACTCCGGCAACCAGCGGGAATGAGCTACTCGCTCGCGCTGCGCAGCGGATGCTCGAGCGCGACGACGAGGATCTCGCGATCGAGCAGCTCCCCGGCGCCGGTCGAGCGGACGACGCCGACGCAGCCCGCGCAGCGGGCAGCCCAAGAGAACCACGACATGAGCACACAGCCGCGCGCACCGAGGGCCCGATGATCGCGAGCGCAGATCTCCTGCACGAGCTGGAAGATCGCATCCAGCAGCTGCGCACTCAGGTCGGGGCGCTGCCAATGCGTCAGCTACAGCGCATCGAGGACCTCGACGCACGCGCGATCACGCTCACCACCCAACGCGGACAGATCACCCGGCGCATCACCGATCTGCCGCAGCCACGCCGACGCCTCGGACGCGAACAAAACCCAAACCCGGTCGAGCGCGCGCACCTGACGGGAGCTCTGCAAGCAGCCAATCACGAGCTCGACGCACTGCTCGCCGAGCGCCAGCGCCTTGCACGGGAGCTGGGCGATCCGAGCGAGATCCGTGCCGAGCGCGACGGGCTGCAGCGCACGCTCAGCCAGATCACCCGAGAACACACTGCGATCCTTGACGAACTCGCCGAGCGCGAGGTCCGTGCCCCCAGCGCGTGGGCCGAGCGCGCCTTGGGTCAGCCTCCCGCCGACACGCGGCTGCGCAACGAGTGGGAGGAAGGGGTTCGCTACGTCGCACGCTACCGCCTCCAATACGACGTCAGCGACCCCAATGACCCGCTCGGCACTCATCCCGAGCCGGGAGACCGGCAGCACGACTGGCAGCGCGCCCGCCAAGCCCTCGATCGCCGCGTGCAGCACCTCACATGCAACCTGGAACCCGAGCGTGAAGTAGACCTCCAAATAGAACTTTAGTCAGTCCGACTCCGCGGCATAGGACGCACCGAGGGAGCCCTGCACTCTGCGGGACTCTTGCCCGTCCGATTCCCCGCGCAGGCATGAGCGAAAAAACGCCGTAATGTCCACGGCAGCTCAGGTCGAGACGCAGAGTCAGGAATGCCGGGCCGTTTCGAGGACGCGCGCTTGTATAGCGTCCTGGAAGCAACGATCGGTATCGTCACAGTGGTTGTGTTGCTCGGCCTCGGCTTGTATCTCACGCGAGGTGGTGGCACTGTTCCGGGCGGAGTCGATGATCCCGCCCGTCCCGGTCCTTACGGTCCAGTCCGGCCGCCAGAGCCGATCGGCAGTCGTCGTAAATCGTCGCGCGATTCGCCTTCTGACTCGCTCAGTCCGGACGCCGAAGCTGAGCTTTGGCAACGTGAGCGAGAGCGATACCAAAAAAAGGATCAGACACCGTGAGGACTAGTTCAATGGGACTGCTTCAATGCATCAATCGCCAAACGCCGGAATCATTCATCCAGTAGCTTGACCTGAGCCACAGCCGCTAACGACCACGACCATAACACCCACTGTCTGCTGCACATTTATCGCGTCAGTCTACGACCTCTCTACTGACGGCGCGAGCGTCGCAACGCGCCCTTTGCAATGCGGCTACCCAACTCAGCCATCCGCGTTGTGACCGCTAGCCACTCCGGGGCGGCGTGGGGCGAGTTCAAGCTAGGCAAGGGGTCGCGGAAACCGACGGATTGGCTGCGTCGCGAAGCTAAGTGCCAGCGCGGGTACCAGAGTACGACTTACCCAGCTCCTTGACGTATTCACCTGCAATACGAGAAACCTCCTCGTGTCGCATCGCCGCGTCCCTGGCTGCATGTCGTATCGCCCCAAGGTCGCCGCCTTCGAGTGATACGTAGTAATTGTGCACCGCCCCAAAATACTCACCAAATTGCGCTACGAGCTTATGATGCGTCTCTCTCCACCGTCGTGGCGGGCGTACCTTTAAGAGCTTCTCGGTGCTCCGCTGGAGCGGCCCCTCCAGTCTGTCCTTTCCGCTTCCCGCAGCATCTATGAAGTCGTCGACGCCGCGCCTCAGCACAAGAACATACTGTCCCTCTGGCTCAGTTTTCAGCTCATCGCACAGCCGCAGAAGCTCTAGGCGCTTCTCGTAGAGACAAACAGCCCGCTCGTCCAGTGGCCCGTCGTAGGCCACATCTACATCATAAATCTCCCGCATGCAGCGAAGGATGTCTCGATGCGGACCAACGAGATCTCGCGGTGAGTCGCGCTCGCTAAGGTTTCTTATCATCAGCCTCATCTGCTCCTGCCGCCGCCGATTGATGTGGTCCGCTTCAAGCGGAAGCATCCGAAGTACGTCGCGCATCGCCAACGCGTACGCGTCATCTCCCCACGGCCTTACCCAGATTCCGCTTAGCCAGGTCACAGGAATCGCCAAGGCCACGCCTGTCCATCCGAGGACCGTGTCACCATCGGCCAGTAGGGTGAGTGCTATGGCCACAAAAGCAAGAGCCGGAAGAAACGCCCATCCGTGTAGACGTTGCGTGACGTGTGCACGGGCCCGCCGCGCATGGGTTAGCGTTCCACCGCGTGGGATGCCATGTCCGCTATCCGCCACCATCTCTGACCAAGAGTCTAGCATGAGATGTGTATGCCATTTCACCCAAACACAGGTACCGGCTCTGGATCCCATCCCGGCGTGCCCCATGGGCCGTCTTGAGGGTCAACCGGCGGCATCTCGCCAGGACGTGGCTCTTCTCCTGAGCAGTCGCTGAGCACCACCACACCAGTCTCCCAATTACTATTTCCCGTGCCACAGTGCGAGCCTCCACCCCCGCTTGAGCCACCTCCCGAGCTACCTCCTTGCGCTTTACAGCCTTTCGCGGCATGACACGCGCTGAAGCGACTCGCGCCCGACGTCAGTGGGCTCCCGTCGCCGTCCGCACATCCTGCGCCTTCCTGGCCGGTTTCTGCGGCGTATTCGCAGGCCCAGCCTGCGTAGCCTCCGAGTGGCTCTTGCTCGCCTTCCGAGTATTGCGGTCCGGCGGCTCGTGCCGCGGCTTCCGCTGCTTCTCTGGCTGCCGCTTCAGCGGCAGCCTTCGCCGCTGCTTCGCGTGCGGCTTCGCGTTCGATTGATCGTTCGTTTTCGGCGTTGTTGAAGGCGTATAGGTAGGCGCCTTCGACGTATTCGCCGGTTGGGTCGGAGCTGTTGACGGGGTCGCCGAAGGTGTATGCGTAGGCGTTTGCGGAGCCCCCTGGTACGGGGTCTGGCTGGAGGAAGCGTCCTAGTTGCGGGATGTAGGAGCGAGCGCCCATGTCGATTATGCCCGAGGGGAGTTCGGTGGCGATTACGCCGGCGCCGAGCCAGGAGTATTTGGGTGGGCTGCTGGTGGTCGGTACGCCGTACTCGCTGGTTTCGGTGGCCGTTTCCAGGCCGGTTGCGGTTTCTGAGAGGGAGGCGGTGGCGATGATGTCTCCGTGTAGGTTGGCGAGTTGGAGCACGGGTGTGCCGCCGTTGGCCTGTACTGCGGTTAGCTGGCCGTTGATCCCTGAGATGTTGCGTGTCCATTCGGAGATGTTGCCGGTCCATGAGGGGGTGGCGCCGGGTCCGTCGTAGTGGGAGGTCAGGGCGGATGCTTTTTTGCCGGTGGCGACGATTTCGAGGGTGCGTCCGGCTGGGTCGAGGTTGTAGCCGATCGTCTCGCCGTTTTGGGTCTGGGTGTCGAGCTGGTTGTCTGTGTAGTAGGTGCTGGTGAGTTCTTCGGCGGGTTCTTTGCCGCCTGCGTCGGTGGCGGGTAGGGCGGTGATGTCTCCGAAGGTGTTGTAGCTGAGGCCGGTGTCGGTGAGGCGGTTGGCTTCGTCGTAGGTGTGTTTTTCGACGGTGCCGCCTTCGGTGGTGCATTCGTTTTTTGAGTTTGGTTCGCGGGTGGTTAGGCTTGTGCGGTTGGTTTCTTCGTCGTAGGTGTAGATTCGGGTTGTGCAGCCTTTCCCGGCGGGGGTGTTCTGTATTTGGGTGAGCCGTCCGGCGGTGTCGTAGGTGTAGGCTTGATGGGCGGTCGTGCCGTTTTGTAGGGTGTTGGTTTGTTCGAGCCACTGGCCTTGGGCGGAGGGCACGATTTTGTCGTTGAACCATGTGCATTTTTCGCTGCAGTGTGTGGTCTTGACGTACTGGAGATTGGTTGGCTTTCCGGTTTGGTTGTAGGTGTGGGTGGCGGTCATGCCGTTCGGGTAGGTCTCGGTGAGCATGTTGCCTTCGACGTCGTAGGTGGCGGCAAACGCGAGTTTGGATGAGCCGTATTCGCTGAGGAGTTCTGCGAGGAATCCGGTGGTTTCGTTGTATCCGTAGGTTTCCGTGCCCTTACCGGTGTTGATTTTCTTGACACGCCCGTCGATGTCGTATTCGTAGGTGGCGGTGTTTTCGCCGGCGTCGGTGTAGCTCGTGAGTTGCCCGAGGGTGTTGTAGACGCTGGTGATTGTCTTGCTTGACGTGCTTTGCTTTTCGAGGGCCCCGGTTTTTTCGTTGTATTCGTTGGTTACTGTTGGTAGTGCTGTGCCCACTGTGGAGCTGACGGTGCTGGTTTTCAGTCTGCCGGCCGCGTCGTAGGTGTCGGTGTTTGTGCGTTTTGTTGCGCCGATGGTTTCGACGGTTGTTTCTGGCTCGTCCCACACGTTGTATGTGTAGCTGGTGACGGGTAGTTCGGGTAGTTCTGCGGTGTGTGGTTGTGCGCCGGGTTCGGTTTGGCAGGGTAGACCGGCCCATTCGGGGTGGTTGCGGCAGGTGAGGACTTCGGCTTCTTCTTTGGCGGTGTAGTAGATGGTCTTGGTGTTGTGGACGGCCTCGTTGGCTGGGGTCCATTGCTCGACGCGGTTGTTGCCGCTGTCGACGATGTAGGCGCTGCCTGCGGCGTTGATTGCGATACCGAGTGGTCCTTTGAGTTGCCCTTCGCCGCTGCCGCCGGAGGCGAACCTCGCTAGGAAGGTGCCTGACGAGCTGAACTCTTGGACGCGGTTCTGGGCGCCGTCGACGACGTAGAGATTTCCGGCGGAGTCGGCTGCGATGTCGGCTGCTTCGAGGAACTCGCCGCTGCCGGTGCCTTCGACCCCGAACTGGCCGAGGTATTTGCCGGCTGGCGAGAGCTCCTCGATGCGGTGGTTGCCGGCATCGACGACATATAGGTTGCCGCCGGAGAACGTGAGGTTGCCTGGCTCGTCGAACTGTCCTTCCCCGGAGCCTTTGGTGCCGTAGGTGGCCATGAAGGTGCCGGCGGCGGAGAACTCCTCGATCCGGTTGTGTTCGCCGTCGACGACCCACACGTTTCCGCTCGAGTCGACCTTGACCCCGTCCGGGCATCCGAACTGGCCAGGTTCGGATCCGCCGCTGCCGAACGTGCGGACGTATTCGCCGGAGGAGTTCAGCTCCTCGATGCGGCTGTTGCCGCAGTCGCCTACATACACGTTGCCCGTGCTCTGGTTCACGCCGATTCCAGTTGGGTTGGCGAACTGTCCGTGCCCGGAGCCTTTGGTGCCGTATGCCGCAATGAATTTCCCGGTCGATGAAAGCTCCTGGACACGGTTGTTATTGAAATCTGTAACCCACAGGTTGCCGTGGCCGTCTACGGACACGTCGACCGGGAACGAAAACTGGCCGTTGCCGGAGCCCGCGCTCCCGAACTGTGATGAGAAGCTCATGCGTGCGCCGCCGGTGCCCTGTGGCAGCCACTCGGATATCCGGGCGTTGTCCTGGTCGGCGATATACACCTCACCGCTTGCGTTGACCGCGAGTCCGGTTGGGGTGTTGAGCTGGCCTTTGCCTGATCCGTAGCTGCCGAATTCGGTGAGGAACTTGCCGGCGGGCGTGAACTCCTCGATCCGGCTGTTGCCAGCGTCCGAGACGTAGAGGTCGCCGCTGGTCGAGTTGACGGCGATCGACACCGGGTAGCTGAACTGGCGTTCGCCTGAGCCTTTGCTGCCGAACTGTGCCAGATAGCCGCCCGAGGGGGAGAACTCCTCGACCCGGTCGTTGCCGTAGTCGACGACGTAGATCTCGCCTTCGTCAAGCGCGATGCCGGTCGGTTCGGTGAGCTGCCCGTTGCCTGTGCCTTTGCTGCCGAACTGCGTCATGTACGCGCCCGCCGATGAAAGCTCCTCGACGCGGTTGTTGCCGGAGTCCAGGACCCAGATGTCGCCCGTGGAGTCGATGGCCAGGGCGACCGGTCCGTTGAACTCGCCGTTGCCGGAGCCCGCGATGCCGGCTTTGCAGCCGCTTTTGCAGACCTCGAGTTCTGCTTTGCCGTCGCTCACGCCCCATCCGATCGCAGCAACGAATTCCCCGGCGGAGCTGAGCTCCTCGACGCGGTTGTTGCCGGTGTCCGCGACGTACACGTTGTTCGTGCCTTGGTTGACCGCGACGTCCCAGGCGTTTGAGAACTCGTCAACCCCCGATCCTGCCGAGCCGTACGCCTGGAGGAATGTTCCGGATGACGAGAACTTCTCGATTCGGCTGTTGCCGTAGTCAGAGACCCAGAGGTTGCCGCTGGAGTCAACCGCGACGCTCTCGGGGTGATTGAACTGCCCATTGCCTGACCCCGCAGTCCCGAATGTGCCGGTGTAGACAGGTGGATACACGACTTCCTTATCAGCTGCGGGGGCCTTGCTTTCGACGGGGTTCCCGGTCGTGCGGTTGTAGAGCGTCTTGTGTACGAGATCCAGGCCGCCTGGATCGGTCGTGACGGCGGTCGGCTTGCGCAGCTTCCACCCGAGGCCTTCTTGGCCGGAGTAAGCGGTCGCGGTTTCGCGTATGTTTTCTTCTTTGCCCGAGACCTCGGCTCCTTGGATCGTCTTTGTGACGAGATGGTACGGGCCGCCTTCGGACGGGGCGCCTTCGTCGTAGCTGTACACCACGTGGGTACGTGCTTCGACCTCGCTCCCGCTTGTCAGCTCGAGCGTGTGCTGGGGGCCTAGCGTGCTAAGCAGCTCGGCGCCTGGTTCGCTGCCTTTTTCTTCGTAGCTGTCTTCCTCGCTAAGCAGCTTCGCGAGTTCGGCGGATTTACATTTTTCTTTGGATTCACAGGTTTCTTTGAGGGCCGCGGCGCGGTTGTCCGCGCTCAGCGTCCGTGTGACGTCGTTGATCGCGTTGTATTCGCTCGTTGAGATGTCGTATTCGCTCGGTGCTTTACCTCCGGACGGGGCGGACACGTTGACCGTGCGTCCCTTGCTATCCAGGTACTCGACAGTCGCTCGCTTGTAGCTTTTCGCCGGCCAACCCTCCGGTTCGTCCGGCGGAAAGATCGCGGTCGCTTCCGCGGGAAGGTCGTTGGTCTGCCCCCACTTTTCAACTTCCGAGGCGCTCATCGTCGCCAGCCCTGTGATCCCGCCGGCGAGCGGCACCTGGTAGTCGATCGTCGTGACGGCACTCGTCCCGAGTGTTGGCGGGGCTTGTATCGGCTCTTCGCTCGGCCCGGTTGGAGCCCAGACGTCGACCCGGTTGTTGCCTTCGTCGCCGACATACATCGCGCCGCTCGTAGGGTTGATCGCGATGCCCGCCGGGTCCTCGAGGTCTTCATGTTCTGAGCCGAATTTCCCGAAACTTTCGACGTATTTTCCTTCCTGGGAAAACGCCTGCACGCGGCCCGTTGCGTACGAGGCGACGTAAAGGTCACCGTTCGGTTCGTCCGTCGCGATCGCTGACGGATCGCTGACCTTTTCCGTTTCGCTACCGGTGTTACCGAATTCGCGGACCCATTCGCCTGTTGAAGTCTTCAGCTCCTGTATCCTCTGGTTTTCGAGATCGGTAACGTATAGGTTCCCGCCCGCGAACGCGACGCCCGAGGGGTGCTCGAACTGGCCCAGTCCTTTTCCTGCTGCTCCGTAGCTCGCCATGAGGCCCCCAAACGGCGCTTCGTACTCGGTGACCTTGTCGGCGCCCGTGTTGGCGACCCAAATGTTTCCGCTGGAGTCGATCGCGATCCCATGTGGGTCCGAAAAACCTTCTCCGAAGACGAAGTACAATTCGCCTGAGGCCGAAAACACGTCGACACGGTTGTTAGCGGCATCAGCGACGTAGATTTCGCCGGTGGTGTGGTTGATCGCGATACCGTCTGGACTGAGCGAGCTCACGGTTCCCGCTTTGCAGCTACTGGTGCACGTTTGCAATTCTTCTTTGCCGTTGCTGACGCCCCAGCCAAGCGCCTCAATGAACGCGCCTGAGGCGGAGAACTCCTCGAGCCGGTGGTTGCTGGTGTCGGCGACCCACACGTTCCCGTTCGACGCGACGGCCGCGGCCGTTGGCTGAGCGAACTGCCCCGCGCCATTTCCGCTCGTGCCGAAGGTGGACGAGTACCCGGGCAGCGCGATCGGGACGGCACTACTCGCGGCGCTCGCTGCTGCGGTCGACCCGTTCGCGTTGGTGGCGGTGATCTGTGCCACCAGCGCGTGTGCGTAGTCGGCCATGACCGGCGTGTAGGTCTGGTTGCTCGCGCCGAGAATCGCGGCGCATTCCGCGCCCGCACTGTTGCAACGCTCCCACTGATAGCCGTAGCTCAGTGGGGTATTGCTCCAGCTCCCGTTCGTCACGCTTACTGTTGTGCCGATTACCGGGTGCGTCGTTGATAGCGCCGGCACGGTTTTGATTATGGGTTCCGATGCCGTGCTGAGTTCCGTCGCTGCGCTCGGCCGGATGACTGATAGCAGCCGCCCGGTGCTGGCGTCGCTCGCGATTGTCCCGTAGTGCAGTAGCCACGGCTGCTGTCCGGGTGCTGAGACGGCCGTGACGTGATTTTCGCTGTCGTAGCCGTAGGTGACCTTCAGTTCGTGTTCGACCTGTGGATTCCACTCGGCCCTGAGCCTGCCCTGTTTGTCCCACTTGTAGTCGGCGACCGGGGTTTTGGCCATCGCTTTGGTTGCGGGGTTGTATGCGCGGAAGATGACTTCTTTGAGACGGCCGATGTAGTCGCCCCATTCTTTCGGGCCTTCTCCAGTCGCGGTTTTGCTGGTCGCGTATTTGAATTCGAGTGCGCGGCACCCCGCGACGAGTTCTTCTTTGTTTTCTAGCCGGCTCAGGCATGTCGTCACCCCGGCGGGTTCGGGCGCCAACGCGTATCTCGGGCGGCTTATGCCTTCGCTCGTTTCGTAGATGTAGCGCACGGTCTGCGAGGGCAGCGGCCCTTCCTGTGTCGTCGGTCGCCACAGGCTCGCTGTCGGCCCTTGCGGCGATGTGAAGCGCGTGCTACCGCCGTTAGCCGCGTCGCTCAGCACGAATTCCGTGAGTTCGCCTTTCGCGTTCTTTCCTTCTGCGAGCGTTAGGTTCGCGTCGCCTGGCGGCGAGACGAATCCGCTTTTGCTGTTGCTCGTGAACGTGGTCTGTCCGCCGTTGGCCGCAGTGAGAGTAGCGTTCCCGTTTGGTAGCTTCGTGATGCTTTCCTGGCCGCCCACGCTTAGGCTCCATTGCGGGCCGAGTGGTCCTTCGCTCCCTGCGCTCAGATGCCGTGATCGGTAGTCGCGTGCGACTTCGAGGTTCGCCCCGGGGGACGCTACGGATACGTCTGTGGCGCTCAACGTCATCTCGCCCGACTGCGGGTTCACCGCGCCAGGACCCACGGAGACCGGCGCAGCGTGATGCACCTTGAGCGTGATTTCGCCCGTGCCTTCGTTATCCGCGTTATCGGTCGCCGTCACCTTGAGCTTGTGTTCCCCGGCCCCGAATTCCCCTCCGTTGATCTGCCATTCCGCTTTCGCTATACACCCCGACCCGGAGCACGAGCCGTTCGCTTTGCCGACTTCACGCCCGTCGACACTCAGCGCCATCGTCTTTACCCCCGCTAGACTGCCGGTCGCTTCGGCTTTGAGCCCATACTCCCCTTCGCCGATTTCGTTGCCGCTCCCCAATCCCGACACCGTAATGCCGGTAGGCGGGATAGCGTCGACTTTGATCATAGCATTGTGTTCGCCCTCTCCCATGACGCTTGACGCAAGATCTCCGATTTTTACTTCTCCATTTGGCATCGCGCTGTTATAGAAGACTGGTTCTTTCACACTTTGGGGGCATTGGATACCGGCGCACAGCCCGCTCGTCCTCAGGTTCTTTTCAGTCAGCAATGTCGAGTTCGCGAACGCGGAGAGCTTTTCCACGCCAATACCGTTTTCTGACGCGGTCATTTCGAACGCGCCCGATTTCGGACCGAGCCAATTGTTCGTTCCGTACAGCACGTTCGGCTGGCCTGCGATCGTCGGATAAGTGGTATTGAAGGATGCTTCGGGAAGGTATTCCTGTGTGATCGTTACGGTCGCTTTCGAGATGTCCTGTTCGCCGCCTTCGCCTTCACCGTTGGACTCGGTTAGAACCTCCCCAGAGTTATTCCAGTTGGGTACGCCGCCGACTTTCAGGTCATGGTTAACTTGGCCGGCCTGGCGTTCGATGTTGTACCACGCCGCTTCCACTTCCCCTTTTGGCGACACTACCAGCATCGAGTTTTCTAGATGCGCACCCGCCTTGGGCCAGCTATCTTCCATCGTGAGCCATTCAACGCTCGAGTGGCCTTGCGTCGTGTAGGCATACGCGCCCCATTCCGACGTTTTATGAGCGCCACCGATGCGCTCAATCCAACGCCAGCTTTCGCCGCTACCAGTTTCTTCCGCCGTGAACTGGCTGCCTTCGTGAATGAAGTGGAAGTTGGAAGGCTGCCTTTTCGTCGAGTCTTCCGCGCGTGGGTCGACCGCGATCGGATACTGATACTCTCCCGAGCTGCGATTGACCCGCAAGAGCAGCTTGTTCCCCGCTACGCTCATCGAGACCGGCACAAGCATGCCCGTCGCGTCCCTGGCACTTGGGGCCGAGATCAATGCCACCGTGACATTCCCGTCCACGACCCTGACCGGCCCCGTGCCCTGGCCGGACTGCACGAGCCTCGCACCGACCGGCATACCAACACGAAAATAGAGCTCCTCAGGGCTATCAACCGAGCGAAGCAGCACGTCTGTCTCAAAGCCATTAGGGATCGGCTTGGCGACGGTATCTGAGTCCAGTTGCGTATTCGCGTACACCACGCTCGCGCCGTCCACAACACCTTCGCCTTCCAACGGGCCCCCCTGCGCGTCGACCGGCGTAAGCGAGACGCCAACGGTCGACAGCCGGACGCCATCACTCAAGCGCTTGGGAATCACAACGCTCACCGCCGGCGTCGTCGGCTCGAACCCACCCCCGCCGTCAGCCAAGCTCAAATCCAGAGGCTTCCGCCGCCCCAGCGCGGTTTCCACCGCCATCGGTTCCGTCGATTCGATCACGGTATGCCTGCCGTCGCCCAGATCGACCTGCGCGACATTATCACGGGGATAGCCGACGATTTTTTGCCCTGCAAGCAACTGCGGCGGCCCGCCAGCCGGTTCGTTGATCGTTTCCGGAAACGCGACCGCGGCCTCCTGGCGCGCCTGCGTGTCGCCCAAGTGCTCGAAGCGCGTACCGGAGGCTCCACGTTCCGCCACCGCAGCCGGATTGCTCCGCCGGGCTTCTTCGGCGCCCCGCACCTGTTGCCCTTCGTCCAAGGACTGAACTGCCGGCACCACCAAACCCCCAGCAAACGAGAAAGGGCCGAGCATCACCCGGCCAGAGGCAGCCTCCGAAGCACTTGCTGACCAGCACGCCAGTCCCAAGCAGAACAGCAAGCACATCGCGAGTCCTCGCACAGCGATCCTCATTTGGTTGCCCCCCAGTAAGAGAGATGACCGGGCTGTCTAATGCCCGATGACCAGAACAGTTGCGGCCGACTGTAGTGGAGGGCGCTCGGCTTGCCTATCCGCCGAAACGACGTATCTTTGCGTGCCTTTAGCGTATGAAGATAAGGTCCACGCCGGAGCGATAAATGTCTACTCGCCTTTGCTTTTCGGGCGCGGCACCTGCATACCGATCAGCTCGCGCCTGTTATTCCGGCCGAGCTTGCGAAAGATCCTCGCCACGTGCGTACGGACCGTCCCGGCACTAATCTGCAACGCATCCGCGATTTCCTGATTGGTGAAGCCTTTACTGAGGCACTCGAGCACCTCGAGCTCGCGATCGGTCAGATCGCTCACGTCGGTGGGGTAGCCACGCTTCGGCTGGTCGGCCTCGGTGCGAACGAATGCCGCCCTTGCATTCGCTGCCATGTGGACCGCCGCGAGAAAGTCCTCAGTGGACGCGGTCCGGGCAAGGCTCGATACTCCCATCGTGAGCAACAGTGGCCCGACCAGCGGCTCAAGGTCGTGTGCGATCACGAGAACTCCAGGCGCCGGCTCGCGCGATTGTAGGTACTCCAACGACGCGGACGTGACAAGCTCGCCCAGGACCGCGACTCGCGGAGACGCGTGCGTCGCCAGGTCATACTTGAGCTCGTCGTCCCCTAGCTCACTCCCGATGACGCGGAGACGCCGGTCCGTGCGAAGCACGTCGAGCACACCGCGCCCGAGAAGCGGCGAGATACACGCGACAAGCACCATTATCTCCGCGTCACGCCCAGACATCTCCTATGCTATGTGCCTATGCCTCGTCGAGCACGGATGGCGCGACGACGAGTGCTGCTGGCAGCTCGGGGATGAGACCGGACAAGTCCTGAGCCGCGTCCATTACGGCCCCGGTCATCACTTCTCGGCACGCCTTGTGATCGGTGTCGGGGCCGGTTGCCAGCCGCTCTGTTCCGAGACGATCGCTCGAATGGACTGAAGGTACAGCGCGATCTCGCACACATACCAGAACGGCAGCCCCAACATTGCAGCCAGCGCATCGGTGCTGAGCCCAGGCTGCCGGCGCAGCAGATCGAGCACCTGCACCGTCCCAGCCCGGCGAATAGGCGCGGTCAGACCAGCCGTGAGCTCCGTCACCGAGACACCTAGCCTCTCCTCGAAGACGAGCATTGCTGGGAGGTCTGCTGCTCGCACGCCACGCTCGATAGCCGAGATCTGGTCGCGGGGCATGAAGCAGCGCTTCGCTAGCTGGTCCTGGGAGAGGCCGGCCGCGGCCCGCAACGTTCTCAGGTTATTGCCGAACCCGAGAAAGACATCCGCCCGCTCGTGCCTATCAGGGCCGAACGTCACCAGCCGGCTTTGCCTGGGCACCCGAGGGGTTATCCGTTGTCGCTCCACAGCTACCTTTCAACCCTCGCTGTCGGCGGAAACCCGCGACATGGCGATTACCGAGCGTGCCCGCGAGTGTCCCCGGCGCGGGCGCTCACCCAGCGTCATCAGCCACCTCGACTGGACATCCCTGGCACGTCATCCACGCGATCACCTGGGCGGCACTGGATGCCGCGTTGGGAACCGGGAAGAACGCCTTCTCGACACGCCCACCGCTGGCGATCAGCGTCAGCCTCTCATACCAACGAGCCTCGTGTCGCGCAAAGGTCGGCAGACCGAGCTCCCGCGCGAGCTGCAACTCCGGGTCGCACAACAACTTCTGCGAGACGCGATTCGCGAGATGCGCTTCTCGCTGAGACTCCTTCGACTGGCTGCTGATCCCGATCGCAGAGCAATGCTGCGCCTCCAGGTCCGGCTGGCGGTCGCGAAACGCTCGATGCTGCGCGGCATCCATCAGCGCGGTCTCCTCACCATCCCCCGGCGAGCCACTACAACCGGGGTAAAAGTAGATGACAACCGCACGCGCGCAGGCAAAGCTGTGTAGATCCAGCGGGTGCTCCCAGCCACCGCTCAGCACAACACGCGGAATCGCGACATCAACCAAGCGATCAGCGATGCCTGGCGCCTTGCTGGCGAGCGAGCTACCGCCAATCATGGGCACTCCCTCGCAAGCGACCTTTTCGTCCCCGAAGGGGCGCTCAACTTGCATCAATGCCCTCCGTCGTTGAACTCTCGTGCGCGATCTGTGCCGCGCCGTAGGCTGTGCGGCGGTATCGTCGTGAGCCCGGCTCCTGTACGAGCAAGCCGATCGCCATCCATGTCGCGATATAGCGGTGTGCCGTGCTCGGCGAGAGTCCGAGTTCCCTGGCGATGGCTGTTAGCGCGACTTCGCTGCCGTCGGCCGGGAATGCCGCGAGCACCAGTAGCGCGCGATACGTCGCGCGCGAATACTCGTCATTATCGAGTAGCGGAAGCACCGCGCGGCGTAGGCCGTCAAGGTCGCTCGCTTCGGGAAGGAGCCCCGCGAAGCTCGCGCGACCGGCGAGCTGACGAGCAACCTGCGCGACCTGCAGATCGCTCAACACGATGCTCACATTCCGATTGGCGCTCACCGCGACGCCAGCCTTCGCCCGCCCTCGACCGTTGCTGTCCTCATCGAGAACGCCAGGCGTCTCATAGCGCCAGCCTGTATGCGCGTGTGCGCGGGTCGCGCTCAACTAGGCCAACAGCGATCAGCGTGCAGACGTAGCGGTGCGCGGTGCTCGAACTCCTGCCGCTTCGTCGCGCTAGCTCACTGAGGGCCACGTAGCCTCCGTCCGCCGGAAAGGCCGCAAGCATAAGCAACCCGAATAGCAGCGAGCGGGATAGCCGCGGGTTCTCCAGCTCCGTGGGTTGCGCCGCGAGCAACGCTCGTACATCCTCAAGCCCCGACAGCAGCACCGAGATCGTGCCGCCATGCGAAGCGGCACGCACCACCTGATCCACCTGATCAGCCGACAGGTCGATGCACACCGGCCCGGCTGGCCGATCTGGGCCGGCAGCCGGTGGAAAGTGAGAAGCTCCGGCTACCGGCCCAGATGAGACATCGCGACTCCCAGACCTCGACCCCGTCACGGCGTCACCTCCCGGCGCCAGCGTCGCTGTCTCCTGGGCGATCGTTGTAGCGGGCTCTCGGCGTGTCTCGTCACGACGCCAGCGATCATGACGTCACCAACGTCAGATAGCTAGAAATCGTGTTCTCTATAGAACCAGAGCGTTATGAGTTAAATAGAGACGTATTGAGCTAAACGGGCGATGGGCGGCCTTGGGTTGGGGCGGTAGTGCGTGCCGGTTGATGCTTGCGTTGTTGAGCGCGTGGCTCGCGCTTGCATAGTACGATTTTCGATCCGGCGCTGGGGGTCAAGAGTGCGCTTCGCCAGGCTGCGCGCTCGATCTTGTCGCTGGTCGGCAGCACCCTTCGAGTGGAGAGCGTGGCTTTGAGTACGGTCTTTAGCTCGAGCAGGGCGAGGTGGCGCCCGGGGCAGAGCTTACGTCCGCCACCCCACGGAAGCCATGCTCGTGCCGGTGCGTGTTCGTCTAGGAACCGCTCTGGCCGGAATGTGTGCGGGTCGGTGAAGAGCGTGGGGTCGTGGTGCATGAGGTAGGTGCAGGCGAGCAGGTGCACGGGTGGGTGGTAGGTCCAGCCGCCGATTTCGATTGGCTGAGCGACGGCGCGTGGTGCTGCGAAGAGGAACACGGGTCGGTGGCGGATCACCTCGCTGATCGTCGCGGTCAGGTATTCCTCGCCATTGCTGGCGTCGATCTCGGCGGTCAGACGGTCTTGGACGGCCGGGTGCTGTGCGATCAGCTGGAAGGCCCAGGCCAGTGTTGAAGCGGTCGTCTCGTGCCCCGCGACGATCACGGAGACGAGGTTGTCACGTAGTTCGCCGTCGGACATTGGCGACCCGTCTGGCCGGCGGGCCTGGAGCAGCATGTTGAGCGCGTCGTGTTGGTTGCCTGCGGTGTTTCGGCGCTGGCTGATCAGGCTCGCGATCAGCTTGTCGACCTCCGCCCGTTGTCGCAGGAACGCTCGCCAGGTGCCGCGCCAGCCTGGTAGGTGGCGTAGTCTCGGCTCCTGAAGAACTGGGCTTGCGGTCACCGCCAGCATTTCAAGCAGCCGTCCGTGCAGCGCCTTGACGGCTGGCTCTTCCTCACCGAAGACGCTTCTCAGCATGACGGTGAGTGTCAAGGCGCAGAAGTGGGAGTGACTCGCTATCGGGGTCTCGAGTGGCCAGGATGCGACGGCGCGGGCGGCGAGCTCCGTCAGCGTATTGCTGTGCTCCTGTACGGTGCGGTGCTGAAACGCTGGGCGGATCGCGTTGCGCCCGCAGAGGTACTCGTCTTCCTCGAGCAGCAGAAACGAGCCTGGGCCGAAAAGCGGGGCGGTCCTGACCGCGCCTGCTCCGGCGTGCAGCACCGTCAGTGGTGCAGTGAGCACCGTTCGAATATCCTTAGGGTTCGACAGGAACACGAGTGGTGGCATGTCCCAGGGGTAGACAGTGAAGTGGTGGCCGAGTCGGCGCTGACACCAGTGGAGGTACTCAAGGGGCCGCGTGCGACACGCGCACGTCTGGAGCAGCGATGGAAGCGGGGCAGCGGGCGGCAGCTCGTGTTGGCTGGTTGTCGCCGCGGGTGAATGGTTGAGTCGCATTGGGTTCTCCTTGTGTGGTGGTTTAGGTTGCGCGTTGGGCGTAAGCAATGCGCCACAGGCGCAAAATGGGAAATAGGGCGGGAGCTAGCGGTCCTCCCGCGTTCAGGAGCGTCTGTGTGTTGCGGCGCATTGGCGGTGTGCTTGCGCTGTCCTTTGACAGGTACATCGCGACCATGCACGCGACGATCACGATGTGACGATGCCTGTCTGGTAGAGCATTGGCCTCTGTCATTGAGCGGTGAACGAGTAGGCTGATGCGGTCGATCGCGAGTTCGGCGGTCGGGTAGTGCGCGATGTAGCTGTGGTCGCCGTTTGCGGTGTCTTCTGCTTGGTCGACGAAGCTGTCGAGCATCGTGGTCGCCGCTGATATCCAGGGGAAGTAGGCGTTTTGGACGCGTGTCATCTCCGGGAGGGTTACGCGTGGTTTCGCCGCGAGCGCGAGTAGCGCGTGCACAGTGAGGGAGGCACTTGCAGCACCTGTGAGCTCGTACCAGCTTGCCTCGTGACCAGCGCGGAAGTTCTGTCGCGCCCACTCGTGCAGGTCGGTGTCGCGGCGTACTGGATCGAGGTCGTGGTTGATCGCGAGCACCTGTGCCCGCCAAGCCTCTTGAGCGAGACGCGACCGCACAGCGTCATATGACGGAAGACGCCTGCATATGGCCTGGCAAGCGTGCACGAGGGCGTTTAGGTAGCCACCGTCGTCTTGCCACGGGTGATGGCGGTAATAGTCAGACAGCGGGGCGTCAGGGTCTAGCGCGTCGACTAGCGCGCGGTGTAGCTGGCGCCCGTTCGCCTGGCCCTCCCGCGCGCCGCGCTCGTTGACGCTATCGAGGAAGTCCCACATGATCTCGTAGGCAACGAGCAGGCGTAGGAGATGCGGATCGCGGGTTCGTGGAAGGATGCAGAACAGCGCCGCCCCGTCGGTATGGCCACGCTTGCGCGCCAGCGAGCTCAGCGCGTCTTCACGAATCGCCGCGGATGGGATGGCGCTCGCTTTCGAGCGCCACGCGCGGATCTCGTGCGCGACGGCGGGTAGGGTCCACGTCAGCTCGCGGGCTGCCGCTTCGCCGAGCGCCCGCAGCTGGCGTAGCGAGAGTCCAGCGGGTCTAGTCGCTTGGCGGGGCGTGCACGGGTCAGCTAGCCGGGCTAGCCGCTTTGGGAGGGACACGCACTATGAGATATCCGGGCACGGCGACTACCGCAACGGCAGCGACGCTGACCAGCGCGAACGTGGACAGCGCGACCAGCGCTTCGATATCGAAGGAGATCGGGAACCCGGTGACGCTTGCTAGCGCGTGACTCAAGAGGAGCTGGCCATACACGCCGAAAGCCGCGCCGGCACAGCAGCCGATGCCGAGTAGCAATGAGCTCTCCCACAGCAGCCAGCGCCAGAGCCCGGGCTTGCGGAACCCCTGGCAGCGAATGAACGCCACGAATCCGCGACGCTGCCAGAACAGCGAGCCGAGCGCCCCGGCGATGGCGAGCATCGCAGCGATCAGCACGAGTAGCCTGATCTGCGTGAGCCGCAACAGGCCTTGTCGCGCAAGAGCGTCGTGGCGGTTCTCGCGTTCACTGGCCGTTTCCACGACAAGGCCGGTTTGCGGCCCCAACGCAGCCTGTAC
>Ga0116106_1000495_pt1 | contig 22193 bp, 20 predicted proteins | sample June2015DPH_6_50_FD_89717 | JGI IMG/M metagenome (GOLD analysis project Ga0116106, IMG submission 89717) | Peatland microbial communities from SPRUCE experiment site at the Marcell Experimental Forest, Minnesota, USA - June2015DPH_6_40 | ecosystem: Environmental > Terrestrial > Soil > Wetlands >...
CACCGAGCACTCGGGGCCAGTAGGCCCAACCCTCCGACTATCGGGGTTATCCCGCCCTCGGTATTAGTCGAGTAAACCCGAAGTCGGCTTTACTCGACGATTTCGCCATGCGGGACTTCACCGTCGCCCAGGCCGACGACCTCTACGAGCTTGTGACCGAGAGAGCCGGCAAGGCGACGATCTTTACGGCCAACAGGATGGGCCAGGACTGGTACGGGCTGTTCCCGAACCCCGTCGTGGCCGAGTCGATCCTCGACCGCATCGTCAACACCGCCCATCACGTCCATATGGACGGCAAGTCCTACCGACCGAAGAACCGGCCGAATCGAGCAGGATCGTGAGACGGACCTGCGCGGCAAAGGGGTGCGAGAACGAAGTGCCGCCGAGGAACGGGCGCTTCGGGCGCAACCCGATCTACTGCTCGCCCTCGTGTCGAAAGGTCCCGCCGGCGAATCTCCCCGTCGCCGTCGAGATCGCCCACGAGCCGACTGACGATGCTCGTCCCGCCGGCCGCATCTTCTCGGTGAAGCTCAGCCGCGGCGACAAGACCGTGACGGTCGCCGAGGGACTCGGACGCCCCTCGGCCGAGCACCTCGCCGGTGAGATCCTCTCGATCCTGGCACCGTCGCGACCGAGAGGAGGAACGATCAGCTAGACATGAGTTGCACGCCGGATGAGGGAATTACTTGACGGAATCGTCAGGGAATTACGTGACGGTTGACATACGGGCGGCCCCCTACGGGGTCACCCAGTTCTCCACCTCGATCGTCGACGTGAGAGCCGGCCAGCTCCTCGACGTCGTGCCCGGCAGGGGCGGGGCCGAGCCGGCGGCCTGGCTGCGCAGTCGCAGCGAGGACTTCCGCTCCTCGATCCGCTACGGCACCTTGGACCTCTCCGGCGCCTACCGGGCCGTCTTCGAGGAGGTGCTTCCCGGTGCCGTCCTCGTCGCCGACCCGTTTCATGTCGTCAAGCTCGCCAACGAGCGTCTCGACGACTGCCGCCGCCGCGTGCAGAACGACGTCCTCGGCCACCGCGGACGGAAGGGAGACCCTCTCTACCGGTGCCGTCGCCTGCTCACGCGGGCCGACGAGCGGCTGAGCGACAAAGGGCGTACCAAGCTCGTCGGGCTGCTGCGGGCCGGCGACCCACACGGCGAGGTGGCCCCTATGCCGAATGCTCAACGGGGTTTGCTGTCAACAGCAGTTCGTTCGGAAATAGGCCGCTACACCTATCAATAGACGTTCAGATTGGTGTGTTTGTAAGATTGTATGAGCAGTTCCGGGGCTCCGGAGCCTCGACCACAGTCATGTTCCGGTGACCACCCGAGGTCGCTCGGCAGATGACGCCAACTTTCCGTTACGTCCATCGACGCCACCGTCTGCGCGCACTCAGCCATCAGGCCTTGCACGATCCAAGCCGGGTATTCCGCTAGTCCGCGTCTGGGCGCATGCAAACACGCCAAGCTCACCTCCAGCACGTCGAGCCATAACCCTGTCCGCGGCCCCGAGCGAGCTACAACCGCGGACCGTCAACGGCAGACTAGCGGCGAAGGCTCACGAGCTCCTTGCCGCGCCGTTCGCTTGCGCGTACACTCCCAGCGTGAGGCGGACTGGGATGGTCGCGATGTTAACTGTAACGGTCTTTATGATCTCCCAGGCGCTTAATGTGCCACTTTCCTCTGCGTACTCTTGCTCTGGGAAGCTGGGCGAAAGTCTCAATGTCGGTCAGAACACAGGCAGCTTGTTCGTTGGAATCATTGGTTCACTTACGGCTCCAGGTCCCTCGCAAGTTGATACTTCAGATGATCAGGCGCTGCTGCTTTGGCTTGGAATGGAAGAGTATTCCACTCCTACGGGTTACTACTGTGACTTGGATGGCGAGCTTACCCATTACTGCTGGACCCAGGTAGGCCTAGCAATGGGCACGTTCGGAGATCCGTATTGCCCAGGCAATCCGCGGACCACGACTTCGGACACGAGCTACGAGGTCTACTTCGAACGGTACGATATCAACGGTTGCGCGGACGTGCTGAGCACTGTCGACATTGATACGAGCGACGCTGTTCCATTTCAAGACAACTGGACAGGCGAGTATATCGATGGAGGCTACCAATACGAATCTCAGGTTGTCGACAGCTCTGACCACTACGTTGAAATCGGCACTGGTGACCTCTACTACCTCGACATTCACGCGGAAGCACAGGCAGAGATTCACACTGGGAGCGATACAACCTGTCCCACGCTAACCGATGGCTCGCCGTATCAGCACTTCGGCGATCAAGTCGATGGTAGCTGGGATGGTGGATCCGCCAAACTTCAGGTCGAGAACTCCTCGACCGATACATTCAGTCCGTGGTCGACTGCTGATGGACCCAGTGCTCCCTTCTCGGATAGCCCCTATTGGGTAACTGAAGGAGGTCATTGGCCAGCTGATTTCCAAACTAACGGCCCAGGGGGTGGACCCCCGTGATTCGAGTTGGATCACCGGACAGGGAGAGGCGTAATAGGCTAGCAATTCTGGGTATCGTCTGCCTTTGCGCCGTGACGCTGTCCGCATGTGGAAGAGGGATCGAAACGAGCAACGGTCATTCCCGCATTAGCAAACCACCCAACCAAGCTGCGTACCGCTATCTCACTCGGTCAACAGTTGTGCCAGCCAACGGACCTTCTTGGTTGCTCCCAGCCGGATTCAGCACTTTGCAGAGCCTGACCGGTGACCCGAACGGAACTGGCGCCTGGTTCTGGGACAGTACCTCCAACGAAGACGTGATTTTCAACTCAAGCGCAGGCAATATCTCAGAGTGGCCTGTGCTATCGGGTAGCAACTTTCAGCAGAGCGAACAGGCGGGCGGGTTGGCAGTCGACCCGCAAGGCAACGTTTGGTTGGCTATTAACCTGACGCTCATCGAGTTGGACCCGGCGACGGGAGCCACGGAGACTTGGACAATTCCCACTCCGAGTGCAAATCTCGCGGCTGCTAGCTTCGAACCGTCGGGCGCGGCTGAGATCGCAGTGACCGGCTTGGCGGCGAGCCCTTTGGGGACGATCGCCATATTGACCAGTAATTCGAGCACAGTTGAGGTATTCGACCCTCGATCGTCCGAATTCGACAGCATCTCAATGCCGACCGATGACGACCTTCCGACCGCTGCGGCGTTCTCAGGAGACGGGACCTTGTGCATTGGCTTCTCAGCAGTCGAGGAAGGCACGGGCGGTACTGCTTCCAACCTGATGATCCTGAGCCCTAATGGTCAAGCCGCAACTTACTCACTTCTCACACCGGGATCAGCCTGGGACATCGCCCCCTTAGGATCGTCGAGCTTTGTCGTCGGAGATGAATCGCCTGAGTTGGCGACCACTTCTGGAACTATCACGAGCATCAATTCACCGAGTGCCTTGGTGGGAAGCGGGCAGCCAATGACGCCCCTTGTCGTCGCAGGCGGCGACGTCCTAGTCGGACACGCTCAAGGTGGACTGGTTGCGTTTCCCGACGATGCAAGTTCTGTTGCCCAAGCTACAGAGGAGTCGACGTTCATTCCGTCGGCCCAGGTTTGCGGCCCCAGCGGAGACGCTCCCGGTCCGGGCACGTCCACCGAGGGGACAGTCTGTGGCGCGCCTGGATATTTTGATGTCGTTGCCGACGGCGATGGAGACCTCTGGACCGTCGGAAGCGGCGGCGTCTCCGAGGTACCGCCTCAAACGGTTAGCGCTGCCATCACGAGGGCCACTAACAGGGCCTGACGGATACGGACCCCCTTCACCAGCGGCTGGGCTCGGATGCCGAACCTTGCATGTGACCGTCGAGAACCCTCCCGCATCGCAGGCGACGAAGTTGCCCACATCCCGCCGCGGCACCGTCGTCGCACAACTGCCAGCCGTCGGGCACAAGTAACTCCGTGGACTGCCGTCGTCCTTCGAGTGGATGACCCCGCCGGCCAGGGGTCAGTTCCCCGCTGACGATTCTGCACAGCGCAGCCTGAGAAACGGCTACAGCCCCGGGCCGAGCTGCGGCCGCGGCGGCTCGTGATGGGGTGTCGGATCGGGGCGTCGTAGCTGGCGGTTCCCAGCGGGTACGGGTTGGGGAGCTGACCTTCTTCGGATGCCGTCGAGTCGGTCCCGGTGGGCATCGAGGCCGGCAGCTAGTCCATCGGCGGTCCGACATAGATCCCACGTTCGCTCGCGCGAGAGGCGGGAACGAGCCTCCTGGCGCTCCAGGCGGGCGGCGAGCCGCTCGACGTCTCCTCGGTGGCGAGCGATCTCGGCGTCGAGACGGGCGGCTTCGGGGACGACGTGAGTCTGCGAGCGCTGCTCGGCGTCCTTCGCCCGCTCGGCCCAGCTGCCTGCTTCTCTGTTGGCCACACGGCGTTCGCGCCAACGACTCGCGTGCTCTGCTCGCCAGCGTGCCGAGGCCATCCCAACTGTGGCCTCGGCAAGATCGACGACGGCGCTGCCGGCCTCGGAGTACGCGTAGCTGCCCGAACCTGTGTCCAGATCGGCCCTGGCCTGCTGGGCTTGGCCCAAGGCAGCTTGAGCCTCGCCGAGGGCCGGGGCGAGATCGGGCGGTCTGATCCTCGCATTGGCCTGGGCGACGATCGTGGTCTCGGCGTGGACGATGGCGGCGATCTGGAACTTTTGCTCGTCGCCCATACCGGCGACGGCCTCGGCGGTGAGCTTCTCGTGATCGAGCAGACCGGTGTCGATGGCCCAGGTTGGCGTGCGCTGCGTCGACCAGTCACGTCTCAGGTCCTCGGCGGCCTGGGCGAGACCGTCGGCAACGGTCCAGGCGTGTGAGGATTCGCGACCGCGGCTCATGGCCACGTAGGCGAGCTCGCGTCCCTCGCCGTCGGCGAAGAGGTGGGCTCGGGTCACCGTGGCGCCTTGACTGCGGTGAACCGTTGTGGCGTATCCGTAGCCGAGGCGTTCGGCGCCGGCCTGCTCGCCGGTGAGCCGGACCTCTCGGCCGTCGCTCGTGCGGAGATCGATCGCTCCGGTGGCTGGATGAACGGCATGCACGACGGCCCGCTCGGAGGTGACGAGTCTGCCGCCCGGGCCTGGGGCGAGGGTGACCACTTCGTCGCCGGCGCGGTAGGCGTTGCCGCCGGGGCAGACGAGCTCGGGGCCGGAGAGGCGGGCCGTTGCGTCCATCCAGCTCCTCGCCCGTTCGTTGAGCTCGGAGACGTTCGCCCGTCGCCAGGCGTAGAGGCCGACGTCGTGCCCCGCTGCGACATCGGCGCTCCAGGCGTCCACGGCTGCCTGCAAGGCTGTTCCTCTATCGGCTTCGGCGTGGATGCGCTCGCGCTCGACATAGAACGAGATCGCCTCGGCCACCTCGCCGTCGCGAAGTGCCGCCAGAGCTTGGCGCTCCTCGGGGTCGTGCTGGCGTCGGTTCTCGCTGAGATGATGGACGGCATCCGGGTGGCGGGATACCAGTGCGCCGAGGGCGCCGCCGGGGCCGACCGGCCCGATCTGATGGTGGTCGCCGACGAGGATCAACTTGGCGCCGGCCGCTTCCACATGGGCTGCCAGGCGGACGAGGTCGACGTCGTCGGTCATCCCCACCTCGTCGAGGATGACGGCCGTTCGTTCGCTGAGGCTGAGTTGATGGTGGTCGAGTCGCCAGATCAAGCTGGCGAGGGTGCGCGACTCGCCGATCTCGGCTTCGCTCGACAGGGTGCGAGCGGCCTGGCCCGAGGTGGCGGTGCCGAGCACCTGGTAGCCGGCCTCGGTGAAGGCGGCCGCCACCACCTTCAACATCGTCGTCTTGCCGGCGCCGGCGACTCCCTCGACGAGCTCGGCGCCTCGACCGGAGGTGCAGATGGCCACGGCCGCCGAGCGCTGCTCCTCCGAGAGCTCGGCCCCGAGGCTCGCCTCGGCCTCGTCGATAGCCGCCTCCGCCTCGACCTCGGTGACCGCCGGGGCGTCATCGCGTGCGAGTTGGCGCTGCAGGCTCTCGGCGATGGCCGTCTCGCGGGCAAGTACCGAGGCGAGGGAGTACACCTGCTCTCTGGCGCCGCTCACCCCGACGAGGGGGACGCACTCGGGATCGGCGAGGGCGCGGTCGACGAAGGCGTCGAGGAGGGCCGGTCCCCGCCCGTAGAGGTGGGGAGCAAGGACGACGACCACGTGTCGCCGGGAGAACACCTTGCGGCGGGCAAGCTCGCCGTCGTGTCCGAGGACCTCGGACAGGAGCCGGCGGCCATCCTTGGGCGTCAGCGACCGAACCTCGTCCCGGGCGGCCTCGACCGATGCCAGCAGCCGCTCGACCGGCCAGCCGGCAGCTTCGAGCTCGGCGCGCCAGCGGTCCACCAGCTCCCTCTCTGCCTCGTGCTCCTTGGAGGACCGGGTGGTGCGGGCGGCGATGCCTCGGGCGCGATAGGACGTCGCGCCGCGGCGCTGGCACTCGGCCTCGATCTCGGCTGCGCGCTTCGAGTGCAGTGCGAGGACCTCGTCGGGGATGCCGGCGATCCGCCAGTGTCCGAGTTTCCCGGACGGACCCGGATCGGCTTCGATCCCATAACCCAGCCCGACGGCTACGCGGGCAGAGGCCACCCGCCCCACCATGGTGGCGGCATGCAGGTGCTCTCGCCACAAGGTCGTGTCGGCTGCCTTCCAGCCGCCACGGTCGTCCCGCATCTCGACGAGATTGCCCACAAGGACGTGATCGTGCGGGCTGGGATCGCCTGCCCGCGAGGTGGCGTGACGGGTGTGGGCGTAGATGAGCCCTCCCGTCTGGCTCGCCGTTGCGGCTCTCCCTCGCCGGCCGCCCATCTGACGGGTGACCCGGTCGAGATAGGCCAGGGTGGCGTCTCGCTCGGCGTCCATGATGGCGTGCATGTCCTCGGCTCGGCCGATCACGCCCAGCTCTGCGACGCTCTTGTGGCCCGAGATGACGAGCTCCATGCCCGGACGGCGGGTGGCCACCAGCCGATCCAACGTGGCGGGATGCCGGGCACCACCCGCCCCGAAGACTGCTTCGTAGGACTCGGGCGATACCGACTCGGACAGACCGAGCGACATCGCGCCAGAGCCGCCCCACACGAGCGGAGTCTCGCCCCGAGAGGCGTAGTACTGAAGTGCCATGCCGGGAAAGTCGTCGGCGCGTTCGAGCACCGTGGCCCGGTGGTACTCCACCGACTCGGCCCCCATCATCCGCATCCACGCCACTGCTCTGTCACCACTTCCGTACGACGGTCCGGCCTTTGGCAACCTCAAAGGTTGCAATCGTGTTCTGCTCTAGTTGGGTATATAGGAGCTGGTGAGGGATGTAAAGGGGTTGATTTGTGAGCGGTAAGTAGCGGTGAGTAATGGTAAATGATGGTGAGGAAGAAGTGGTGGGATTGGTGATGGCGGGTGGCTGCTGGGGCTGGGGCAGTGAGCAAGGAGCTGAGCCGGTCGCGCAGATAGCTTGGATGTGCCATCGCGCAGTAATTGTAGGACCGAGGCGACTGACGGCTCCTGCCGGGCCGCCATCGGTCCATATGTGGAGCGGCACACGGTCATGCGTCAGAGCCGTCGGGCAGCGGCGGACAAACCGTCATCAAAGGAGTCAGCCATGACCGCGCCAGACCCGCTTCCTCACCTCCTCACCATCGACGAGCTCGCCGACCACCTCGGCGTGAATGTCCGCCACATCCGCCGGCTCATCGCCGAACGCCGCGTGCCGTACTTCAAGGTCGGTCGACTGATTCGCTTCGACCCGGCCGACGTGGCCAGCTGGCTCGCTCGGACTCGGGTCGATGGGCACCGCAGCGCCTGACCGGCTGACACAGCCGCGGACTACGGTGGTGCCCACATCGCAGACCTCTCACGACGGTCAGCCCGTAGCAACCAGTCCTCACAGCACTACGCACGGGAGGTATCTCCATGGGTCGCCGCCTCTCCGGATCGGTTGACCGACTGCCCTCCGGCCGTTGGAGAGCTCGCTACCGCGGGCCCGACGGTCACCGCCATACCAGTGGGTTTCGAACGAAGGCAGATGCCGACGCGTGGCTGGCGGCCCAGCAGACTGATCGCCGGCGCGGCGCATGGATGGATCCGAGGCTTGGACAAATCACCATCGCCGATTGGGCCGGCGCATGGATGCAGACAACGGTGCACCTGCGTCCCTCGACCCGTGCGGGGTACGAGGGCAAGCTGCGAGCCCACGTGTTGCCGCGGTTGGGCGGCGTTCCGGTCATCAGCCTCGACACGCCGGCGATTCGCCGCTTCGTGGCCGAGATGGCCGCCGACGGGGTCAGCCCTGCGACCATCCTCGGCGTGCGAGCCGTGCTTCGGCTGCTGCTCGGGACGGCGGTCGAGGCCGGCGCCATCGTCGTCAATCCCTGCGCTGGCATCAAGGTGCAACGACCGAAACGCCTGGAGATGCACTTCCTCACGGCCGACCAAGTAGAGGACCTGGCCGAGACCATTGCCGTCCCCGCGCCCAAGACCGCCGGCCATGGCGCCGGACCACACTGGCGCACCGATCTCCCGGAGTACGGGCTATTGATCCGGTTCGCCGCCTACACCGGTCTCAGGGCGGGCGAGATCGGCGCCCTGCGGGTCGGGAGGCTCGACTTCCTCCGCTCCACCGTGGAAGTCGCAGAATCGGCGACCGAGGTCAACGGCCAGCTCGTCTACGGGCCAACCAAGAACTATCACCGGCGTGCCGTGCCGCTCCCTCCGTTCCTTAGGGACGACCTCGCCGCTCTCCTCCGGACCCGACCGCACGATCCGGACAGCTTCGTCTTCGCCGCACCTGAGGGTGGTCCGCTGCGGCACAACAACTTCTACCGCCGCCACTTCAAGCCCGCAGTGCTGCAAGCGGGCCTCCCGGCGGATTTGCGGTTTCATGACCTCAGACATTCCTTTACGGGATTCCTCATCGCTCAGGGAGCCCACCCGAGGGCGATCATGGAGCGACTCGGGCACTCCTCGATCCAGGTCACACTCGGCACCTACGGCCACCTCCTGCCGGGCATCGACGAGCGCCTCACAGTCGGTCTCGACGACCTCGGACGAGCCGCTCGCGCCGCCTCATCCGATTCCCGTGGGTCACGCTTGGGTCACGCCCCCGTGACGACCCTGCCGGTGGCTTCACATAAATAGCCACTGAACTGGGCTTTATTGCGTGGGCCCGGTGGGGATCGAACCCACGACCGAAGGATTATGAGTCCTCTGCTCTAACCACTGAGCTACGGGCCCTGCCTGGACATCTCGGGTTTCGATGTACGTCACCCTTGTCCATCCACGACTGGCCGTGCTGAGAGGTCCCAGGCGTCAGGCCGGCCAAGAGTCGGAGAACTTCGAGTGTACGCAGACCATGACTGAGGCGACGGGCGTACCTACGTTCGGGGCCGACCGGCGTAGGTCATCAGGTGGACCCGCCCACGGCCTCACCGATGCTAACCGTGACAGTGTCGCACCACGACCGTGGCGTCGTTCAAGACTGCCACCTCGACGATGTGACGCTCGTCAGTGGAATGACCGACGTGCTCTCGGTCCGATGCAGAGCACTGACCCCCGCCACTGCCACGATTGCGCTCGCCGTCGCCCGCACTTCGGCGACGATGTCACGATGGGTGCGACTGACCTTGCGTTGCCGAATCGAGAGCGTCAGCTGTGAGGTCAACACGGCGCCATCGGCCCCGATCTCTCGCGTGCGCGACCCCAGTTGATGACGAGCATCCTGCCGTGCCGCTTGCACGAGCTGGCTGACTCCGAGAACCTCGCACGATGACCTCAACCGGGCACGTGCGCGGCGCTCCCGGAACGTGTCGTGCCGTATGGCGAATGACAACCCGAGCACGATTGACGCTGGCATCCATCCGGCCGTCATGAGCTTGGCGACGTCACTACCCGAAAGCGTCGTCGTGAACGGGGACCGCAAATGAGTCATTGCTTTCGAGCGCACGGCCGTGCCGGTCACGATGAACTCGCGTACTTCGGCCTTGGCGCGCTTCTCCGTCAGCACGACATCGACGACTCCGTCAGCTCCGAGGCTCGACGCTTCCAGCACCATCCGGTCGATGGCGGAGCGCCAGGCGGAGTAGGCGGGGGCTGCGTAACTGACGTGACTCGGTGCGAGAATCGGACCGCCCTTGGCCGAGGCCACGAAGCCGCAGCCGACCTCTCCAAGACCGAACTCTCCCCAGTCCAACCACTTCGCGGCGCATCCGACGACGGGACCGATCGGTTCAAGACCGCAGGACTCAACAGCGAGGTGGCCCGCTGCCGGCAACGGACTGAAGCGAAAGCCGGACTCGGTCGCTGTCCGGATGCGGGCGAGCGCGGACGGAGGAAGGCCTGATCCGAGCCATTCAGCCACGGCCGATCACCCTCGCCCGGTGAGGAAAGAACTCGCCACAACTTCGAGCTAATCACAGCTCCCCCAAAGGTGTGGCGATGACTGCGCACCGCTTCGGAGGCGCAGACCGCCTTCGGCGTCGTCACCTCTCCGAGCGGTCCCCCTACGATGAAGCGAGATGATCGCGAGTCCGGACCGCTACAAGTGGGTCGCCTTGTCGAACACGACCCTGGGCGTGCTCATGGCGACGATCGACACGTCCATCATGCTCATCGCGCTGCCGGACGTCTTCCGGGGCATCGGGATCGACCCCTTGCTCCCGGGCAACAGCTTCTACCTGCTCTGGATGATCCTCAGCTTCATGGTCGTCACGAGCGTGCTCGTCGTCAGCCTCGGGCGCCTCGGCGACATGTTCGGCCGAGTCCGGATCTACAACCTCGGTTTCGCCGTCTACACATTCTTCTCCCTGCTCCTGACCGTGACGTGGATGTCGGGGAGCAGCGCCGCCATCTACCTCGTCGTGATGCGGGTGTTCCAGGGTGTGGGGGCGGCAATGCTCATCGCCAACTCGGCCGCCATCCTCACCGACGCCTTCCCGGAGGACCAGCGCGGCATGGCGCTCGGTATCAACCAGGTAGCAGGCATCAGCGGCTCGTTCATCGGACTCGTGCTTGGGGGCCTTCTCGGACCGATCCAATGGCGGCTCATCTTCCTCGTCTCGGTTCCCATCGGCCTCTTCGGCACCGTCTGGGCTTACAAGAAGCTGCGGGAGCTCCCCCGGAAGCTCGACACGCACATCGACTGGCCCGGGAACGTGACGTTCGCACTTGGCCTGGTGGCCGTGATGGCAGGCATCACGTATGGCATCCAGCCGTATGGCCACCGCACGATGGGCTGGACGAGCCCGATGGTGCTGTCGTTTCTCGGATCGGGTGTCGTGTTGCTCGTGGCCTTCTGTTTCATCGAGATCCACTCACCGGACCCGATGTTCCGGCTGCCGTTGTTCCGGATCCGGGCCTTCACCGCCGGCAGCCTCTCGAGCCTGCTGGCGTCGATTGGACGCGGCGGTCTCATGTTCATGCTGATCATCTGGTTACAGGGGATCTGGCTACCACTGCACGGCTACGACTTCGCCCGCACCCCGCTCTGGGCTGGCATCTACATGCTGCCACTGACGGCAGGGTTTCTCATCGCCGGGCCGATCTCCGGCTACCTCTCCGACCACTTCGGGTCGCGACCATTCGCCACGGGCGGCATGCTCGCTGCCGCCGTCTCGTTCGGCTTGCTCGAGCTGCTGCCCGTGAACTTCGGCTATCCGGTCTTCGCCAGCCTGCTGCTCTTGAACGGGCTGTCCATGGGGGCATTCGCAGCCCCCAACCGGGCCGGCGTCATGAACAGCCTCCCGCCGCAGCACCGCGGCGTCGGGTCGGGCATGAACTCGACGTTCCAGAACTCCGGACAGGTCTTGTCGATCGGCGTCTTCTTCACGCTGATGATCATCGGGCTCTCCGCCACGCTCCCGTCGGCCCTCTACCACGGGCTGCTGGCACATGGCGTGCCGGCTGCGGCCGCCCACCGAGCGGCCGGGCTGCCGCCCGTGTCGACGCTGTTCGCGGCGTTTCTCGGATACAGCCCCGTGAGCCATCTCCTTGGCCCAGGCGTCCTCTCCCATCTTCCGGCGGCTCAGCAACGACTGCTGAACGGTCGGAGCTTCTTCCCCTCACTCATCAGCCAGCCGTTCCACCACGGACTGCATGAGGCCTTCGACTTCTCCATCATCGCCTGCCTCGTGGCAGCGGCAGCCTCCTGGCTCCGGGGCGGCAGGTTCGTCTACCACGACCCCGAAGAGGCACGCACCAGCGATGAGGCGCCTGGGCTCGTCAGCACCACGGTCGCCGCCGCCGAGCGGTAGCGGCGCTTATGGGATGCGGCCGGCGGTCCAGGGCGCCCGGTTACAGCCCGAAGACGCGAAGGACCTTACGAATCCCGGAGTTGCCCTTGCGATAGGCGGCGCGGCGCGCCACGCGCTTGCCGTACGCACCGGGGCCCTTGGCGGCAGCTTGCACGTTGCCGAGGTCACGGGCCGCCCGATACAACTGTCCGCGCATGCTCTTCCGTCTCGGCATCGAAAGCCCTCCACTCAATGAAGCCCTCACGACATCGTACGGGTCGATGCACGAGCGAGGGCAGGTGCGGGCGTCAGTCGGCGGGATCGAGGACGACGACGGGGATCTGTCGGTCCGTCTTCGTCTGGTAGGAGCCGTAGTTCGGGTGTGCGGCCGACAGCCGTTTCCAGAGGTCGGCGCGCTCGTCTCCGGTGGCGATCCGCGCGACCATCTTCCGGGTCCGACTCCCGATGGTGGCCTCCACCTCCGGCTGGTCACGAAGATTGAGGAACCAGGCCGGATGACGGTCGTCACCACCGAAGGAGGCGACGAGCACGAAGGAGTCCCCGAGCTCGAGCGGCGTCGTCAGCATCGAGCGGCGTGTCTTGCCGCTCTTGCGGCCAGTCGTCGTCAACATCACGACCGGCATGCCGACGAGCCTGCCGGCCAGGCGGCCGCGCGAGGAGACGAACAACAGACGGTGGAAGTCGGTAAACCCTTTGAAGTAGAGGTCTTTGAAGGCCACGACCGCCCCTTGTCGCCGGAGGCCCGAAGCTTAGGCGGCAACCGTCCCGCACGGGCAGCCAGGCAGCCTGCAGCTGGGCGGGCCAGAGGGCTGGCCGAGGCTCGTTGAGCATGCGGGCGTCCGCCGCTGGGCAGAGCCACGGTGCGAGGTGTAAGGCTCGGGCTCCACACGACAAGGAGCAGAGCTGATGCCCGAAGCGAACCGCCGAATCGTTCTAGCCGCCCGCCCCACGGGCATGGTCGATGAGGCGACTGTGCGTCTCGAGACCGACCCCCGCCCGGAGCCGGCGCCGGGAGAGGCACTCGTGCGGGTGAACCACCTCTCGATCGATCCGACGATCCGCACCTGGATGAACGACTCCCCCGGCTACCTGCCGCCTATCGGCATCGGGGACGTCATCCGCAGCGGGGGCATCGGCGAGGTCGTCGAAACGAAGAGCGATCGCTACCGGCTCGGCGATCTCGTCTTCGGGATGACAGGTTGGCAGGAGTATGCCATCGCCGACGAGGCCGACCGCTCGATGCAGCCGATCCCGGAAGGGCTCGACCCGCCGACGGCACTCAACCTGTTCGGCATCAACGGCATGACGGCGTACTTCGGCCTGCTTGACGTCGGAGCGCTGCAGGAGAAGGACACCGTCGTCGTCTCGGGCGCCGCCGGCGCCACGGGCTCGACGGTGGGCCAGATCGCCAAGCTGAAGGGGGCATCGAAGGTCGTCGGCATCGCAGGCGGGCCGGAGAAGTGCGCCTACGTGGTCGACGAGCTGGGCTTCGACGGGGCCGTGGACTACCGGGCACCGAGCCTTGGCGCCAGGCTGCACGAGCAGTGCCCGGCCGGGATCGACGTCTACTTCGACAACGTAGGCGGGACCATCCTCAACACGGCGCTCGCGCAGCTGGCAATGCGCGGTCGCGTCGTGCTGTGCGGGGCGATCGCTGCCTACAACGCCACCGAGCCCGTGCCCGGACCTGGCAACTACGTCAACCTCATACGGCGGCGGGGCCGCATGGAGGGCTTCATCATCCTCGACTACGCCAGCCGGTTCCCGCAGGCCCAACGGGAGATCTTCGCCTGGCTGCTGGAGGGCAAGCTCAAGCACGCGGAGCACATCGTCGAAGGCCTCGAGCACGCTCCCGAGGCGCTCAACCTCCTCTTCACGGGTGGCAACACCGGCAAGGTGGTCGTGAAGCTATGAGCGACCCAGAGCGCCATCGCGACTTCGAGCACGACGGCATCACCATCCATGCGGTCTCACAGGGCGAGGGCCCGATCGTCCTGCTGGTGCACGGCTACCCCGAAACCTCTCACTCCTGGCGGCACCAGCTGCCGGTGCTGGCGGCAGCTGGCTATCAGGCGGTCGCCATCGACGTTCGCGGTTACGGAAGGTCGTCGCGGCCCAACGCCATCGAGGACTACTCCATGGGGCGTCTCGTCGCCGACAACGTCCGCATCGCCGAAGCCCTCGGAGCTGACGAGGTCGTGATCGTCGGGCACGACTGGGGCGCTCCGATCGCCTGGTGCTCCGCACTGCTGCGCCCGGATCTCTTCTCGGCCCTCGTCATGCTGAGCGTGCCCTACGCACCCCCGAGCGTGCAGCAACCGACGAAGGTGTTCGCCAAGCTGTTCGGGCCGGATGCCGAGTTCTACATGACGTACTTCCAGGAGCCAGGCCGTGCCGAGGCGGAGGCGGAGTCCGACGTGCGGGCGTGGCTGTTGGGTTTCTATTACGGAGCTGCCGCCGGCGCTCCTCCCGAAGCCACCCGCTTCGCCGTCGTACCGAAGGGCCAGCGGATGAAGGACCTCCTCGTTCAACCAGAAGGCGAGCTTTCCTGGCTGCCGACGGCCGACCTCGACCACTACGTGACCGAGTTCGAGCGCTCCGGGTTCAGGGGAGGCTTGAACCGCTATCGCAACCTCGACCGCGACTGGTCAGACCTGGCGGCGTTTCGCGGCCGGCCGATCACGGTGCCGGCGTTGTTCATCGGCGGTGACAAGGACGGGCCTACGCAGTGGGGCGCCGGTGCGATCGCCCGCTTCGGCGAGACCTTGCCTCGTTTGCGGGGCTCGCACATCCTCGAGGACTGCGGACACTGGGTGCAGCAGGAGAAACCGGACGAGGTCAATGCCCTGCTGCTCGGCTTCCTCGGCGAGGTTCGGCCGCTCGGCTGAGCTCGCTACCGGCCGGCGGGCGGGTCCTGGAGGTCCTGGAGGTCCTGGGGGCTCAGCTGGGCTCGCCGTCGCGAGACTCCCCCGCGGCCACCGTGACGGCGAGCGTCTCCGGCACCTGCGAGCCCGCTGCCCCGGGGTAACCCATCCCCGCCTCCACCTGCCGAGGCCACCAGTTCCAGCGGCCGAGGAGCGCCACGGTCGAAGGAACGAGCAGCGTACGCACGAGGAAGGTGTCCATCAGGATGCCCGCGGCCAGCCCGGACCCGATGTCTCGGATCTGGCTGCCGCCGGAACCGCTCGAGCCCGCATACGTCAACACGGCGAAGGTCCCGGCAAGCACGAGTCCGGCCGACGTGATCGCCGGCCCCGTGAACCCGACCGCTCGGACGACGGCCTCCTTGAGCGTGTGGTCGTGCGCCTCCTCACGGATGCGCGTCATGACGAGGATGTTGTAGTCCTCGCCGAGGGCTAAGAGGAAGATGAACATCAAGAAGGGTAAGAGGAACGTCAGGCCTCCGCTGTGGCCCAGCACGATGAACACGAACGAAGCGAGGCCGAGGGCTGCGAGGTAGCTGAGTACGACGCTGGCGATCAGGTAGAAGGGCGCCACGGCGCTGCGAAGAACGAGCGCCAGCAGAATCGCGATGGCGATCACGGCAAGCGGGATGATGTGCACGAGGTCGCTGTCCGAGGTGGCGCTGATGTCGTAGAGGGCGGGCGCCTCACCGGCGACGCCATCGGCCGTGGCACCGGACGCGGTCGCCGCTTTGGCGACGACCGTGCGGATCAAGGGCACGGCGTCGAGAGCGGCCGTACTCCCAGGGTTGCCGTTGCCGGCTTTCAGGGTCGCTTCGAACTGCACGATCCGGCCCGAGGAGCTCACGAACAACGCTTCGGCTCGATATTCCTCGTAGGAGGCGAGCGAGACCCCTTTTGGCGGCGTCGGTGACAGGGTCTTCGGTGCTCCGAATCGGGTGTGCAACTGCTGCAACTCGGCGGGCGTGAAGGGAGCGCCCCCGGGTGACAGCGGTCCGTCGATCGAGAGAAACTGACCGGAGGACCGAAGCGACTGCTCGGCGCGAACGAGGACGGACGGGTCGTTCCAGACCGAGTTCGGGTATTCGAAGATGAGGTTCGTCGGGTTCGTGGAGGCGTGCGGGAAGTGGGCGGCGATGAGCTGGTCGCCCTGGGCGGCCTCGGTGCCAGCAGGGGCGCTTGTCGCCCCTCCGAAACCGGCCGGTTTGTAGAACGCCACCCCCGTCGCCAGCGCCCCGAACGCCACGAGACCGATCAGCAGGGTCGGCACGGGGTGCTGCACGATGCGCCCTGCCACCCGTCCCCAGGCGCCGCCCTGTGCCTGCCCGGGCCGAGGACGAGACGGCCAGAAGACTGCCCGACCGAGGATGGCCAGCAAGGCCGGCAGCAGCGTGAGACCTGCCAGCAGCATCGTGGCGATCCCGATCGCCAACGGGATGCCGAGGTCGTGATAGATGCCGAAGGAGGCGAACAGCAAGCTCAGCAATGCCAGGATGACGGTGCCGGCCGAGGCCGTGATCGATTCCCCGACACGGGCGACGGCGAGAGAGACGGCCTCCCTCGGGTCGAGGCCGTCCCGGAACCCCTCACGCACTCGGAATACGAGGAAGAGCCCGTAGTCCGTTCCCGCCCCGAGCACGATGACGATGAGGAGCAGCTGGGAGATCTGTGACACCTGCAAGCCGGCGTGAGTGCCCAGCTCGCCGATGATGGACCCGGAGAGCTCGAGGACCACGATGGCGGGCAGCAGCGTGACGAACGGGGCCAGCGCTGATCGGAAGATGAGCAGCAGGAGCACGAGGATGAACAGGATCGAGAGATCCTGGGTCTTGTTGCCGGTCGAGTTGGACTGCTTGTTCTGGTAGACGGCGTCGGCCACCTGCCCACCGAGATAGAAGTGGAGACCCGGGGGTGGGTTCACCTTGACGAAGGTGCCTAGGAGTGCGTTCACGGTGTTCTCCGCCTTGACGGGGCTGAAACCCGCTACGTCGGCGAGCGCTGACAGCTGGATTGCCTTGTGGTCGGATGAGATGCCGACGAATTGCACGCGCTGGACGTTTTGCACCCCGCGCGCAAGGGCCGCTTCCCGCTCGATGGCGGCGAGGTCGGTGGCCGTCAGCTGGGCGTTCTTCTCATAGGCGTAGGCAACAATGGCAACGGGCTCGAGATTCTCCGTGCCGCCGAGCGGCGCCGCCAGGTTGGTGGCCCTCACGTCGGGGGCGTTCGCGGGCAGGAACGCCGTGTTGTTGTTGTTCACGACGCTCCCGAGCGAGGGGAGGAAGTAGGTGGCGAGGAATGTCCCGAGCAACCAGACGACGACGAGCACCCAGCGGAAGCGAACGGAGAAGCGACCGAGGGCCGCGAAGAAGGCGTGCATTACCCCGAGCCTGCCTCGCGGAGCACCGCCTCGTAAAAGCGGGCAGTTGGCAGCGGGTTGTGTCGGTACGGCTCGATCTCCACGAAGCCGACCTTGCGGTACACCTCCACGGCTTCGATCATGTCCGCCACCGTGTCGAGGCGGACTCGCTCGTAGCCGAGCCGAGCGGCAGCCTCGAGCGCACCCTCGGCCAGCTCCCGTCCGAGCCCTCGCCCGCGCGCCTGCGGCCGCAGGTACATCCGCTTCAGCTCGGCGACCACCGGCGGCTCCAGCGGGCGGATGCCGACGCACCCGACGGGCGCACCGGCCACTTCGGCCAGCAGGGCCGCCCCGGCGGGGGGGCCGTACTCGTCCTCGAGGGCCGCCAGCTCCCGGTCGATGTCCTGGAAGCCGAGTGCGAAGGGGAGCGATGCCACGTACTCGCGAACAAGCGTGCCGAAAGCTGTGTAGTCGTCCCCCGTGGTGGCGAGGCGGATAGAAGCCACGCCCTGCAGTGTTGCAGCAGCTACACGCGGGTGCCCTTCCCTCGCCGGCGCCTCAAGGTGCTTCGGCGTTCTGCCGATAGGGAACTGTTACCGCACGAAGGTGAGGGCGTGATGGCGGAAGCAACCGAGGCGAGTGGGACGCGTGTGTCCTCCGTCAGCCGGTGGAAGCGATTTGGCAGGGATCGGCTGTACGTCAACGCCTCCGACGGGCGCTCGATCGGTTGGCTCGACCTCACCACCGGAGAATGCGTCCTCGAGCGGCCAGCCATGCTGCCGGCCTTCGAGGAGGCGATCGAGCGCTGGAGGGCTGCGCAGCTCATCAAGTCGGCGGGCGCCGACACCGTCGGGACTGGGCCGAGGTCGGCGGGCGCCCCGCCTGACCCGGACGGGGCGAGCATCCTCCAGTTTGCGACTCGCGAGCACGAAACCAGCGCCGACGAAAGCGAGCGGGACGGCGCCCCGATCGTCAGCATGAAACGGCGACGGCTCCACGCCATGCCGGGACGCTACGAAACGCCGCCCGAGGTGACCCCTGGCGGATCGGTCGCCTTCCAGCCATTGACGGTGGTCCCTCCCGCAGGCGAGGAGTCGAATGACGTTGCAGCCAGCCTCGGCGGCCAACCTGTCCCGCCGACCTCCGAACCACGACAGCAAGCTGCGCCGGCACGGACGTGGCTGGCCCGCCTCTTCGGCCTGAGCGTCGCCGAGCGGGGCTGGCACTCCGGCGCGACAGGTGACTCCACCCTCGCAAACGAGCTCTCCAGGCTGGGGAGCGGATGGCACGTGCTGCACTCCGTCCCGATCGGTCACCGCGGTGCCGACATCGACCACGTCGTGATCGGGCCTGCGGGCGTCTTCACCGTCAACGTCAAGCACCATCCCAACGCCAAGGTGTGGGTCGCCGAGGACACGATCCTCGTGAACGGCTACAGGAAGTTCTACGTTCGCAACAGCCGTCACGAAGCGGGCAGGGCGAGTCGGCTCCTTTCGGCCGCCTGCCGCTTCCCGATTCCGGCCACTGGAGTGGTCGTCTTCGTCAACGCGGGTGGCTTCACGGTCAAAGCCGAACCGAGAGACGTGCAGGTGATCAACCGGCTGGCGTTCGTGCCCTGGCTGCGATCGCTGCCGCGCCGGCTCAGCGCCGACGAGATCGGAACCATCTTCGACGCCGCCCGGCAGTCGTCGACCTGGAAGGAGACGTAGCCCTCGCCAAGTTGCCCGCGCGAGCCGGCCGCGACATGCTCGGCGGGGGCAGCCCTCTCCTGAAAGGACAGATCATGGCGATCGCAGTTGGTGACCTCATCCCTGACGTCGAGGTGCAGACAATGACTGAACGAGGGCCGAAGCCGGTTCGCACGGGCGAGGTGCTCGGCAAGGGCAAAACGGTGCTCTTCGCCGTACCGGGAGCGTTCACTCCGACGTGCTCTGACTACCACTTGCCGGGTTTCGTGCGCCGTGCCGAGGACTTGAGGGCCAAGGGCGTCGACACCATCGCCTGCATCTCTGTCAATGACGCTTTCGTCATGGGCGCATGGGGCCGGGACCAGAACGTGGGGTCGAGCGTCCTCATGCTCGCCGACGGCAACGGTGCCTTCACGAAGGCGGTCGGCCTCGAGATGGACGGCAGCGGCTTCGGCCTCGGCCAGCGGTCGCAGCGGTACGCCCTCGTCATCGATGACGGCATCGTCAGCCACGTCCTCGTGGAGCCCAAGGGCGGCCTCGACGTCAGCTCGGCTGACTCGGTCCTCGCCTCCCTCTGAGCGCCCTCGCCTACGGCGCCGCGGCCCCCGGCCGACGCAGGGCGAACGCGCACCCCCTGAGTATCCTCACGGCTCATGGCGATGGACTTCGGGCTGGTGCCGTCCTGGCGCGCGGTCGAGCCACGTCCTGCCGGCATACCGGAGGACATCGCCGCTCGATACGTCTCTCGGGAGTGGCGCAACGCCATCGCCGTCCTCCGAGGCGCCTATCCCGGCGAATGGGACGATCTCCTTTCTGTGCTGCGCGACTTCAGACTGTGCCGCACGGCCCTTCAGACAGGAGGCGGTAACAAGACCGAGATCGCCAGGTCTATCGACGAGCACTTCAGAGCACTCGGTTGGCAGGAGACCGACTTCGACACCCGCGTGTCGGTTCGCCAGCACCCGAACGTGGGCTCGGAGGAGGTATTCGAGTACAAGAGCCCGACGCACAAGGTCGACAGCTTCAAGAACCATGTCGGTGTCGAAGTGGAGTGGAACAATAAGGACACGTTCTTCGATCGCGACCTGAACAACTTCCGCCTGCTCTTCGAGCTGCGGGTGATCGGAGTGGGAGTCATCATCACGAGAGGCGAGGACGTCCGCGACTTGGCGATCGCTCTGGGGCGAAGCCCCGGGACATATGGAGCGACTACGACGCGCTGGAGCACCCTCGTGCCGAGGATGGAAGGCGGCGGCGGGGGCGGTTGCCCGCTGCTCGCTTTTGCGATCACGAAGGACTGCTATGACCCGGACTGCTGAGCAGTCGCTGCTCGAGCTGCCGGGAGGCCCGTTTGCGACCGTGCTGGCTGACCCGCCCTGGCGGTTCCAGAACCGGACCGGCAAGGTTGCACCTGAGCACCGGCGGCTCTCGCGCTACGACACGATGACGGCGAAGGAGATCGCTTCCCTGCCAGTAGCCGAGATCGCCTCCCCGCGGAGCCACCTCTACCTCTGGGTGCCCAACGCCCTCCTGGCAGATGGCCTGATGGTCCTCGAGGAGTGGGGTTTCACCTACAAGGCCAACCTCGTCTGGCACAAAGTGCGCAAGGACGGTGGATCAGATGGGCGGGGTGTGGGCTTCTATTTCCGCAACGTCACCGAGATCGTGCTTTTCGGCGTGCGGGGCACGATGCGGACGCTGCCTCCGGGACGCAGCCAGGTCAACCTGTTGGCAACGCGAAAGCGCGAGCACTCCCGCAAGCCCGATGAGCAGTACGGGATCATCGAGAGCTGCTCACCCGGTCCCTACCTCGAGCTGTTCGCCCGTTACCCGCGCCCGGGGTGGTCCGCCTGGGGCCACGAGGCGGACGGCGAGATCACGCCCCGTGGGAGGCTGCACAAGGGCTACGGCGGCTAGCGGTCGGCGCTCTCGCCTCGCTGCAGCGACGTCGGCTCGTTGTGATGTGAGCGTCCTTGCCCTTCTGGAGGGGTTAAAGGGTCGCATACCGTCCCTTTTTGCTTCCAGAATCGGACCAACCGGCGTCGGGTCGAGGCCGGCTCCGTCGCATTCAGCGGTAATCCCTCGACGGCGTGACGGCGAGCACGCAGTCGACCTCCTCCAGGTACTCGGCCACCAGGTTCGCCCCTGAGGGTGCCTCCGGATGGGCTCCGGTCGCTCGCTCGAGGCGTCCCCGCACCAGCATCACGACTGCCGAACGAGCTGCCCGTCGGTAGCGCACCCACAGTCCCGCCGAGCAGATGACATTGACAAGGCCGGTCTCGTCCTCGATGTTCAAGAACGTGACTCCGCCGGCCGTTGCCGGCCGTTGCCGGTGGGTGACGATCCCGGCGATCGTGACCTTTGCGCCATCAGGCACGTCCATGAGCGCCGAGATGGGGACGGCTCCCCTGCGATCGAGCTCTGCCCTGGCAAAGCTCATCGGCGACGAGTGCGGCGACAGGCCAAGTGTCTGCAGATCGGCTGCCATCTCCTCGGCCGAGCTCATGGGCGGCAGCGGAGGCGCGTCGGTCCCTAGGATCACACCCGGGATCCGGTCAGGACGGGACTCAGCGGCTGCACCAGCCGCCCAGAGCGCCTCACGCCGGCCGTAGCCGGGAACCCTCACGTCCGCACCAGGACTCGCCGAGGAATCGTCGAGGGCGCTGACGGCTCCGGCCGTCGCCAGCGACTCGAGCACCGTCCGGTTGGCTCCGGTCCGCCGTGCGAGATCCTCCAGATCGCCATACGGCCGGCCGGCGGCGATCTCCTCGGCCAGCTCGTTCCCGATGCCCTTTATGGAGTTGAGACCGAGACGTACGACGAGCGTGGGCTCGGCACGATCCACCTCCAGCGATGCCACTGCCTCGCTCCGGTTCACGTCCGGGCCGAGCACGCTCACCCCATGGCGGCGGGCGTCGGCCACGAGCGTGTGCGGCGCCCAGAAACCCATCGGCTGCGAGTTCAACAGCGCCGCCAGGAATTCTGCCGGGTACCGCAGTTTCAGCCAGGCGCTCACATAGACGAGATAG
>Ga0116106_1000504_pt1 | contig 21922 bp, 13 predicted proteins | sample June2015DPH_6_50_FD_89717 | JGI IMG/M metagenome (GOLD analysis project Ga0116106, IMG submission 89717) | Peatland microbial communities from SPRUCE experiment site at the Marcell Experimental Forest, Minnesota, USA - June2015DPH_6_40 | ecosystem: Environmental > Terrestrial > Soil > Wetlands >...
ACGAGTCGTACCGGCCAGGCTCCATCCATCCGTCAAACGGTCAGATCGCTTGAAGAGCTGATCAAAAGGCAGGGTGACTTTGTAGCTGGCTACAAAGTTGTGCCGCATATCCCAAGCCGAAATCGCGCGAGTCGCCGCCAGGTTCAAGGGATTGAGCTGTTCTCCCATATTTGAACCTTGATCGATGGATTTGCTGTAGGTGTATGCCAGCAGGAAATCCGATCTCCTCCCGACGTAGCGCAGATTGGTCTCGAGCGCGTTGTAACTCGAATTCTCAATCGTTTTTTGCGCGGTATCCTCTTGGTAATTGGGGCCCAGACCGACTCGCGTTCCGTGATAGACATGGCCGCTGCTGCTTTTAATGACGGCATCCTCGCCAAAAGGACCGCAGGTGGGGCTGCCCGGTGCCACCTCGCTGGGTTGACTTAGGCTCAGGCAAAGAGCCTGGTTACTTGGGTTCGTCGATACCACCGCGAGAATGTGGTGTCCCTGATTTCCCACATAACTCACGGTCAGCAGGGTGCTGGTCGTGATCTGCCGTTCGAACGAGAACATGTAATTCTCGGTGTAGGGAACCGTATTACGGTAGTAAAAGTAAGGGTCGGCGGTGATGGGAATAACATTGGCAAAACTTTGAGTGTCCGGATTCTTCGCCGAAACGTTGTGCGGAGGAAACGTCAGTGGAAACGGATTGTTATTCTGCCCACCGTCCGCAGCGCTGATGAAGGGCGTCGTAAACAGTGGCGTCTCGGGCGAGAGGTAGCTGTAACCAAAGGGAGGCACGGCATACATGACACCCGCCGCGAGCCCCGGAAACGCGGTATAGAAGATGCCATAGCTCGCCCGAAGGCTGCTCTTGCCGCTGTCTCCAAAAAGTTTATTCAGAATTCCTTGATCGAATCTCGGCGCGTATGCGAGACCGATTCGCGGCGCGAAGTTGTCTGCCTTCGAGGGCGAAATCGTACTCGGGATTCCCGGATCCCCGGGAACCACCAAATCTTCCGGCAACCCCGGATAGAGGACCGACTGCCTTCCGGGGATGATGGTCTGAATCTGGTTGTACTTCTCCCAGAAAGGCATGATGTAGTCCCAGCGCAGCCCGACATTGATCGTCAAATCGCTTCGCGCCCGCCAACTGTCTTGCGCAAACAGTCCCGCATAACGGTTTCGCAAGTAGAAAGGCTGGCCCGAGGATTGCGTGAAATTGCTGGGCGCGCCGATCAGGAAATCGGCGAAGGCAGAGCCGGTTTCGGTTCCATCGATATTGAAAGTTCCGTTGAAGGTAGCGTTGGGATGCTCGTTCACCTGATCCATGTGAAACTGGCCGCCAATTTTCAGGGTGTGCGTTCCGAATACCTTCGAAACCGTGTCACTCAAATACAGCGTGTTGTTAATCTGCGTTTCATTCGTGATGGGAACGCCCATGGCGAAGGACGGAAAAACGATATTTTCCACGCCCTCAAACTGCGGCGCCTGCACCGTGAAACCGCCCGTCCCTGTGCTGGTCGAGAAGCCTTGAGCGGCTTGGCTCACTCCCAACCCGCCATGCGGTTGCCCAATCACATTGGCATTACGGAGATACCCGACGTGAAACTCATTGACCGTGCCGGTCCCGAAAACCTTTGTGTCTCCCAAGCTGACGAGCTGGGCGCGTCCGAATGTCAGCGCGTCAAAGCCGGGGATGCTCGCGCCACCCTGCTGCCCTGGATACGGATTGTCGAGGCGGTAATCGTCAAGAAAATAATATGCGGAAAGCTGGCCCCATCGGCCGCCGTTGGCGTCGATTCGCCCGGAAGCCTTATCGTCACGTACCGTCTGCGGGTATGCCGATGTGGAAAATTGATCGGCGCCAAAATTTGGCGAGGGAATATATTGCAGCAAGTTCTGTGCGGGAGCGGAATAAGCAGATCGAGGGATGACCGCACCGAGTCCGCCTGCGGTGTTCGGAAAAACACACTGTGTGTTGCTGGTGCAGTTGAAACCATAGGGGAGTTCCGTTGCCGGGTTGATCATTTTCGCAGTGAAGTAGAACGGCTCAGCGCTCGTGACTGCATAGCCCAGCGACTTCTGGAGAACAGCCGCCAAACATTGATCGTTCGAACAGGCACTGTTCACGGTGGATGCAATCGGAGTCCCACTGCTGTTGGCGCTGGTGCTGAACAAGGTCGGGGAATCAGAGAAATTGCCAGCGCGGTCTTGCAGGGAAGGAACCGAGATATATCCCGTTTCCACACCTTCGTTGGTCCGCGTGCCTTGATAATCTCCAAAGAAATAAACTTTCTGATGCTTCACTGGACCGCCGAGCGTGCCGCCAAACTGATTCTGCCGGAACACGGGCCGGCTGGGATCGAAGTAACCGCGGGCATCCAAAGCTGTGTTGCGTAAAAATTCAAATGCATTGCCGTGGAACGAGTCGCTTCCCGACTTGGTGATCACGGTCACCATGCCGCCGTTGTAGTTGCCATACTCGGGATCGAAATTATTGGTCAGAACGCGGAATTCGTCGATCGAATCCAGGTTCGCGACGACGGACGTGCCGCCGTTCATGTGCTCCCGCACATCGATTCCGTCCAGCAGGAAACCGTTCGACGACTCTCTTTGTCCTCCAATCGACAGATTCCCCGGATTCAAATCGCCGGAGGGGGAAAGACCTCCCGTCACTCCTGCCATGATCACCGAATTCGGCAGCAAGGTTGAGACCGGCGTGACCCCGGGCTGAATGGGAAGCAAATCGGTATAACTCCGTCCGTTCAGGGGCAGCGCCGTCATCTGCGCATCGGTTACGAGTTCGCCCAGGTGAGTGGCCACGGTATCGACTTGCGCCTCGACTGTCGCCGCTTCGGCCGCCACGGTAACAGTCTCATCGACCCGGCTCACTGCGAGCACCGAGTCCAGTTTGAGCGCTGCGTCGGTATCGACCGTCAGGTTCGTTTTTTTCTGGGCGTTAAACCCGGTGGCTTCGATCGTCAGGTCGTAGCGACCGACCGGAAGCGTCGGGAAAGAGTAGAAGCCCTGCCCGTCCGAAATCGTTTTATATTCCGATTTTAGTGCGATGTTGACCAACCTGATGGTTGCGCCCTGGACAACGGCGTCGCTCGGATCCTTCAACGTTCCTGAGAGGCTGCCATTGGCCGCTGCCCATAACGAAACGGGAGAACCGACAAAAATCAGGGTGCCCCTGACGATGAGGAGCAGGAAGAAAATAACAATCTTGCGCCCGCGCATATTGCGTTGTGCCCTTTTTAATTGAGGCTGAGTCGTAGATGAGGTCAAAAAGTTCAACGTCCCGCCTAGATGAAATTGAATTTCATTTTCATAATGCCCGGGGGACGACTTGCCTCGCTGTGATTTCAGTCACGCTATCGTGTGCGCCGCCGCACGCACCCCTTGGTGTTGTCTCCCTCTCGCGCTACCCCTGCATAACACGAATTCCGATCGAGCCGAAACCGGCAAAATCGGGACGGGATGATCTTCATAGGGTACGTGGGAGTACGCGGCTTGAAAATATGGTGGAGCTAGTCGGGCTCGAACCGACGACCTCATCGTTGCGAACGATGCGCTCTCCCAGCTGAGCTATAGCCCCTTACGGCGGCGAGTTTACTTTCTTGATTTTAGCAGCCGTCGCTTGATTTCGCCTATGCATGCGTGATTCTGGAATTGTGTCGGCTGGGTGCGGAGGAGCGCTCCACCCATCGAGCACTAGCGCCACGAACGGAGCCATGACGCCTCGAAACAGTAATTCGGTGAAATCGAAGACTATAATTTAGTGGTGAGTTCTTTAAAGATAAAACAAGTAGCCTCGGCGGACTTCCCTACTCGCTGGGGGCATTTTCTGATCCATGGATTTGCGACCCGCGCGTCGGCCACGGGTGACGGCGCCAAGACGGAGGAGGCGGTGGCGCTGGTGATGGGCGAGGTGCACTCCGGGTCGCCGCTGGTGCGCATACACTCGCAGTGCCTGACCGGCGACGTCTTTGGCTCGCTGCGCTGCGATTGCCGCCAGCAATTGGAAATGGCGCTGTCGATGATCGCCCAACTGGGGGCGGGCGTCCTTATCTATGAGCAGCAGGAGGGACGCGGCATTGGGCTGATGGCGAAACTGCAAGCTTACGCGCTCCAGGACAGCGGACTGGACACGGTGGAAGCGAACGAGCGCCTCGGTTTTAAACCCGACCAGCGCGAGTTCCTCATGCCGGTCGAGATCCTGAAGGCATTGGATATTAAGCGCGTGCGCCTGCTCTCGAACAATCCCGACAAAGTCGCAGCCCTTGAACGCGCCGGTATCCAAGTGACCGAGCGCGTCCCCTGCGAAGTCGCGCCCACCGAACATACCGTGGAATATTTGAAGACGAAGCAGGAAAAGCTGGGGCATCTGTTCACCCGTCGCCGGAGTCAGCATTAAACCCGAGTCAGCACTAAATCAGATCGGCACTAAGGGACGCGCAATAACCGCTTCAGTCCTTTCCGATTCTTCACAGGCAGTCCGCGCAGCGCGGCTCGCGCCAGCGCCACATAAACCTCGCGGGCTCCGGGACGCTTCTTCAGCACCGCCAGATGTTTCGCCACCGTCTCTACGTCGCCGCGAATCAGCGGCCCGCTAAAAGACCGGGCTGGACCGAGGCGCGAGTAGTTTGCCAAAGTCTGGCGGATGATGGGCAGGCTCTTGTGGCGCGCATCTTGACGCGTGAATCCGGCGGCCTGTGCGGCTTCTTCGAGTGCCACGAGGAACGCCAGCAGCAACGGCGAAGTAAGAGTGGCCCAGGCGTGGTAGGCCGCCTTGCGCGCCGCGGGCAGCGTGAAACTATCTCCTCCCAATTTGCGGACGATCCGGCGCGCTACACGCGTGGCTGCGTCGTCGCCTTCTATGGCAAAAGGCACACCCGTCAAACCAGGACGCGCGCCGGCAACGAACGTCATCAGCGGATGCACAGATGCAACCGCAACACCTGCCGTGTGCAAAGAATCGAGTTCGCGACTAGAGAGCGCCCCGCTGGAGTGCAGGGCGAAACGGACCGTAGCTTTCTTGTGGGCAAGCGCGCGCGCAATCAGAGCATCGGCCAAGAATGACGCCGCGCCGCGAATCGCACGATCGGGAACCGAGAACCATAGCAAGGCGGCGTCCAGCGCGGCGGAATTTGCGGTGACTGCCTTTGCGCCCACCGCTGCGGCGAGCGCGTGCGCGCGCCGGCGTGATCGGGGCGAATCGCGCGCTACGATCTCGGTGATCGTGAAACCGGCGTCGTGCAGCGCCACCGCCAGAAACGTCGCCAGGCTCCCGGCCCCAACGATGGCAATGGTGGGTTTGGCGGTTGTCGTTTTTCGATTGTCAGCAAGTTTTCCCGTCATCTTCCCTGTTGTAGGTTTTCGGCTCACCGGCGCAGCATAACAGGTCCCAGTTGTCAGGTCTCTGGTCTCACGATAAAACCTTGTTCTTAAAACCATGCTCTTGGATTCCCTGAGACCTGACACCTGGGACCTGAGACCTTAATATTGTTGTCATGGCGAAATCGGCAGAAACGAAATCGGTCAAGACGAAGGCAGTGCAAGCTCGCGTGCTCTCTTCCCGGGTCAGTTACAAAGGCCCGGTGTTCAGCGTCACCACGGATGAAGTGGAAGAGCCTGGAGGCGTACGCGCCCGCCGCGATGTCATCCGGCATTCCGGCTCCGTTGTTGTTTTGGCGGTTGACGATGCAGACGAAGCGAAGGCCGCCCGCACAGCCGAGCCGCGCATTCTGCTCGAACGTCAGTATCGCCACGCTGCGCAGTCGATGATGTGGGAGCTCCCCGCCGGACGCATTGACGATGGCGAAACGTCGCTCACCGCAGCCAAGCGCGAGCTGCTCGAAGAGACCGGCTACTCGGCACGCCACTGGAAGAGAATCCTGCATTTCTACGTAAGCCCAGGTTTTCTCGACGAAACCATGACCATCTACCTGGCTTGGGGTCTCCAGGCCGGCACAGCCCAACCCGAAGCGGACGAGAGGATTGCAACCAAATTTTTCACGCTATCGGAAGCGAAACGGATGGCGCTCCACGGCCGCATCCGCGATGCCAAAACCATCTCCGGCATCCTGTGGCTCGCTCAGACGGCCCGACCCATGCGGTAGAAAGTCTGCCCGGAACCATTTCGTCACCCCCAGTTTGACTCTGCCAACGATGTGTGACGCTAAGCCTTGACAGCACCCCCTGTGAGCAGCACAATTCCTAGACATTTTTTGTGGGCCCCTGGAATCGCGCCCTTTTCGGGCAAATCCGCAAAAAAGGGGGGACGCACGTGGAACGTTTGAAAGGCACTGTCAAGTGGTTCAACAACGCCAAGGGATACGGCTTCCTCGGGCGAGACGATGGACCGGATGTGTTCATTCATTACAGCTCAATCACTACCGAAGGCTACAAAAGCCTGCAGGAGGGCGACAAGGTAGAGTTTGAGATTGTGCAGGGACAGAAAGGGCCGCAGGCGGCCAATGTAACCAAAGTCCCCTGAGCGGAGGTTTTTAACGCCGCTCTTTACGGACCTAACTCTTCGCTCGATGCCTGTGTGCCTTCCGGCTTCTGGCGACTCCCGGCGGCTCCGCTTCTTCAGCGTTACAATCATTGTCTTACAATCATCGTCTTGCAATCACTGCCTGACAATCATTGCCTCAGGTTGAAAACTCTGGATGGACAACAAAGCCATTGCCGGAATTCTTTACGAGACTGCCGATCTGCTGGAAATCGATGGTCAGGATTCGTTTCGCGTTCGCTCCTATCGCAATGCAGCGGAAGCCATTGAAGCGCTGCCGCAGCAGGTGGCCGACCTGATCGCGGAGCCGAAAAAACTTCTCGCCGTGCCCGGCATTGGCAAGGGGATGCTGGCAAATCTGCAGATGCTTTTCAAAGATGGGCGCATCGAAGCGCACACCCAACTCCTCGAAAAATACCGGCCGTCGATGCTTGAGCTGCTCAAGATTCAGGGACTCGGACCGAAGACCATCTCCTTGATCTGGAGCGCTTATCAGGTCTGCGATCTCGAGGGCGTGGAGAAACTGGCGCGCGAAGGGAAGATCCGCACGCTGCCGCGTATGGGCGAAAAGCAGGAAGCGAAGCTGCTGAAAGCGATTGAGGATTATCGCCGCATTGCCGGACGATTTCTGCTCGACACCGCCGAAGAACTGGCGGAAAAACTCGCGGAGCACTTGTTGGCGGTTCCGGGAATCGAAAAAGTTACGCCTGCCGGATCGCTGCGTCGCGGACGCGAAACTGTCGGCGACCTCGATATCCTCGTTACCGGCAAGGGCTGCATTGAGGGCGAGTCGCGGCAAAAACTCATCGAACATCTGCTCCGCCTCCCCGGCCTGATGGACATCATCGCGCAAGGAGACAACAAGGTCAGCTTCCGGCATCGCAACGGTATGCAGGTGGATGTGCGGCTGCTGCCGCCGGAATCTTTTGGGGCGGCCATGCAATATTTCACCGGCTCGAAGGCACACAACGTGGCCTTGCGGCAGCGCGCGCTCAAGATGGGCTTCACGCTCAACGAATATAGCCTTGCGAACGTCGAAGATAACAAACCGGTCGCGCGTAAAACTGAAGAAGAGATCTACGCCAAGCTCAAGCTCGACTACATTCCTCCCGAGCTGCGCGAGAATTTGGGAGAGATTGAAGCCGCCGCCGGACACACGCTGCCGGTGCTGATCGAACTAGCCGACATTCGCGGAGATGTGCATATGCACACCGTCGAAACCGACGGCCGCAACACCATTGAAGAAATGGCGGAAGCGGCGCGGGAACGCGGCTACGAGTATATGGCCATCACCGATCACTCGAAAAATCTCGCCTTCGCCAACGGGCTCACCGACAAACGCGCACTCGACCACATCGATAGAATTCGGGCGGTTGAAAATCAGATGAAAGGCATCCGCATTTTCGCGGGGATCGAAGTCGATATTTTGGGCGATGGCTCGCTCGATCTCTCCGACTCGGTGCTCGAACAAATGGACATTGTGATCGCCAGCGTGCACTCCCAGTTCAACCAGGATCGCGCCGCGATGACCGACCGGCTGCTGAAGGCCATTGCCAATCCCAACACTTCGCTGATCGGGCATCCAACCGGACGCCTGCTGCTGCGCCGCGACGCCTACCAGTTCGACCTCGACGCGGTTCTTAAAGCGGCGGCGAAACATAAAGTGGCCATGGAATTGAACTCCTATCCCGATCGGCTCGACCTCAGTGACGTTCATCTGCGTCTCGCCAAACAGCATGGGGTAAAGATCGTAATCAACACCGATTCCCACCATACTTCACACATGGAGAAAATACGTTACGGAATCACGCAGGCACGGCGGGCGTGGGTGACAAAGGAAGATGTGCTGAACACCTTGCCTATGGCCGAGTTTGCGCGCGCCATGAAACATGGCTGGTAGTGTCCCGGCAACGAGACTACGTGAACGTCCCGTCTGTCTCCGGTTTCTCACATGCAGACGTAGAGGCGTGTGTTTGACCGCAGATGAATCACCCGGTGGAGGTGATTACAAATGTTCAAAATAATTAGGCGCATCGATAAATTCCTGCTCTTTTTTGTTGCGCTAACTATTTTAGGTTCGGCGATAGGTTGCGAGTGGTTCCCCGAGTCAACCTTTGAACTAGCGAGTGAGTCGAGGTTGCCGAAATGGATTACCCTCCCCCCGGAACTTACACGCGCCGACGTTTCGGTTTCGATGAGCTACTACGTTATGCCATGGGGTAGGAGTGCGACATTCATATTAAAAGACACGAAAGGGAGAATACGGACAAAGGTAAATGGCAGAACGAGAGGCTTAGGGCCTAACCAATTGAAACATCCTCCGCCTGGATTTCCTCCTGGCTATCCAGCCTACGAAGTAATCACTGTAAACGGCATAACTGAAATTATCGAACATAGAAAACCGGAGCCGATATTTTATATAACGGATGATCCTGCTGTTTGGAAAGAACTAGGAGTAGGGCAATAGTAAAAGTGGACCGACAAACCGGGACAGTCCCTTCGCCAATCTGACCTAACTCGCTACCAGCAAATTCCTTCATACGCCCCAGCGCCCTCAGGACGCCGCGCCTTATCCAGGTGGATGAGGTCAATCACAATCTGTTCGGGTCGAAGATATTTGGCAAGCTGATCTTTGCTCGCAGATTTGTTGCCCAGGATTATTACTTCGGCGGTGCGCATCACGCCCTCGAGATCGGCGGAAAGTACGGACCCGATATGCGGGATGACTTCTTCGATGTACTGACGATTGGAACCGGCCAGACGGCCGAGGGAGACGTCCTCGTCCCAGACCTTGACTTCGAGGCCTTCGCCCAGAAGGCGCTTGATTAACTGCACCTGCGGGCTCTCGCGCAGATCGTCGGTGCCGGCTTTGAAACTCAGGCCGAGTTGCGCAATTTTCTTTTTGCCGGTGCTCATCACCATTTCCACTGCGCGGTCGACGTGCTCGGCGTTACTCGGCATGAGCGATTCGAGCAAAGGAAGCTTGAGATCGAGTTCTTTAGCCTTGTAGGTGATGGCGCGCAAATCCTTTGGAAGACACGAACCGCCGAAAGCAAAGCCGGGAGAAAGATACGCAGGAGAAATGTTCAGCTTCGTGTCGGACGTGAAAATCTTAGTGACCGCGTGCGCGTCGACGCCGAGGTGTTTGCACATCGTTCCCATTTCATTGGCGAAGCCGACTTTCACTGCGTGATAGCAGTTGGAAAAATACTTGACCATTTCGGCGACCGGAATCGTCGTCTCGTAGAGCGTGCCGGGAGTGTTCTTGTAAAGTTCGCGGAGCGGTGCGAGGTGGTTGGTGTCGCGGGCTCCGAGAATGGTGTAGGGCGGGTTGAGGAAGTCGGAGACCGCGCTACCTTCGCGCATGAACTCGGGGTTATAGCAAACCGTGAAACCGTGGCCACACTGCTTGCCGCTTTCTTTTTCGAGGATGGGAAGCACCACTGTTTCGGTGGTTCCGGCCAGCACGGTGCTGCGCAGAACAAAAACGTGGGGTGATTTCTTCTGGCGGATGGCGCCGCCGATTTCGCGGGCAACGCTCTCGATGTGGCTGAGGTCAAGCTTGCCATTCTTGAGGCTGGGTGTTCCCACGCAGACAAACGAGACTTCGGAATTCAGCACGGCTGCGGTGGCGTCGCTGGTCGCGTGCAGTAGGCCGGCGCGGTGCGCCTCGGCGACCATCTCGCTCATGCGAGCTTCGATGATCGGCGTGCGGCCCGAATCCATCATGTCAACCTTGGCGTGACTCACGTCGACGCCGATGACTTTGTGGCCCATGGAGGCGAAACAGGCGGCGGAGACGGATCCGACGTATCCCAAGCCAAAAATGCTGACCGACAAACCCAAGCGAATTCTCCCGGCAATCGAGCGTCTGGCAGGCGGAGCCCTAGGGCCGATGCCCAGCCCCTAAAGGGGCGATTAATTTCGACGATTCATGCGGCATCGCTAAAGCGATGCCCTGATACGAAGCCTCAGTTTTTCTGCAGCCTGCTCGGGCAACTCGGTGGCTCTAAAGAACTATACCAACTCCTCAGCCGGAGGCACGGGTAACAAGAGTAACAGTTGATCGAGAGCGGCCCTTTTCGGCATGTAAGATTGAGACTTGGGCATCTCTATGGCTTCTGGATGGCAAGGCAAGCTGAAACGCGTTTCCCGTATGGACTGGGAAGAGGTACGGGTGCGCGCGGGGCAGGAATTCCACAAGCAGTGTGACCTGCTCATGCATCGACTAGGCGTGCGAAACGGAACGGCGCGGCTCAATGTGGGTTCAACGGCGGGTTCAGCGGCAGATACAGTAGCGCAGAGGGGACAATTCTTTTTCGCCGGCAATGAAGGGTCAGAGCGCGCGGAGTTGTTGCGCAAACATCTGCCCAGCGAAGCGGCGGAAATTCTGCGTGAGGCCGATGAGATCTGCGACCATCGCTTTCGCCTGCTCGGCTACGAAAATCTCCGCTTCACTCTTGACCGGGGGGATGAGATCGACTGGCATCTCGATCCGGTGCACGGCAAGCGCGCTCCGCTCGATCCCTGGTTCAAGATTCCCTTTCTTGATTTTGCGACGGTGGGCGACCACAAGGTTATATGGGAACTGAATCGGCACCAGCACCTCGTGACCCTGGCCAAGGCGAGGCTACTGAGCGGAGACGATAAATACGTTCGCGAACTGATGGCGCAGTGGCACAGCTGGATCAAAATGAATCCGTATCCGCTGGGGATCAACTGGGCAAGCACGCTCGAAGTTGCCTTCCGAAGTTTGTCGTGGATTTGGGTGGACCAGTTGTTGGCAGAAATTCCCCACTGTACACAGTTTCGCTCGGAAATGGCGCCCGCGCTTGCGTTTCACGGACGTTACATTGAGCGATATCTATCTACTTATTATTCTCCGAACACGCACCTGCTGGGGGAGGCGGTCGCGCTGTTCTTTCTCGGCACTTTGTATCCTCAAATTCCCAGAGCCACGGGCTGGAAAGAATCCGGGTGGCAGATTGTACTGCATGAGGCGGGGCGGCAAGTGCGTCCGGATGGCGTTTACTTCGAGCAATCGCTGTACTACCACGTTTATGCGCTCGACTTTTTTCTATACGCGCGCTTGCTCGCGGATCGGAATGGAACGGAGATTCCACCCGCGTATGACGCGGCGCTCGGACGGATGCTCGATGTGGTTGCGGCATTGGCGCAGGCGGGACCGGCCGAAGGTTTCGGAGATGATGATGGCGGGCGCTTGTGGAATCCGAGGCGCAATCGGACCGAGCACATGACGGATCCGCTGGCGCTCGGCGCGGTGATGTACTCGCGGGAATTTTCCGCGGCGCGGTTAACGGAGGAAGCAATTTGGCTGTTTGGCGAGCGAGTCTTTGGCGAGCGAACGTTTGGCAGTCAAGCTGTCCACGAACTCGCGCACGCGAAAACAAGCGCGGAAGCGCGTTCGATTGCGTTTCCCGACGGCGGAATTTACGTGCTCGCGGATTCGCAGCCGTACGCGCAGGCGATGGTGGTGGATGCCGGTCCGCAAGGCGTGGACCGCTCCGGCCATGGACATGCCGACGCGCTCAGCCTGCGGCTCACCATGGATGGACGGCGCTGGCTGGTCGACGCCGGGAGCGGAGTCTATATTTCAAAGGATCCGGCTGACCGGGACACGTTTCGTGGCACTGGCGCACACAACACCATGCGCGTGGATGGAGTGGACCAGGCAGTTGCGGATGAGACTTTTTCCTGGACTCACATTCCTACCACGCAGGCGGAAGAGTGGATCGCGGGGAAAAGCTTCACCTACTTTGTGGGCAGTCATAATGGATATGCGCGGCTGGAGGATCCCGTTGTACATCGACGGCATGTTCTGAAGATCGCGGGCGTTGCACTTCTGGTGCGCGATATCGCGCTCGGTCGCGCGGAACATGAACTCGAGATACGATGGCACTTCGCGCCCGATCTCGAAGTTCGGAGCATGGGACCGGGACGAGTGGAAATATCGAGAGTTGGCGCTCCGTCGAGTGAATCTTCGCGCGAAACTCGGCTGTGCCTTATCGTCCCGGAAGAAACGGTCTGGCAGACGGCGACGGAAGTTACGAAAACCTTGCTTTCGCCTGCTTATGGTGCGTTTCAGCCGGCGCCGTTGGTGCGATGCCATGCGCGGGTTTTACTGCCGGCGGAAACCGCGACTGTGTTGATTCCTGGTACCGGCGCGATTCGGCAGAAGGATGAAGCCCTTATCGAACCACGAGTGGTCAGCACGACGCGGGCGGCGGTGCAGGCGTACAAACTCGATTATGATAACGAAAGCCATGGAATCTTTTTTGCTCTTGGCAACGAGGGGTGGAGTTTCGGCCCGTGGTCTTCGGACGCGCGCGTGCTCTATTGCCGCATCGAGAATGAGCGACTCTCGCAACTCGTCGTAATCGGCGGAACGCACGTCGCGTGGCAAGGACAGCAACTGTTGACGGCGGCTGGGCGGTCTGGATTTTTCGAGTGGCGTACACAGGATGCGGTGATGAACTCAGCACCAGGAGAATTTTTGGTTACAACTTTGTTCGAAGAATTGGCGGGCGGATCGCGGCTTTCATCGGCAACCTTGGACCCTACGTCTAGCCAAGCTTCATCGCCCTACGCGGATCAACACTAAATGTGCGGGATTGCTGGGATTCTCGAATTCGGACGCGACGCGCGGGCAAGCGCCGGCGCTCTGCGCGAAATGTGCCGCGTAATCACCCATCGCGGCCCCGATGACGACGGCTTTTATACGGATGGCTCGGCGGGAATCGGCATGCGGCGGCTCAGCATTGTCGACGTCGCCGGCGGGCATCAGCCGATTTCGAACGAGGACGGCACGCTGTGGATCGTGTTCAATGGCGAGATTTACAACCACCTCGCCTTGCGCGAGCAGCTCATCGCGCGCGGCCACCGCTATAGCACGCGCAGCGACACCGAGACCGTCATCCACCTCTTCGAGGAATACGGCGCGGACTGTGTGCAGCACCTCCGCGGAATGTTTGCGTTTGCTATCTGGAATCGCAATACGAAAACGCTTTTCCTCGCGCGCGACCGCCTGGGCATCAAGCCGCTGTATTACACGTTGACGCCGGAGCGACTGCTGTTCGGATCGGAAATCAAAGCGCTGCTGGCGCATGGTGGGATTCGCCCGGAGTTCAATCGGGCGGCGCTGCCGGAGTATTTGGCGTTTGGATACTTGTCCGGCGAAGAAAGTTTCTACTCCGGAATCCTCAAGCTGCTGCCCGGACACACAATGATGATTGGTGCGGATGGCAAGGCGCAAATCGAACAATACTGGGATCTGGATACATCGAAGCCACAGGAACCGCGGGGTGCGAATCACGATGAGGATTACTACGTCCAGAGCTACCGCGAGTTACTCGAAGGCGCCGTCAACAGCCACTTGATGAGCGACGTGCCCCTCGGTGTGTTCCTGAGCGGCGGCGTGGATTCGAGCGCGGTCGCAGCCCTGATGACGAAGATACGGCGCGAGCCGGTCGAGACATTTTCGGTAGGCTACACCGAGCAGATTTACAGTGAACTGCCGTTCGCGCGCGCAGTTTCGGATCACATTCATTCACGGCATCATGAAGTGCTGGTCAGCGAGCAGGATTTTTTCGCTGCGCTTCCGCATTTGATCTGGCATGAAGACGAGCCGATCGTGTGGCCTTCGAGCATCTCGCTCTATTTTGTCGCGCGCCTCGCCCGCGACAGAGTTACGGTGGTGCTGACTGGAGAGGGCGCGGATGAAACCCTGGCGGGCTACATGCGCTACGCCTTCACGGTGAAAAACGCGGCCATGGATCGTGTGTACCGCGGTGTGGTTCCGGGTATTTTGCGGCACGGATTGCGCAAAACGATTGCCACCTCTTCGTTGCTCGGAGCCAACCTGCGCCGGAAACTGGAACACACATTTCTGGCCAAGGATGGAAATTCCTGGGCTTCGTTCTACTTCGATAATTTCTTTTCCGCCTTCGGCGAAGCGGAGCAGAAAGGATTGCTGACGAGTGAGTTCGCGCGCGAAGCCGCGCCCAGCACCGCATATAAGAATGTTCTCGATTACTGGGATCACTCGTCGGGCGAAATGCTGCAACGGCTGCTCTACACCGATATCAAGACTTACCTGGTCGAACTGCTGATGAAGCAGGACAACATGAGCATGGCAGCATCCATCGAAAGCCGGGTGCCGTTTCTCGATCACGTGCTGGTCGAGTTTGCGACGCGAATTCCGCGCGAAGTGCAGATCCAGGGACTCGCCGGCAAACGAATTCTGAAAAAGGCGATGGAAGGTCTGCTGCCGCACTCGATTCTGTACCGTCCGAAGCTGGGATTTCCCACACCGTGGAGTGGCTGGCTGGCCGGACCGCGGCTGGAAATGATTCGCGCGATGCTGCTTGAACCGCGGAGCCTGGATCGCGGATACTTCCGGCGCGAAGCGGTTGAAAAACTGTTTGACGAGCATCGCGCGAAGCATCGCGACAATTACGATCGCATTTGGCGCTTGCTCAACCTTGAGTTGTGGCATCGCGTTTGTCTTGAAGGCGAATCGCATGACGAGGTCGGCGAGCCGGCGATGAAGATGGCGTCAACTCTGTAGCAGGGTTTCCCGATCTCAGTCTGCTATCGTCGTTAACTTATGCGAAGTTAACTTATGCGAACTTTCCCCCGGGTGTGTTTTTTTCTCGCGCTCGCTACGCTCTGTGCTTTTGGTCAACAGCCGTTTCTCAGCGCGACTCAGTGGACCGCGCTGCGAGATGAATCGAGTGGCGCTGCTCCCTACGAGAACCTGCGCTACTTGACGGGTTTGCATCGCGTGCCGGCAACTCCAGAATTTGATCAGGCAGCACAATTCGTTCTGCAACGTGCGCGCGAATATGGCCTTGCCGATGCTCATAGCGAGCAGTTCCCTATCGACGGCAGCAAGAATTATGGTCTGATGCGCTCTTACCTCGCTTGGACGGTCGAAGAGGCTCGGCTGTGGGAAGTCCGTCCGCAACATCTTCTTCTCGGGGATTGGAAAACCGATCCCATCCACCTCGCAGATTACAGTCACAGCGCCGACGTGGAAACTGAACTCGTCGACGTCGGCAACGGTGCGAGCGAGGCCGATTATTCCGGCAAGAACAACGACGTGCGCGGCAAGATCGTACTGGCCGACGGAGTTCTGGCGCGCGTGCAGGAGTTGGCGATCGCACAGCATGGCGCCGCGGGCATCGTCAGCGACATGCCCAACCAGACCACGGCCTGGTCCGGCTTGGACACAACCGTGGTCCGGTGGGGCCATCTGAATGCGCGTCAACCGTCCGGCTTCGCCTTCATGGTCTCTCGCCAGACCGCCGAGGCATTGCGGACTCGCTTGCGAAACGGCGAATCGATTGTTCTTAACGCTCACGTGAAAGCCACCGTCGGTCCCGGCCACTGGACGGTAGTCACCGCCACAATTCCCGGCACGGACCCGGCTGCGGGAGAAATTGTTTATAGCTGCCATCTCGATCACGAACGTCCGGGAGCCAACGATAACGGAAGCGGGTGCGTCACCATTCTTGAATCGGCGCGCGTGCTGGCGCGCTTAATCGAATCCGGCCAACTGCCGCGACCCAAACGCACATTGCGTTTCATCTGGGGCCCGGAGGTCGAGGGCACCATGGCTTTTCTCGCCACACATCCGGAGATCAGGCAGCGGTTACGCGCCAACATCCACATGGACATGGTTGGCGGCGATCCCTTCAAAAACAAGTCGGTGCTCCATGTCACCGGCACGCCGTGGTCGCTTCCGAGTTTCGTAACCGATGTGGGCGCCGTGTTTCTCGATGCAATTCGAGCCGCCGCCAGCGGATACGCAGCCGGCGAATTGCCTGCCGACGCCGGTATTGTCGAGACTCGCGCCGGCGGACAAGGCACCCGCAATGAACTCTTCGCCGATGTGACGCCGTATGCAAGCGGCAGCGATCACGATGACTACGACTCTTCCACGATCGCTGTCCCGTCACTTTACCTTCGCGACTGGCCCGACATCTACATCCACACCGACCATGACAGCCTCGATCAGATCGATGCCACGAAGTTGCGGCGCGTAGCGCTGCTCGGAGCCGCTTCGGGATATGCGTATGCAAGTGTCACTGCGCAACAACTTCCAACGTTACTCCCGTTCCTCGCTGCCCAGGCGGAAGCTCGATTCGCCCAGGTATTCGGAGCGGCACAGCAGTTAGTGGATGATCCTCAACTCGAAGCGGGCGTCGCCTGGTATGAAGCACACAATCTTGTAAGTCAAACACTGCAGCGTGAAAGCGCAACCCTGCATTCCGCGGTCGAATTCACCGGCGGACCTGCAGACGCGGATTCGGAGGAAGTAAAAGCGCTCGCGGATCAAGCCTCACGTTTCCAACGTTGGCTCGACACAAAGGCGAAGCTACGTGGAGCGAAAGGAACGGCGCCCAGCGCACCTTGGGCCAGCGACGGCAATGCGAAACGCGTGCCAATCCGCGTGGGCGAATTCGGTCCGCTGGGTTACCAGAACGACGACGTTCTGTTGGCACGCCTGGGCAAAGAGCGCTACGCGAAAATCAAGCTGATCAACGGCGAAGCCAGTCACCTGCTGAACGTGCGTGACCAGTCTGAGCTTTATGCCTATGAGATCGTGAACTTCGTGAATGGCAAGCGCACCGTGGGCGAGATACGCGACGCGGTCTCTGCCGAATACGGACCTTTGCTGGTGAATCTTGTCGCCGACTATCTTGATGCTTGCGCTGAAGCGAGGGTAGTCCAATGGAAGTAAACTTACATGGTGGATGTGACCACGAACCAATGCACATAATGTTTTCGGGTGAAAGGTTTTGCACTTACACATAACTGCGCCTGCATTTTGATAACAAGATCAGTTGCAAAGCAAGCTGGAGAGCACTAGAGTACGTCCAATACGGAAGCTCGCGGCTGGGTCGACGGACGCGGTAGCGGCGACCGAGAATCGCAGAAAGCGGTTGGAAAGGATACGGGATTGAAGATCTCGCAAAAAGGGCTTTACGCGCTGCAAGCGATCATGACCCTTGGCCGCCGATACGGAACTGAGACCGTTAAGATCCGGGACATCGCCATTGACAGCGACCTGCCGGAGAAATTTCTTGAATTAATTCTGCTGGAACTCAAAAACGCGCGCATCGTGGAAAGCGTTCGGGGCGCGAAGGGCGGTTATCGGCTGCGGCGGGCGCCAGCAGAAATCAAACTCAGCGAGATCATTCGTCTCGTGGACGGCCCACTCGCACCCTTCGGGGATGCAGATCAACTGCGCAGCCTCATTGTCACCGATCCCGACCATCGCGCGCTCTATGGTGTGTTTCTGGAGGTGCGCGATGCCGCGGCCAAGATACTGGAGAGCACCTCCGTCGCTGATATTGTCGGGGGCGCTTCCAAATCCGGCAAACGATCGAGCGCGACGAAGAAGGCGAAGAAAAGTCCTCTTCTGTCGATCGTTCACAAGGACGCGAAGAGTAAGTAGCTTGCTGGTTCGAAGCCGTTAGGCGAGAACGGCCTGGTACTCGGCATACGCGCCTTTGAAATCGGTGATTTCGTGGGTGCCCTCGAAGTGCCATATCCTCGTCGCGACTTCGTCAATCAGATCTTCGTCATGCGTGACCAGGAGTACCGTTCCCGGGTAACGCTGCAGCGAAATGTTGAGGGCGTTGATCGATTCCAGATCGAGATGGTTGGTCGGCTCGTCGAGTACGAGCACGTTCGGCTTCTGCAGCATCAGTTTGCAGAAGAGCAGCCGCGCGGCCTCTCCGCCGGAGAGCACGTCGGTGCGCTTTTCGGCGTCATCGCGCGGAAACAGCATCTGGCCGAGTATGCCGCGAATTTCTTCGGTGGAAGCGGAAGGATCCCACTGATGGAGCCACTCCAGAACCTTGATGCCGGGCTCGATTAGCGCCTTGTGATCCTGCGCGAAATATCCTACGGCAGCTTCGTGACCCCAGATAACTTTTCCGCCGTCTATAAATGGCCCATTGTAGCTACTCGTTTTGCACAGCTCTGATTCTGAAACCGTCGGCGAGTTCACGAGCAACGCGTTTACCAGGGTGGTTTTGCCGGCGCCGTTGCGGCCCATCAGCGCGATTTTTTCGCCTCGAATCACGCTCGCCGTAAAGCCGGAAATCACCTTCGCATTTCCGTACGACTTCGTTACACCTTCCACTTCCAAGATGTGTTTGCCCGAGGGCCGCTTCTGTTCGAACTTCAGGTAAGGACGCTGGATATTCGATCTCGCCAGCTCAGTGACCTGCAGGCGCTCGACTTCCTTGCGCCGCGACTGCACCTGGCTGGAGCGGGTTCCGGCGGCAAAGCGCGCGATGAACTCGTTCAACTGCGAAATTTTCTTTTCGCGCTGCGCGTTTTGCGATTCGATCTGCGAGCGAATCTGCGTCTTCGCGACGACCATGTCGTCGTAAGTGCCGGTGTAAGTGATGATGGTCTCGTAATCGATGTCGGCAATGTGGGTGCAAATGCCGTTGAGAAAATGACGGTCGTGCGAAATCACGATCAGCACGCCCTCGTATTGATTGAGAAAATTCTTCAGCCAGTGAATCGAGTCGAGATCGAGGTGGTTCGTCGGCTCGTCGAGCAACAGCGCCTGCGGATGCCCGAACAGAGCCTGCGCCAGCAGCACACGCATTTTTTGGCCGCCCGGCAATTCCGACATCTTCCGCTCGTGCATCTCATCGGGAATGTCGAGGCCCTGCAGCAGAATCGCGGCGTCCGTTTCGGCGGTGTAGCCGTCTTCTTCGCCGACGATGCCTTCGAGTTCGCCGAGTTTCATGCCGTCCGCGTCGGTCATTTCGTGCTTCGCGTAGATAATTTCGCGTTCTTCGAGGGCTGCCCACAGGCGACGGTTGCCCATAATGACCGCATCGATCACGCGATACTTATCGAAGGCAAATTGATCCTGGCTCAGAACACCGAGCTTGCGCGGGCGGACGACGGTTCCCTTCTGCGGCTCGAGTTCGCCGGTCAAAAGCTTCATAAATGTGGTTTTGCCTGCCCCGTTGGGACCGGTCAGGCCGTAGCGCTTCCCCGGAATAAACCCGGTGGAAACTTCGTCAAACAGAATTTTGGCGCCGTAGCGCATCGACACGTTGCTGACTGAAATCATGATCTTTTATTGGAACTGCGGGAATCGGTCCTAATCGTATCGGAGGAAGACGCAGCTGCTGTGATTAGAATATCACGATGTGGCGCCTTCAACGGTCGAAGGCTTAGCCACAGGGGTCACTGAGGTCACAGGGCAAAGGTCGCATCGAATCGCCATCGCAACCAGGGACTCATGGTAGCCTTTTCAAACTTCTATTCCACAAAAGCGGAGCAGTGATGAACGATTCCCGGACTCCTTCTGTCGATCTTCAGGCAATGGCGCGGCAGGTCATGCTGGCCGAGGGTTTCGAACCGAATTTCCCGCCCGCGACCCAGCAACAACTGGCGGATATCAGGGCTCATCCGCCGCAACTGACGCCCTCGGATACGGTGCGTGATTTGCGCAGGCTGCTTTGGTCTTCGATCGACAACGATACGTCGAAGGATCTCGACCAGATCGAAGTCGCCGAGCGTTTGCCGAATGGCGACGTCAAAGTGATGGTGGGCATCGCCGATGTCGATGCCTTTGTCGCCAAGGACACTCCCATCGATCAGCACGCGGCTAGAGAGGCGACGACCGTTTATACCGGCGTGACCATTTTCCCGATGTTGCCGAGCGAGCTCTCAACCGGCGCGTCTTCACTGCTCCCAGACGTGGACAGGCCGGCCGTAGTGACTGAATTCGTGGTCAGTGCCGCCGGCTCGCTTAGTTCCAGCAACGTATATCGCGCGATCGTTCGTAACCAGGCGCAACTCACCTACAACGCGGTTGGAGCGTGGCTGGAGGGTACAGGAGCGGCTCCTTCCAAAGTGGCTGCGTCTTTGGATCTGCAGGCGCAGCTCAAACTTCAGGATCAGGTCGCCCAGGCGCTCAGGAAATTGCGCTACGCTAACGGCGCGCTCAACATCGACACCGCCGAAGTGGTTCCACTGCTGCTCAATCAGCAGGTTACGGGCGTCGCGACGGTAGTGAAGAATCGGGCCACCGATTTGATTGAAGACTTCATGATCGCTGCCAATGGTGTGGTGGCGCGGCTGCTGGAAAAAGTTTCTTCCTTGCGCCGCATCGTGAAAACTCCCGAGCATTGGGATGGCATCGTGCGGTTAGCTGCACTGCAGGGTGAGAAGCTGCCCGCACAGCCCGATTCCAAGGCACTCAACGATTTTCTTTTGAAGCGGAAAGCCGCCGATCCCGACCACTTCGCCGATTTGTCGCTCGCAGTCATCAAGCTGATCGGGCCGGGCGAATATATTCTGGAGCGTCCGGGCGATCCCGCGCAGGGGCACTTCGGACTGGCCGTGCAGGATTACACGCATTCGACCGCGCCCAATCGGCGCTTTGCCGATATCGTAACCCAAAGGCTCGTCAAGAGTTTGCTCGACGGAAAGCCCGGACCCTATTCCGACAACGATCTCACCGGCATCGCTGCCAACTGCACCCAGAAAGGAGATGCCGCGCGAAAAGTGGAGCGGGAAATGTCGAAGCGATTGGCGGCTGTGGCGATGAGCCATCGCGTCGGTGAAACTTTCGATGCCATCGTCACCGGAGTCATGCCAAAGGGAACGTTTGTTCGCGTCATGCAGCCGCACATTGAAGGATTGCTGGCTCAAGGGGAGCAGGGGTTGCACGTCGGCGACAGAATTCGGGTGAAACTCACGCGGACGGATGTGCAGCGTGGGTTTATTGATTTTGTCCGGGTGTAGCTTGGTGTTAGCTCACCCGTTCTTCTTTTCCAGTTCCGCCCAGCGCGCGTAGAGGGCATCGAGGGCGTGCTGAGCCCCGTCCAGCGCGGCCTGCGCACTTACCAGACGCGGAGCATCCATCGCGTTGGCTGGATCTTCTAATTCGGCACGTTTCGCCTGCACTAACTGCTCGGCTTCTTCCACTCGCTGCTCGATCGTGGCATATTCCCGCGCTTCCAAGTATGAAAGCTTCTTTTTAGTTGGCGCTGCCGATCTCGAATCTACTGAGGTCTGCGAAGTCGCCGCCGCCGTTGCCGCGTCTGGCCGGTTGCCTAGCTTGGAGCGCTGCGCCTGCCATTGCTCCCATTGCGCGTAGTCGGCGAAAGTATCGGCTCCGCCTTTTCCGTCCAATCCGAGCACGATGCTGGATACTCGGTCGAGCATGTAGCGGTCATGCGTCACCAGCACGAGCGAACCGGGGAAATCGATTAGGCTTTCTTCCAGAATTTCGAGAGTTGGAATGTCGAGGTCGTTGGTAGGTTCATCGAGCAGCAGAATGTCGGCGGGCTGGAGCATGAGCTGCGCGATCAGGACGCGCGCGCGTTCGCCTCCGGAAAGGCGCGCGACGGG
>Ga0116106_1000505_pt1 | contig 21908 bp, 20 predicted proteins | sample June2015DPH_6_50_FD_89717 | JGI IMG/M metagenome (GOLD analysis project Ga0116106, IMG submission 89717) | Peatland microbial communities from SPRUCE experiment site at the Marcell Experimental Forest, Minnesota, USA - June2015DPH_6_40 | ecosystem: Environmental > Terrestrial > Soil > Wetlands >...
TAGATCACGCCCCGCACGGGACGGGTACAATTCGCGCACAGTGCCTTTCCACAAGTGCGGCAATAGGCCACTGCTGACGCATCAGCATGATTGGCGCAATTCATACCAACCTCCGATTCATAGTCGCGGCAAACGTCGCGGTCGACGTCGCGGTCAACGCCACCGTCGCCGCAGGTGGAGCACTTGCCACCGCATCCCGCAAAACCGGCGTGATGGGAGCCCCGTCCCGCAGCGCAGCTAAAACCGGCTGGTTGTATTCCTGGGAGTAGTTACGATCCTGTCTCTCTTCTGGTTGCCCACTGGTGTCGTTCTTGCGATTTTCTTTGGGTTCATTGTTCTGATACTCGGGGCCGGGCGCGGCGGGAGTGTTGGCCCGCTTCAGTTCGCGCAGCTTCGATTCGATCTCGTACACGAAGTGAATATTATCGTAGTACTTCACGACTTTGATCTGGGCATCGTTGTAAGCATGACGCAATGCTGCCGGCCGCAGGTCGACCTTCGCCACATCCTTTGGCTTCACGCCCGCCACGTTCAGCGCCAGCGAAAACGAGAAGAAGATCATCCCAAACGACATCACAAACTGCGGCTGCCGCACGAAGGCCGCCACCGGTCTGAAGAAAGAAGATGCGAAGGAGTCCCATCCTTCGCGCAGCCGTTCACCGAACGGTGTCGTCCTGCCGCCGCGCGCTGCCGCCCCAGTCGCGGAGAAAGACCGCGTACTCACGATTCCGCTCGTGGCCGCCAGAATGTTCTGCATCAGATGAGCCGGAGGCTCGACCGCCTCGAGCGACCGCAGCCATTTCTGCCCCGCCTGCACATCCGCGAACAGCGGACCACAAACTCCGCAGACACGCCGATGGGCGTCGAAGCCTTCCATCCGTGCCGCGCTCAACTGACCTTCACCGTCCAAGGCCTCGCTGAGCAGCGCTTCGAATTCGGAGCATTCGACCCCGTGTTTGGTTTCCTCTGCCATCACATCACCTGCCTATAGGTACGTTGTAGGAGCCGCGCAAGTTCCGCTCGTCCCCGGTTAATTCGTGACTTGACGGTCCCCTCCGGAACCCTCAAAGCCGTGGCAATCTCCCGATAGTCCATATCCTGTAAATCCCGCAGAATCACAGCCTCCCGCAGCTCCGGAGACAGTTTCTGCAAAGCCAAATGCACCATTTCCCGCGTTTCCCGGCTCTGCACCGCGGCATCCGGAGGCAGCCCCCGGTCCGCGATCTGCCCGCTAAGCGGCTGTGCATCCTCATGCTCCGAGGGCACGGAATCCAAAGAATCTGTCATTCGATCGCCTTTGCTCTTCCTAAAATGATCGACCAGCAGATTGCGAGTAATGGTGGTTACCCAGGTCATGAACGCGCCCTTACCGGAGTCATAGGTGTTCAACGTCCGATACATCTTGATAAAGACCTCCTGCGTGAGGTCCTGCGCGTTCTCGGAATCCCCGGCAAACCGGTAGCAGACGTTGTAAATCCGCCGGTGATAGCGCTGCACAATCTCTTCCCAGGCCGCAGCATCGCCCCCCACGCAGCGACGGACCAGCAATCCGACAACCTGGGCTTCTTCCAAAACTGGACTCCGAAGAACTGCGCCTAATCTAGCTTGTCAGCACCTAATCTAGCTTGTCATCCTGACCCTGAGCTAGCCGAAGGGGAAGGACCTATGCATTTGCCGCGAGCTGTCCAGAACCTTAACAGCACATGAGAGCTACGTTTCTGTCGGGCGTGAAGTTCCCTTGAATCATAAAGCTAGCGATTGTAGCAGGAGGGCGCTCTGCGAAAGGACCCAGCCCCGGAGGGGTGTCCGCGGATAGCCCGGCGCTTCAGCGCCGGGAAATGTGCAAGAGATTATTCAAGTCCCGGAGGGACGACTGAGAACTCAGAAAGGGTTGTCACTCCCCGCGCGCCGACGCGCCTCGGCCAACTGTTCCGGAGTCATTTTCGCCTCCAGATCTTTCAGCTTTTGGTCGCTCTCTTTATAGTGCTTTTTCTGAGCGAGCGCGTACCAGACATAAGCCGTCACCCAATCATTCTTGCGCGAAGAAAAATATTCCCCCATCGCGAACTGGGCCTTGGGTAGGCCCTGGTTGGCCGCCTTCTCAAGAAAGGCGAATCCTTTGGAGTCATCCTTGGCAAGATAGGGATCGGCCAGCAGGATCTGAGCAATCTCCAACTGCGCCTTGGCATCTCCCGCGTTGGCCTTGTCGAATAAAGCTGGCTTCTTAGGAGCGTAGAGATGGAAGCTCGTTTCCACGTTGATTTGAACCGCCACCGGCGCGCCGTCTTTCAGCGCGGGTGAGAATCTCCACTGCTGAACCGCCTCAATGGCCTTTTCGTCGAGTCCCATGCCCACCGGCCGCGTCACCTTGATATTCTGCGGCATCCCTTCGGCATCCACTACCAGCTCCAGAACGCAAGTGCCTTCATATCCCGCCAAGCGCGCCTGTTCGGAGAATTCGGGACTGGGAGAGTAAGTAGCACGGGGCGCCTTGACATCGCGTCCTACGCGATACACCCCATCAGGGAGAGGTTCCTGTGGGTTCGAGTCCCCGTGACTGTGCCAGGACTGAAGCTGCGCGCAGATCGGCACCGCGATCGCCACGAAAGAAAGCAGCAGCAGTGCGATCGATCCAACCTGAGGACCTCTCGAACGCATAATGGAGACGAGTGTAGCAGAACTCTTATAGCCCGTAGGATTTTCCCGGAAGCTGAGCCGGGCTTGCAGCCGGTCAATCTGCGCGTCAACTCTAGATATTTTTCTGTGCAGGTGGTGCGACGTACACATCGGCAGCCATTGGCGGCAAGACTGTAGAATCCCAGATACACTTTTCTGTTTCTACACTCTGGACGCCAATTTGACCCGCTCTTTGGCCGTCTCCCGCCCAAGTGATTCGGAACCGGGCTCGACTGGTCTTGTAAGTAATAGCGACAATCTGTCCAACCTTCAACCCGCCTTGAATGCCCTCTAACGAAGCCCCTTGACGGCTGATGTTGCGCGTTGCAGCCATGAGCAGAATCGAACGTCCGCTGTCATCGCTCCCGGCGATTCGGACGTGCAGTTTCGCTTGCATCCGAGGCTCTCGGCGTTTTCCCAACATCGTACTTCTCCTCTCAATGCTCTGCGTGAAGATGATCTGCGTCAAAATGACCTGCATCAAGATGACCTGCATCAAGATGACCTGCATCAACCGCGGTGCTCGATGACCTCACGTTGGCTCTGACTCTGGTTACCTGACTCCAGGTTGGCCATGCCAGGTTCGCCATTCCAGGTTTGCCATACCAGGCCTGCCATACTAGGGTCGCCTCTTCTTCTCGACCCTATCGAACAGGAGCTTGATTCCGCCCAGCAAGCCGCCGAACAGTAGGACAACACCCAGCGCTTTCCATGAGATCATTTTGTGCATCTGGTTGTGCATCTAGTCCGGACTCTACGCCCCGTGGCGACCCCGCGAAAGATTACACACCACTGGTTACCGTGGCATTACCTACCCCAACGGGCCACCTAGCCGAGTGACCCACTTGGGCGCCTTTCGAGAGGGAGGGAGGCAAAACTCAGTGATTTTGGGTGGCGCAGCGGTTTACCGCTGCGATCGCTGCACTCAATTCCGACGGCTTCAGCCGCTGAGGGACCGCATGGGGTGACACCCGCCCTGGCAAAGCAGATGCAGTTGATCCAAAAGGTTGCCCGGGACTATTCTTCACCGAGGGAGTCTAACTGGCCGTCTTTATGAAGACCGATCTGGCGAGGCCCGCAAGTGTCCCGAAACTGCCCAAAGGTTCCCTGAAGCGTCTTACCCTCGGCCAGTCGTTCGCGGAGTATGACAAGGTTCTCGAAAAGAGCAACGTGTTCGTTGAAACACCTGCTATTCGTGCCGCGCTCGATTTGGAACGGTCCAAGTGCTTCTTCGTGGGACGACGAGGGACAGGAAAGACCGCAATTACGTTTTACCTCCAGAACAAACAAGCGAAAAGTACGGTCCTCGTGCTGCCCGAGCTGCTTACGCCGATTGGGGGCTACTTCGCAGCTGAAGTGATGTCAGACACCCACCAGAGGCCGTTCAAGTCTCTTGTGGCAAGTTTCAAGCGTGCCATGCTGGACGAAGTGATATCCGGATGGATAAAACGCGGCCTGTTCTCGTTTAATCGCATCCAGAGCGGAGTTCTGACACGCGAGCGAAACTACATCGACGACTACGATTTTGACACCCGCCTGCTCGCGTTCACCAAGCAGGCCTTTGATTTGCTCAACAATCAACAGGATCGAGACTGGCTCAAGGAAGTTAATCGGTGGAAGGAGATTTCGGATGAGATGGCAGCGGTCCACATAGACGCCCGCTGTGATTTCACGTTGCTGTTCGACCGGATCGACGAAGCCTGGGACGGTTCGGACAAAGCCGTAATCCTCGTTATGGCGCTAATGCACGCCTGCATCGAACTTGTGGGGGTTCAGTCCGTTCGACCATTACTGTTTCTGCGTGAAAATGTGTTCGAGAAGGTCCGCACTCTAGACAAGGAGTTCCCACGACTGGAAACCTTCGTGGTCTCACTTGAATGGACACAAGATCTGCTCTTGGAGCTAATTGAGAGGCGGCTCAACGCCCCGCTCATTTCCAAGTTCCCGCTTCACGGGCCCACGTGGGAGGCGTATTTTGAGCAGGGCGCGTCGTCGTCGCAGGAAATGGTGTTTTCTTTTTGCCAGTATCGTCCCCGCGACGTACTCACCTACTGCTCATACGCAATTCAGGCCGCGCAGTCAAAAGTACACGAGCGCATCCTAATCGAGGATCTACTCGCGGCCCGACGGGTTTTCTCTGACAACCGCCTCAAGGACCTCGGGGACGAATACGCCGACAACTACCCTCAGCTCCAACTGGTGATAAGCCGGTTCTATGGCCTAGGCAAGGAATATACGCTCAACGGGATCGCTGACTTCATAAAGAAGCTGCTCGTAGATGAAGAGATAAAGGAATATTGCAAGAAATGGATATACAACTTTGTGCAACCCGACCTCTTCGTAAAGTTGATGTACGACATCGGATTCTTTGGAATAAAAGACGAAGAGCGTTCGCTTTTCCGAGCGGTCGGCCCGCAGTCCGCTATTCTGCCCCCCATTACGGCAAAAACGTCAGTAGTAATACACCCCACCTATGCCGACGCGCTCAACCTGCAGAACATATTAGTGAGCAGCCTCCACGAAAACGTCGACTTGAAACAGGCCGGACTGATTGGCGATCTCCCGGGTTCTGTGAGCCTTGACGACTATCAGCGCACACTCTCGGAACTGCGTGACGAGCTGAACTCCCTTCCGCTGGGTCAACCGCACTCGGCTGAGTTTGAGGATCTAATCGGCGAGGTCTTACGCCTGTGCTTCTTCCGAGCCCTCACGAATGTAGAACCAAAAGTTCGGTCGGTCGACAACCGAATCGTTCGCGACTGGGTAGCGGCGAACCATGCCGCCGAGGGCTTCTGGGAGTTGGTGCGCCATAAGTATGGCGCCGTTCAGGTTGTTTGGGAGTGCAAAAACTACGGGGACCTAGCGGCCGACGATTTTCATCAGGCGGCGTATTACATGACCAACGCTGGAGGCAAGTTTGTTGTGATTGCCTCCCGTGGACAAGAGAAAAAGAGAATTTATTATGAGCACGTTAGGAGAATTTCGACGGAGCACAACGGATTCGTTCTGCTGATCGATGGAAGGGACTTGGACATCATTATCCGGCGAACCATAAACGGGAAGAGCATCCAGCCCCATATACAGGAACTCTTTGACCGCACGATTCGAGAGATTTCCTAGCGGGCGCAGGTGTCCGACGCCCCGCGCTGGTCGTGATGAGAAATTCGGATCGCGGTAGGGTTCTTGATCTCACGATGTCTCGGTACTGTGCTGGTGCGTTGTGCGATGGGATTATGGAAGACGTTATGGTTAGCACCCTCGCGAAGCAGCACGCAGCCATGGGATTCCAAATGGCGGATCAAATCAATGCGCTTCACGAATCACGTTACCGGAACCGTGATCTTTTCACGGGCAACTTTTTTCCCGCGATGTGACTGACTGGCCAGTTCCCGATTAGCCTCCAGCAAGATCTCGATAGCATCGCGGAGATTTCTACGCGCCTCGTCCAGCGTGTCACCCTCTGAAATCGCACCCGGCAGTTCCTCCGTGTAGGCAACATAACCGCCACCTTCAGACTCCGGGACTTCCTCGTAGACCGCGCTGAGAGTCAAGTTCATGAGAGTATTTTACTTGGAAATCAGCTCGAAAAGGCAGGCATCTTATTTTCCCTGCTCGCGTGGACGATTGCCTAAGCGGACCCTCGACCGAGATGCCGCCCCCACCAAACAACCACCTATGTAATAATTACCGTGTAATAATTACTCGCATGTGGCTTTCTAACCACATCAACGCCTGAGCGTTATCAAAGACTTACAAGCGCCGCCGGCTAACCGGGATCTCGCGGTTTTCAATCTTTCGCCTGTTCTTCGCCTTATTCCATACACATTTGTACGCACAATTAATCCTGCATAGTGTTTCACGTGAAACACTTTGTACATACATCTGCCCTACGAGAATCTCACTTTGACATCCGGCCCCTTATCCAAATGGATGCTTTCAATAAACCGCACCCGTCCCGTCCGCAACGTCAGAATCACCGAAGAAGTCCGCGTCCCTTCGCCGAAGAAGCGGACACCTTTCAGCAGCGCGCCTTCGGTCACGCCGGTGGCGGCGAAGATCATCTGTTTCCCCGGAGCCAGGTCTTCCGCTTCATAAATTTTCTTCTTGTCTTTAATCCCCATCTTCGCAATGCGCTCTTCGAGTTCCGGCTTGTCGATCACGAGGCGCCCCTGCATGTATCCGTTCAGGCAGCGGATCGCAGCCGCCGTAATCACGCCTTCCGGAGCACCGCCCGATCCCATGACCGCGTGCACCCCGGTTCCGATCACCGCCGCGGCAATGCCGGCCGAGAGATCGCCATCGCCAATCAGCTTGATGCGTGCGCCCGCCTTCCGAATGTCGCTGATCAGTTTCTCGTGCCGCGGACGGTCGAGCACGATCACCACCAGGTCCTCCACACTGCGATGCAGACGCCGCGCGATATTTTTCAGGTTGGCCGCGACCGGAGCGTCCAATTCCACCGCGTTCTTGCACGACGGGCCGACCACGATTTTTTCCATGTAGCAGTCGGGAGCATGCAGCAGGCCGCCTTTTTCCGAAGCCGCCAGCACCGTGATCGCCCCCGGTGATCCGGTGGCGCAGAGGTTCGTGCCTTCCAGCGGATCGACGGCGATGTCGATGTGCGGAACCTCGCGGCCGTCCCGATACGTGCCGCCGACCTGCTCGCCGATATAAAGCATGGGTGCGTCGTCGCGCTCGCCCTCGCCGATCACAATCGTGCCATGCATGGGGACGGTATCCATCGTCTTGCGCATGGCCTCGGTGGCCACCTGATCGCTCAGCGGACGGTCCCCTTGACCCATGGTGCGCGCCGACTCGATGGCCGCGTTCTCGACCACGCGCAGGAATTCCAGCGCCAAGTCGCTTTCAATATTTTCTCCAAAATTTTTCGCGTGCACTTCGGGACGGGTTTGAGTTGCCATAAATTCCTCCGAAACAATTGCGACCTAGGAATATAGTCCGTTCGGAGCAGAGATGGAAGGGCAAGCATCACATCCTGACAAGTTAATGGTGGCGCGGGCGGCGAACGATGCCAGCATCCGCAACGGCAAACAGTCTTCTGCTAATCTTGCCTCATGAGCACTGAACCCATGGCCTCTGAACCGACGCTCCCTGAAGCAACGACCGCTGCCGCAACAACCAAGAACCGCAAGGAACCAGCCTATCTCTTCACCGAAAAGCAGGTTGCGGAGAAGAGCGAACTCGCCCGCCATTTTCTCGACAATCGCACTCGTTTGAATGAAAACGTCCACAAAGCCGACAACTTCCTGGTCAAACGCTTCTACAACCTGGATCACAACACCTACCTGGAAGGCTCTCTGCCCGCGAAATACAAAGAATTGATGGGACTGGTTGGCTCCGCCTGCTTGCGTTGCGACGACTGCATTTACTTCCACGTAATTCAGGCCTATCGCCTGGGTGTCGCGCGCGCCGAGCAGGAAGAAGCAATCAACGTGGCGCTGGTAGTCGGCGGCACCATCGTGATTCCGCACATGCGGCGAGCGTACGAGCTGCTGACGGAGTTGTATTCCGGCTGAGAGCCAGGTTCGAGGGGACCGTTGCTGTGTATGTACATTTAATGTACACTATATCCAGTAAACATGGCAAAAGCGAAAACGAAGCCGACAGTCATTCCGAAGTTTTCCAGTGAGGCTGAGGAAGCGGAGTGGTGGGACGATCATCGTTCCGAAATTGAGGCGGAAATCCGGCGGCGGATGAAGCAGAAGCGGCCGCTGACCCTGGCTAACTTACTCCGAAGAGAAAAGCCGTCGCAGCCAATCACGCTGCGTATCGCGACGAGGGACCTGGAAACGGCGCGCCGATTGGCGGCGCGAAAGGGCGTGGGGTACCAGACTTATATCAAGATGCTGCTCCGCGAGGCGCTGGCGAAGAACGCAGCCTCGTCCGCGAGCTAGGGCGTTCACGGCGTATTGAGAAACATGATGAGCTCAACCGCTCTCGGTTCGGAGACTTCATACCCGACTTTGAGATTTACAGATGCGTGGAAGTCTCCGAATCGTTTGTCAGACCGGATAGTGTTCACACGCCGGACAAACTCTCGGAATTTGGCGATTTTGTTGAGACGGTAGTGGTGAGGCTTTTCCTCGAAGACATAACCATAAATTTTGTTATCCCAAATTGGGAAAACATCTGGCCTGACGAAATGCAGTAGTTTTGATGTTCCAACCAAGGAGTTGTTTACGACGCGGACGAGTGCGCTGAGCTGTTCGTCTGAGATGGTGCCCTGGGTCCGTGCGCCTTCGAGAAGAGAGGCAGCTTGAGCGAGTGTCAGATTGGGCGGCTGAGGATAAAGATCGAGAGCGGTTGGCATCCATCCATAGACAAGGTGTGCGCCTCGGACGAAGTCGGCGACATCGAGAGAGCCGCGGTCGGCGAAATACGAAAGAATGTGCGGATAGGACAAGATATAGCTAGTGGCTGGAATATTCGTCGTTCGCTCTAACTCGAAGACATCATGCATACTGCGATACCCTAGCAGGCCTATTGATTCCGTTCTGTGCGCGGTTGTAAAAGACCGCGAAGAGTGTGGCGCCGGATAGAACTTAAGACCACGGGCGAACCCGAAGTCAGTTTAGTCGCTTTCTTCGCTTAGGGTTTTTGCCGTACCCGAGTGCAGCGTCGTTCTCCCTAGGTGTGACTCGATTTCCTCCTTGGAGTGTCTGGGCTCTGTTGACATCCTGATAGAGGCGCAGCAGTGGAGGGAATAGGGGTGCTTCGACTGTGGTTGAGCTTCGCGTTGCGAAGCTCAATCCTCGCTCAGCATGACAGGGTTGTCCTGCCCCAAACCTATTTGTGAAACACGCTCAGAACGCGTCAATCCCGGTAACGCTAGCCCCGATAATCAGCGTGTGAATATCGTGCGTGCCCTCGTAGGTCTTTACGCTTTCGAGGTTCATCAGGTGCCGCATGATCGGATAATCGTCGGCCACTCCGTTTGCTCCCAGAATATCTCGCGACGTCCGCGCGCACTCGAGTGCCATCCAGACGTTGTTTCTCTTGGCCATCGAGATATGCTGATGCTGTACTTTTCCTGCATCTTTCAGGCGTCCCACTTGTAGCACGAGTAACTGTGCCTTCGTGATTTCGCTGATCATCCACGCGAGTTTCTCCTGCACCAGTTGATGCGAGGCAATGGGCTGATCGCGAAATTGTTTTCGCAGCAACGAATACTGCAGCGCGCAGTCGTAACATGCCATCGCTGCGCCGACCGCGCCCCACGAGATTCCATAACGCGCCTGGTTCAGGCACATCAGCGGAGACTTCAATCCTCCCGTTCCCGGCAACAGGTTCGACTCGGGGATGTGCACGTCCTGCAACGACAAGCCAGACGTCACCGAAGCGCGCAGCGACCACTTGCCGTGAATGTCGTCGGCCTTGAATCCGGGGCGGTCGGTCTCGACCAGAAATCCGCGTATTTCATCGTCTTCGTCTTCCACCTTCGCCCAGATTACGGCCACGTCGGCGATGGTGCCGGAAGTGATCCACATCTTCTCGCCGTTCAGCACGTATTCTTTTCCAACTTTGCGGGCGCGCGTCCGCATGCCGCCTGGATTCGATCCGAAGTCCGGCTCGGTCAATCCGAAGCAGCCGAGTTTTTCGCCTTTCTGCATGGCGGGCAGCCAGGTTTTTTTTTGGTCATCCGACCCGAAGGTATAAATCGGATACATCACCAGCGCCGACTGTACGCTGACGAACGAGCGCACGCCGGAATCGCCGCGTTCCAGTTCCTGCGTGACCAGGCCGTATTCCACATTTGACATGCCGGCGCAGCCGTATCCGTTCAATGACGCGCCGAAGAATCCGAGATCGGCCATAGGTTTGACAAGTTCGCGCGGAAAGCGGCCGGCGCGGTTGCACTCCTCGATAATCGGCACGAGGTTATCTTCGATGAACTTGCGCGCAGTGTCGCGCACCAGGCGCTCGTCGTCATTCAGCAACGTGTCAAACGCTATGAAATCCACACCACGGAATTTGATGGCCGCCATTGCGTCACCCCACTAAGGTCAGCAGACTCGGAACAGGAAACCATTCAAAGTAGCAGAGCGGCGGGGAAGTCAGCAATGCGAGCCGTGAGATACGACGACGCCGTCATTATTGCCGAGGGGATGACAAGAAACGCAAGTCGGGATGACAATGATGTAGCGTAAGTCAGCATGAAAATAATAGAGGATCGTAACCGATGACCGACTCCCGCGCGTTGTTGCGCCACACCCTTGCTACCGTCGCCTATCGCGGAGCGAAAGCAATCCGCAACGCTGGACCGAATTTTGCCGACTATGGCTCTTCTGAAACTTCGCGCACTCCGGCGAAGATTCTCGCGCACATCGGCGACCTGATGGACTGGGGTCTCTCGATGGCCGACGGAAGCCGAGAGTGGAACGATTCCAAACCGCTCGCATGGGACGAGGAATGTGCGCGCTTTTTCGCTTCGCTGAAAAACTTCGATGACTTCCTCGCCTCGGACAAGCCGCTCGAAGTCTCCGCCGAGAAATTGTTTCAAGGTCCGATCGCTGACGCGCTCACGCACGTTGGACAGATTGCGATGCTGCGGCGGATGGCTGGTGTCCCGATCAAGGGTGAGAACTATTTCGTAGCCGAAATCGCCGTTGGACGCGTCGGTGCGGATCAGGCGGCGCCGCGCAAGGAATTTTGACTAGGGCCTAGCTATTTGTCCCTGCAATCTCTCGCACCGCGCGATAGCCCTGATCGATGGCGGTGTTGGTGTAGGCATGGCCGTCGGCGTCCGCGTTCGCGATCTTGATTCTTCCAAAGGGCTGCCGGCCGATCACACACGGACGCTCCGACTTCGGGCGATCGAGAGGCTCGAACAATTCGTTGTATTCGTAGGTGTATCCATGAGGCCAGCGGTTGACGGTAATCGCTTCGATGTCGCGAGCGGGATCGAAGCCGCCGGCTGAGAGTGTGCGGCCCAGTTGATCTCGCACATTACGCTCGAAGGTTTCGAATTTCGTATTGACGAGTTCGAACCGTCCTGCGCGATACTGCTCTTTGCAATCGAGGCCCGGCTCGCACGGCGTGCGCAGAAGGTGAAGCAGGCAGGATTCATCCGGCGAACTGGGAAAGTGGTAGTTGCCCATGGAGACCGGGAAATCCAAGGTAACGTGGGTGAAGTAGGCTCCCGGAGCGTAGATTGCGCTGATGCCGAGTTTCTGAAACGCCTTCCAGTTGCTGATTTGCACGTTGGTGTAGACCAGAGGCATCTTCACACCGTAGGCAAGGGCTTCTTTCTGTTTGGCGGGCATCTCCGGACACAGATAGGGAATGACCACGTTGTAGCAGGCGAGTATACAATTCGCGCCGCGGACACGGTGGGCCTGTCCGCCGCGAACGTAGGTGACTTCGACTTCTCTTGCCGTCTTTGGATCTGGATCCGGATTTGGATCTCCAATGTGCTTGACCTTCACGGCGGTGCTGTTCAGGCGGATGCGAATCGGGGAAGATGCCTCGTCGAGGCGAGCATAGTTCGTGGGGGCCGTGACGATGTCCTCCATGGTGTCACCGGGAAGGGTACCAGGCACCAGGGATCGCACCAGCATTCTCGCGATGGAAGCATTGCCATCCGGAAAATGGAAAATGTAAGGCTCGTCGAGCTCAGGATTTTCTTCATGACTCTTGGGGAGAGCCATTCCCTTGAAGCCTGGAAATCGTTCCCGGGCGCAGTCTCGCGCTGAAACCGCATCAATTCCGACACAATACAAATCATGGGTCGAAGTCTGAAAAATTTTGACCACATCGGGGTGTACCTTGACGGATTGCAGCAGGAAATCCTTGTAGCTGGTCTTGGTCAGCTTGTTTTCTTTCTGCTTCGGAGTAAGGCCGGGCATGTAATCGACGCTGGCATGCTGCAGGCGGAGGAGATCCTTGCGGGCCGTTTCCGCGATTGGAATCTGCGAGACATTGTCTAACGTGAAATCGAGGCCGAAATAGTGCAGACGTTTCTGGGGCACAAGGCGGTCGGTGCCAAAGGTTTCCTTATCGAAGAAGACGGCTTCTTTCAGGTGCATCGAGCTGAACAATTTCTGGTCGTAGTACTTGAAGAAGCGCTGTACGTCGATTCCGAGTTCCTTCAAAAGCCCAATCGACACTTTGCTGTAGTTGCCGGGCGCTTCGATGGACTGAGTTCCACCGTACCCGAGCAGCAATCGCTTTCCAGCCTGAAATTCATTGCGCTTGGCGTGACCTCCGAAATCATCATGATTGTCGAGGATGAGAATCCTGGATTGTTTCCCGGCAAACTCGCGATAGAAGTATGCCGCCGCCAGGCCGCTCAAACCAGCACCGACAACGACCAGATCATACGACTCGCCGTCGTCGACGGACTCGGCCCAGGCTTTGTCTTTGCCATCGCGCAGGTCGTGCGCTACTTCCCAGGAACCGTCGTGACTGCCGCGCATGCCGGTTTTCGAAGGCGGGTAATAACTGGGGTCCTTCTCCGGAGCGAAAGGGCGCGCAAACGGGGATTGGGGCACGCCAAAGGCTTCCAGCCAGGTGGAATTCGCGGCCATGAAGGATGTCCCAACCGCGATGCTGATTCCATTCAGGAAATCGCGACGAGTAATCTCGCGCCCCATACCCAATTCACGATCGTGATTCTTGTCGCTCATTCGCTTTACTCCGCAAATTCAATGTCTCTGGATTCGTACCCGACTTGCCGCCAGCCATTGTGCACTCAATCGGCAGCTGATGTCGATACAACTCGGACCGCGAGACACCCGAGTTGCGATGCCACCAAAAAAGAAGCCAGCCCCGGAGCGAAACTCCGGAGCTGGCAGGTCGTAGTCCGTGTTGGCGACCGTGTTGGCGACAGTTACTCTTTTTTCCGCGGAGGTCAGGCCGCGTCGAAGCGATCGTGGTCCATCACCTTGGTCCACGCCGCCACGAAATCTTTCACGAACTTCTCCTTCGAATCGGCGCACGCATAAACTTCCGCGAGGGCACGCAGTTGCGAGTGCGAACCGAAGATCAGGTCAACACGGGTGCCGGTCCACTTGACCTTGTTCGTCTTGCGATCGCGTCCTTCGTACACGGTTCCCGAGCCATTGGACTCCGTAGACGGCTGCCATTGCGTGCTCATGTCGAGCAGGTTGACGAAGAAGTCGTTCGTCAGCGTCTCGGGCCGTTTGGTGAAGACGCCGTGCTTGGACTTCCCGGCATTCGCGCCCAGCACGCGCAGGCCTCCGACGAGAACCGTCATCTCGGGCGCCGTCAACCTCAGCAGTTGCGCTTTATCTACCAATAGCTCCTCAGCCGGCAGGCGCTGCTTGCCGCGGATATAGTTGCGGAACCCATCCGCTTTCGGTTCGAGCGGTTCGAAGGATTCGACGTCGGTTTGTTCTTGCGACGCGTCCATGCGCCCCGGCGTGAAGGAAACTTTCACCTTGTGGCCGGCTTTTTTCGCCGCTTCCTCAATCGCTGCACAGCCGCCCAGAACGATCAGGTCGGCAAGCGAGACCTTTTTCTTGCTGGACTTTCCTCCGGACTCTGACCCGTTAAACTCCTTTTGGATCAGCTCCAGCTTGCGCAGGACCTTCGCCACTTCGGCCGGCTGGTTCACTTCCCAGTCCTTTTGCGGCGCGAGCCGAATGCGCGCGCCGTTCGCTCCACCGCGCTTGTCGGATCCACGGAATGTGGACGCCGACGCCCAGGCCGTCGAGACCAGCTGGGAGACCGACAGTCCGGATTTGAGGATCTTTGCTTTCAGTGCAGCAATTTCCTTCTCCCCGATTAACTTGTGATTCACAGCGGGGATCGGGTCTTGCCAGGGCAACGCCTCCTTCGGAACGAGCGGGCCAAGATAACGCACGATGGGACCCATGTCGCGGTGCGTCAGCTTGAACCATGCCCGGGCAAACGCGTCTGCGAACTGATCCGGATGCTCGTAGAAGCGCCGGGAAATCTTTTCGTACGCAGGGTCGAATCGCAAGGAGAGGTCAGTGGTCAGCATGGATGGCGCGTGACGCTTTGAGGGATCGTGGGCATCCGGCACCGTACCTTTTCCTGCGCCATTTTTCGGCGTCCATTGATGCGCGCCGGCTGGGCTCTTCGTCAGTTCCCAGTCGTACTTGAACAGGTTAGTGAAGAAGTTGTTGCTCCACTTCGTAGGCGTCGCGGTCCAAGTGACTTCGAGGCCGCTGCCGATGGTGTCAGCACCATGTCCTTTACCAAATTTATTCTTCCACCCGAGGCCCTGGTCCTGGATGTCGGCAGCTTCTGGTTCGGGGCCCACGTAGTCCGCGGGAATCGCGGCGCCGTGGGTCTTGCCAAACGTATGACCGCCGGCAATCAGCGCGACCGTTTCTTCGTCGTTCATCGCCATACGATGGAACGTTTCGCGAATATCCCTGGCTGCTGCGACGGGATCCGGCTTTCCATTGGGCCCTTCCGGGTTCACATAAATCAGGCCCATTTGCACCGCGCCGAAAGGATTTTGAAGATCGCGATCGCCGCTGTAGCGCTCGTCCGCCAGCCACGTGCCTTCGGGACCCCAGTTGAGTTCTTCGGGCTCCCACACATCCGCGCGTCCGCCGCCGAAGCCGAAAGTCTTGAAGCCCATCGACTCGAGGGCGACGTTGCCGGCGAGAATCATCAAGTCAGCCCACGAGATTTTGCGGCCGTATTTCTGCTTGATCGGCCACAGCAGCCGGCGCGCCTTGTCGAGGTTTACGTTGTCAGGCCAGCTATTGAGCGGTGCGAAGCGTTGCTGGCCGGCTCCGGCGCCGCCGCGGCCATCGCCGATGCGGTACGTGCCTGCACTGTGCCACGCCATGCGGATGAACAGCCCTCCGTAGTGCCCGAAGTCAGCCGGCCACCAATCCTGCGAGTCGGTCATGAGCGCATGAAGGTCTTTGATCACGGCTTTCAGGTCGAGAGTTTTGAATTCCTTGGCGTAATCGAACTCTTCGCCCATCGGATCGGACAGGTTGGAATGCTGATGCAGAACCTGCAGGTCTACCTGATTGGGCCACCAGTCGCGGTTCGTGGGAGCGGAGGCTCCGTGGTGGAATGGGCACTTCGATTCGGTTGACTTGTTTTTGTCTTGAACTTTGTCCTGAACCTCGGGGGAAACAGTCCCCGATGAAGAGGCGAGTGTGTTTTCCATATGCGTTGGATTTTCCATATTTTTTCCTTTGAATTAGTTCCAATGAATTAGCTCAAAACTCAAAACGTTGATGATCTGCGAACCCATCAGCCTGCGGTTCGCACAATTAGGTGTCCACGCGCTTTCTTGATCGGCAGTTCAAAAAGTATCCACACATCTCCAGACTTAACGGGAAGCACGCGGAGCGCACTTCCTGCAGAGTCCCCGGAAAATGAGTTCGCATTCGCGAACAACGCGCTTGCCGAGGGAGCCCGAAGCAGGCCTGCGCACGTCGTACCACTCCATGTCCTCGACATGGCCGCAGCGGTCGCAGATGAAGTGGTGATGCCGCGTGCCTTTCGCATCGAAGCGCGCGGCGCGGCCCTCGATCGCCACTTCACGCACCAACCCCGCCTTCACCAGGTCCCGCAGATTGTTGTAAGTCGTGGCTCTTGAAGAGCGCGGATCGACGCGATTCACAGCTTCGAAGATTTCCGCAGCCGTGGGGTGCCGGTTGTGTTCCACCAGAAATGCCATCACGGCGTAGCGCTGGGCGGTGCACCGCAACCCGCTGCCGTCGAAGAACCGCTTAATCGCTTCGGCGTCCATGAACGGTTTAGACTATGTCTAATGTGAGATTTTGTCAAGAGTTGCGGGTTTTGGATTTTGCTGCGGGCAGAACGCGATTTTTCAACAGCTAATGTCCAACCCCCGTGCAATCAAGCGCATTACGCCTTCCCCAAAACTCGTTCGTATAAAATTGCACGGTATACCAATGGCTCTCAAGTTGACGTACTTGAGCAACCTCGCATGGTAAGCCGTTGAACTTGCCGGGGGCGTGATTGGTTGCCGCCGCCGAGAGCGAATCCGTCGAATCGAAAACAAGGTAGACATTTGTGTCCTGTCCGGCCCACCCCCAGCCATCCCATTCGATATGCTTCAACTCTCTCGCCGTCTCCGATTGCGCCAGAACTTCGCTCTTATAACGCTGCGACCACATGGACCACTTTGCGGCCGTGCGAATTGAGTAAAAGCTCCAAGCGACGGCGGCTGCAATAATGAGAAAAGCAACGATAGAAAACGCGCCTATCGCCGCAAATAACCATAGCGTTTTGCCGCGTCGAAACTTCGGAGGTGATAGGTCTGACGGTGTGCTCTGCTCCATGGCAAGCACTTTACTCTAAGGGAGACAGGCGCTTCCATCCAAATGGCGATAACAGGCGATACCACGCAGAACGGTACCGTCCGGCCTTGTTTGGTCCAAACGCCGGGGTTGAGTAAAATGGCGGAACGCGGCCTTTGCCAAGGCGCGCAGGAGATTCGAATGGCTTCCGGCGAAACAGCGACCGCGGTCACGAACACGATTCCGCAGCTTCCTAACCACAAAGTCAAGATCAAGAAACCGGGGCAGCGTTCGTGCAACGAGAAAAATGAAAAGGGCAAGTTCTGCGGCGGACACCTGAAACGCTGGTTCTACGCGGCCGACGTCATCGAACAGGAGTGCGGCTGCGTGGAGAAAGCCTGGGGAGCGGACGCCGAAGTGTATCGCTGCGAATTTTGCCAGACTCTCTACCTACCCAGTCCCGAAGATCCGCGTGGGGTGAACGTTGCAGGAACTGGCCAGCTTTCAGTCTTCGGCCTGACGGTTCCTCCGAAAGAAGAGAAGAAAGCGTAAGGTCACTCTTGGAACGCTGTGGGGCGTGACAAAAGATCTAAACGGTCTTAGGTGTTGGTTCCCAGTTTTCCTGAGAGCTGAGAACTGAGAGCTAGATCTCCCGTGAACACTTCTGAACTCATCTACGACTGGAACGCTCTGTATCCGAAGTCGCTGCATCCGCCCGGGCCGGTGCGCCTGACCGATGAAACTCTGCGCGACGGCTTGCAATCGCCTTCCGTCCGCGATCCTTCCATCGAGCAGAAGATCGAAATTCTCCACCTTATGGAGACGCTTGGCATCAACACGCTCGATCTCGGGCTTCCCGGAGCAGGTCCGCGCGCGGTCGAACACGTCACCGCGCTGGCGCGCGAAATCGTCGCCCACAAAATGAAGATCACGGCGTATTGCGCCGCTCGGACGGTCGAGAATGACATTCGCCCCATCGCTGAGATCGTGCAGAAAACCGGACTCGCCATCGAGGTCGCAGCGTTTCTCGGCACCAGCCCTATCCGCCGCTACACCGAGGGCTGGAACGGTGACTTCCTGCTTCAGACCACCGAAAAGGCCGTCAAATACGCGGTCTCGCTTGGCCTCGATGTGATGTACGTCACCGAAGACACCACCCGCTGCGATCCGGAAACCGTGAAACAGCTGAACTCGGCGGCCATTAACTGTGGTGCGCGCGCTCTGGCGCTCTGCGACACCGCCGGACACGCCACGCCCATGGGCGCGGTCGCGCTGGTCAAGTTTGTGCTTGAAGAAGTGGTCAAGCCTTCCGGCGAAAAAATTCGTGTCGACTGGCACGGGCACTGCGATCGGGGATTGGCCATCGCTAACTCGATGGCGGCTCTGGTGGCAGGCGCGGATTGCATTCATGCCACGGCCCTCGGCATCGGAGAACGTGTAGGCAACACCCAGATGGACCAGATGCTGGTCAACCTTAAACTCATGGGCATCGCCCCGTGGGATCGCCAGGACCTCACTCAACTCAAACGCTATTGCGAGGCAGTCTCCGCCGCCACCGGCGTTCCGATTCCCGCCAACTATCCTGTGGTTGGGGAAGACGCGTTCCGCACCACGACCGGTGTTCACGCCGCTGCCGTCATCAAAGCTTACAAGAAAAAAGATATTGAACTCGCAAACACAGTTTATTCCGGAGTGCCGTCACACTACTTCGGCCTCGAACAGATCATCGACATCGGCCCCATGAGTGGGAAATCCAATGTTCTTTTCTGGCTGGAGCATCGCGGCCTTCCGGCGAACGACGACGTAGTCGAGCGCATCTACAAGTGTGCGAAGTCGAGCGACCACACCCTGAGCGAAGCGGAAATTTTGCAGTGCGTGCAGAAGGAATGAGTGCTATGGGGAAATCACGGTTTGTCGTCGGTCGAGAAGAAATCGGCCATGGGTAACCCTTTCGTAGCCCAGCCAAGCTTCGTAGGCAGCCCGAGGCCTTGTGCCATCAGCCGCAAGATGTCTCCCTCATCGTAGCTTTTGTTGTAATTGCGATCGTCACCGCCAGCTGACTGATAGCCCGGCTTGCTGAACGGACTGACCACGACCAGTTCGACTTGCCCGCCACAGCCTTTTCCTTCGGTTGTGGTGTCGCAATCCGGGTTTCCGTCATCGTTGTTCTCGTCGAAAACGATGATCAGCAGCCCCGCTCCCCCCGGCTGAAAGTAAGAGCTCTCAACCAAAGGTGCGATCTCAGTTTTCAGCCATGTGTCAAAGGTTCCGATGGGGCAATCGTGCGCGTCGTCGCAGCCGTTCGGCACGAGCCATGAAAGACTGGGCAGAGCGTGATTGGCCAGATCCTCGGCGAACTGACTGAAGCACACATAGTTGCTTGTCTCTTTCTTGATCTTCGTCATGTATTCGAGCGGATCGTGACGGACGTAGTAAGTTCCCTCATTCAGTCCGCCGCAGTTCTTCACGCTCGGAAGGCTTTCTACATAGTCCTTCCAGGTCTTGCCCGCCTTCTGAACCTCCAGGGCGATATTGTTCTTCGCAACGGGAAAGCTCTCAGGTGTCTCGCTGTCATTGTCGGTGAGAATATACCCCGTGGCCAGGTTTAAATAGTTGCCGATCGAAGGATGCGTATCTGAGTAATAGTTAATTCCGAGGCCATAAGCATTAGCCAGGGAGGTCAAATACGGCATGTTCTTAGAATTGTAGGAGGTGTTGTAATCCGTATTTTCACCCACCACAATCACTACGTTCTCGAACGATGGCAGCGTCTGACCCGAAGCTGAGGGAATGAGGACAGACGCGCCCAGCAGCAACACCAGACCTAGCCCAAACACGTTGTTTAGCCGTTTCATGTGTGAAACCTCGCGTGTGATTTTTGACAGCCTAACACTTCTTGAAGCGGCCTCCTCATTTCATGTCTCCGCCATTGCATTTGAAGACAAGGGCATCATTTTACTCTTCCGCGTAGCACTTGGCCCGTCCCCCTTTCTACTCCGGCTCCCGCTCCAGTTCTGGACTCGGCACCGATTCTCCCTCCAGTTCCTTGTGCCGCGCGGCGCGCTGCGCATTCAGCATCTTGGTCGCCGTTGCCAACTCCTCGCGGCCTTCTTTCTCGCGTCCCATGCGCACCAGCACCTGCCCGCGCAGATAGCGCGCGCCGGCGTTCCCGCTGTCGAGTCGGATGACCTGATTCAGTTCCGCCAGCGCGGCTGCGTAGTGTCGCTCATGCTCCTCGATTTTCGCCAGTCCCAGGTGCGAGCTGATCATCTGCGGATCGATCTTCAATGCACGGCGATAATTCTTCGCCGCCGCGTCTTCGTTGCCGACCGTCGATTCCAAACCTCCCAACTGTTCGTAGTTGAAAGGCACATCGGGCTCAATCGCGATGTCCTTGTGAAACTCCTCGCGCGCCCGGTCATAATCTTGTTTGTGCGTGTAAGCCAGGCCTAAGTTGAAGTGCACGAATGGCAGCTTCGGATCGGCTTGTGCCGCTGCATCCAGTTCCTTCACCGCGTCGTCGTACTCTCCACGATTCAGATGCGCCTTACCCATCCACAGATGAAATTCCGGAGAACCCTCTCCGATCTCAACCAGCCGTCCCCCGGCTTTTTCTTCCAGAGCCGGATTCTCAGCCTTATACGCCGCAATGTCGAGCACGTAGAGATAATTGAGCTGGTCTGACGCCTGTCCCCACAAAGGTTCCAGTGTGCGGATTGCATCCGTCCACCGATCATTGAAGAAATAGCAAAGACCCAGCAGATAACGGGCTTGAAAGGAATCAGGCGACCGCCGCACCACCGACTCGAAGGGTTCGATTGCTGCCAGAAAGTTTTTTTGACGGTAGTAAACCAGTCCGATATTCAGCTCGATTCCCGCCATATCCGGCGCAAGCTTCTCCGCTTTGTGCAGCATTTCGAGAGCCTGCGGCCACTGCTTGCGGCGCATATAGATCACGCCGAGATTGACGTAAGCCCCGGCCAGGCCGGGGTTGATCCCGAGCGCCTGCCGGAACCGACGCTCGGCTTCATCCAGCTTGCCGCCATGCAGCGCGACTTCTCCCGCTTCAAACAGCTTCCTCGGATCACGCTCCGCCTGCGCTGCGCCGGCCCCCGTCTTTGCCGGTCCGGTGTTTTGCGCAGCTGCGCGATTCCAAGGATGAAGGAATAAAAGAACGACAATGGTCCCGGCAATGCTTGACACTGGTTTCATCGTCCTGTAGTGTCCGCCACGAAGAGGCCTGAATTCAAGGATGGTATTTTAAGGCGGCATCGTAAGGAAAATATGGAATCCGCTGATTCGAAGCCTACGCGAAGCGCCTCAGCAGCGAAACCCCGCCGCGCGTCGGTTCGCCAAGCCTCGACTTCTGAATCCTCGCGCAAACGGTCGCAGCCAGCCGTGGTCACCATCCGCGACGTGGCCGAGCGCAGCGGATTTTCTTCGGCCACCGTTTCCATCGTCCTGAACAATGCCCCGCTGGCACGCTACATTCCCGACACCACCAAAGGCCGCATCCAGCGCGCTGCCGCGCATCTCGGCTATCGTCCCAACCTGTTTGCGCGCTCGCTGCGAGGCCGGCGCAGCCACACCGTCGGCGTCATGGTGTTCGACATGACCGACCCTTACTGCACGCTCGTACTGCGCGGCATCGAGAACACTCTCTACCAGTCGTCGTTTCTCCCCATCCTTACAGACTGCCACAACGAGCGCAGCCGTTTCGAGCGCTATCTCGAAATGCTGCTCGACCGCCGCATCGAGGGGCTCGTCGTTCTGGCCAACTGGTTGTTCGTCGATATCAATGTGCTCGCCGATCTCGAGAAGAACAACATTCCGACCGCGATTGTGGGGCGCGAATTGAAAAATGACAATATCAGTTCTGTGATCGTCGACAATAATCTAGGCGCCCGTGCCGCTCTCGAACACTTGTATTCGCTCGGTCATCGCAAGATCGCCTTTATCCGCGGCCCGCGCCAATTGTCGGACACCGAA
>Ga0116106_1000508_pt1 | contig 21899 bp, 24 predicted proteins | sample June2015DPH_6_50_FD_89717 | JGI IMG/M metagenome (GOLD analysis project Ga0116106, IMG submission 89717) | Peatland microbial communities from SPRUCE experiment site at the Marcell Experimental Forest, Minnesota, USA - June2015DPH_6_40 | ecosystem: Environmental > Terrestrial > Soil > Wetlands >...
GGAAACCGGCGGCGTAGAACTGCTCAAAGTCGGGGAAACCTGAAATGGCAATCCCGAGCCAAGCCCGGCGGAAGACTCCGCCGGGAAGGTGTAGAGACTAGACGGGCAGCACCTAAACCCCGGAGCACCGGGAAAAGGTGAAGGGATAGTCCAGACCGCAAACCCCACTTTGCGCCGATGGCGCTACGGCGAGGGCGGCGAAAGCCGTAGACGGTATGAAAATCCGCAGGCCGCAAGGCCATGAGGGTTCAAGTCCCTCCGCCCGCACCAGTTTTTTGCCGGTCCGCCTCCGCTCCCCAGTCTGTCAAGCACGCTCCGCGCCGCTGGCACGGTGATCGCTCAAGGCCATCCTGCTGGACAGCCCGCTCGCTGCGGCGTGGTCCTCAGCTATGTCGGAATGTTGGCTCATTCCGACTCGGACAAGCAAACTCAATTGGTTTCAAACCGATATTTAATGCCTACGCCAAGATGCTATATTCCGGCCATGGCGAAGGACGAAAGCTACGTTCTTGATTTGTGTGACAAGGTGCTCAATTCGGTCGGATCTCGCCAGCACACCTTCCACTTCCTGGTTGGCGATTGCGGTAAGGACGGGAGGTGTCGCAGGCTGCCTGTTGATGCCTACTACCGTGAGCACAACCTCGTAATCGAATACCGCGAACGCCAACATTCCGAGCCTGTGACGTTCATGAATCGACGCCAGACCATTAGCGGCTGCTCGCGTGGTGAACAGCGGAGGCGCTACGATGAGCGCCGCCGCGAGGTCCTGACAAAGAATGCTGTGATCCTTGTCGAACTTGATTACGCGATGTTTTCCCACAACTCTCGCAAGCGGCTGCGCCGCACCTCTCCTGCCGATGAAGCAGTGATCCGCTCGTACTTGACTCGATTCCTGAAAGTCTCATAAGTCTCATACTGCGGCTCCCGGCGCCCCATGGACGCCGACCAATGGATGTGTATTATCGGGCGGCTAGCTTTGGCTTGGAGACATGACATTTACCACCGACCATCTCGTCCATTTCTTGATTCTGGAAATACCGATCCATGTGGCTGACTCTTTCCTTGATTGGCAATGTTCTGCTTCTTGCTATCCTGCTCAATCGGCGGTGGCGGAGGTATCAAAAATATGGGAAATGGCCGATAACCAAAGCCGCTCCGGAAGACATTGATCCCATTTTTAAACCAGGACCTATGGGCCCGAGCAAAGAGACCGGTATTCACTTCATCGGCAACTACCGCGTTCCCGGTGGCATCAGCGATTTCGAAACTTGGGTCATTTGCAATCTCGCCAAAAAAGCCGGGACCGTCTTCGAGTTCGGCACCTGCACGGGCAAGACCGCCTGGCTGCTGGCGGCAAACGCGCCGCAGGCGACGATCACGACCCTGACACTCCATCCGGAAGATCTAAGCTCCTATAAAGCCGGTCACGGCGACGATGCAGAAGCGGGGCGAGAGGCGACTGAGTCATCTCGGTTCAGCACATTTTATTATCAGGGCACAGACGCCGAAAAACGCATCATCCAGATTTTCGGCGACAGCAAGGAACTGGACGACCAACCGTTAGCCCAGAAATTCGATCTGGTGTTCGTCGATGGTTCTCATACGCGATCCTATGTCGAAAGCGATTCGAAGAAGGCGCTGGCGATGGTCAAGCCGGGCGGCTTGGTGCTATGGCACGATTATCGCGGCCCGCGCCGGGATAAAGATGTGTTCCACATTCTCAACTGCCTCGCGAAGCAGATTGCGCTCGTCCATATCGAGGGCACTTGCCTGGTCGCGCACCGCGCGCCCGTGGCCGGGACATAGGACCGGTCAGTATGGCGCTATCCCACGAATTCGTATCAACGCAGAACCCCCAACGCAGCGGCGCACCCATTCACATCGCCTTTGGTGTTGACGCACGTTTTGCCCCGGCAATGGGGGTGACCATCACCTCGATTCTCGTGAATAATCCGCACATCAATATCGTCTTTCACGTCATCACAGGTCATATTCGCCCTGACGATCTCCATAGACTGAAAAGCCTCGCGAAATGGCACGCCGTCGAACTCCAACTTCACATCATCGACAGCCAGACTCTCCAAGCACTTCCCGATCCGACAGCATTCTCACTCTCGTATGCGGTCTATAATCGACTTCTGATAGGTAATCTCCTACGTGGCGTCGCGCAAAGAGTTCTCTATCTGGATTCCGACATCGTTTGTCTTGGCGACATATCCGGGTTGAATGATTTGGATATGGGAGATGCCATTGCTGCAGTCGTCACGGACGCTTCCCCAACTGCTGCTCAACACAACGCGGAAATCGGATCGTCCCAACCCGCGTCTTACTTCAACTCCGGCGTTCTTTATATCGACATCGCCCGATGGAATGAGCACGACATCACGCGCAAAGCCATCCACCTCCTGACTCAAAGCGGGCGCCAATTTAAGTTTTTCGATCAGGATGCGCTGAACGTTATCTTGCTGGGTAAGACGGTCTTGCTTGATACGAAATGGAACACCCTATACTGGAAGCTTGGCTCGGATCATCGCATTCCCGCCGAAACCGTGTTTCTCCACTACGCGCTCGACAAGCCTTGGTACGAATGGAGCCCGTGTTTCCATGATCCATCATTCAAGAAGTATCGAGACCGGTCGCCCTGGGCCGATTGCTCCATGTACGATTCCAGCCGTGATTATCCCCGCACTCGCAAAGACAAAAAAACATATGCCCGACACCTCCTCAAGACCGGCGATATCCTCGGTGCTTCGCGCTGGTATCTCAAGTATCTCGCTACGAGAAAACGGCCACCGAGCTAAGAACCGGAGCGACGAGGAACCCCCATTCGTCCCTTCAAACCGCGTACAGGTAAGTCGGAACTAACCTAAACGACAACTCTGGCCACCGCTCGCGCATCCGCAGAAGCGCGATCCAGGGCGACCAGTCCTCGCTAAGGAAGCGAAACACCGCGACCGGCTTGCCACTTATGTCGCGACGCTCGATCGCGAACATGACGCGCCGGATCGGCCAGCGTATGCCCCAATTTGCCCACATCCACTCCTGCCCGGCTTCGACGAAGCCTTGGCGCAGTACACGACGTGGAATCGGAATAAGCGCATTGAGATCGAGCGCTACGCCGTGCGAGTCCATCTCCGCGCGGACGCGCTCCTCTTCATGCCTGCGCCACAGGATGTCCCGCAATTTACGAGCCAGGTGCTCAGCCGCCTCGCGCGTGGGAGCCCCTCCCCTCACCGCCTCGAAGTAAATCTGCTCATAGACGCTGTGCCATTCGGGCCGCCAATCGACGAAGCCAGGCCCGGATGCAGCGCCGATAAAATCATAGAGCTGCCCATCCGGCCCAGAAACCTCAAGCCGATTCCAGATGTATTCAGGCCCCTCGCTAACCCAGACAGCACTCCCCGTAGCCGTGGGTTTGGCGACGCCCACGCTCGTAGAAGTGCCGCACGCGGCGAGCGTGTGGCTAATGCTCATAAACCCAAAGCCGATGAGCTGTTGTTGGCCGCGAGATTGGTCTCGCGGGCATAGCGGTCGAGCATGGCGTCGCTGGCATGGCCGGTCTGGCGTTTGATGGCGGCGCGATCAGCGCCGTTCGCGAGCGCCTCTGTCACATGACCCGCGCGCAGACTGTGCGCGGAGTAAGTTTCTTTGAGGCCCGCTGCCTGCGCCGCACTTTTGACGATGCGATCGACGGTCTTGTCGGAGAGGCGGCTGTACTCGACGCCGGTGCGGCTGACCGGACGAAAAACCGGATTGTCGCCCTCATGTTCAATTTTGGCCTCTTTGAGCCAGGCCCGCACGGCCGCGACGGGGCAAGTTTCCTCTGTGCTCCCCGGCATAATGACGATCGTTCTCCCCTCCCCTTTCTGATCCGTTTTCGAGCGGCGAAGTATTACGCGCAGCACGTCGCCCTCGAATGCGAGATCGCTGACATCGAGCGCGACGATTTCCGAGCGGCGGAAGCCGCCCGCAAATCCAAGCAGAATAATCGCCTTGTTGCGGACCGAACGCAGATCGAGCCTGAAGGTCTGGCAGATCGCTTTGATGTTTCCAGCGCGCAGCGCCCGGGCTCCTTCCTGGCGCGCGCCGTACGTACGGAGAATTCCACTAATGGTCCGCTTGAGGATGAGATGGTTCGCGTCGAACTCGATGCCCCTCGCGCGGTGTGCGGCGGCGATTGCGGCGAGGTGCCGCTTGGCGGTCTTCGGCTTGAGCTTCGCGCCTTTGCGCCCGCCGACCGCTCCCAACTGCGTAAGGTAGCGGCGCACATTGGCCGGATCGGCCGGAAGCGGTTTGATCCGGTGGCGTTCGCAAAAGGCCAACCAGCTTACCCAATCCGAGCGGTAAGACCTCCGCGTATTCTTTGCGAGAGACTCCCGATCGAACTCGTCGGCCATGCGGTCGAGATCCTCCGCCGTGGCCCACTGGCCGTGGGCGGCATCCTGGATTTCTGCTCGCTGCGCAGCATACTGGGGTATGCGCTTCCTGCTCGGGGACGGCGCGAGGGCGCCCGTGCTGTTCCTGGAGGCTCGGCGGCCCTTGGCGTACCCTACTGCACGATTCATGCTTCTCCCCACGCAAGCAAAAAGAATCGTTTCGTATTCGAAACTAATATTCTTTGTCCGATAATGCTCACTAATCGGACATCACACCACTCCTGCCACAATCTCACGTAACGCCATGTTTGAGAAGGCAGAATCCAATGGAAGAGGTTTGGGGAGACCCCTTGCAGACCATACCGTCGCGCGCACTCGTCGACAGCAAATGCTGCCAAGTAGCCAGCAGAATTACAGATGACCCGTCCACACATCGCGACCCCATCGACGGACGGAGTTCCGCTCTAACCTCGCGCACCACCCCGAAGCAAGACTTGCTTTCGGATAGCTACTTGGTAGCTACCAAGATTCTGGCAACGTCCTCTCGCATCCTTGTAACAATCATCCCGATCAACGGCACTAAACGGCTCGCAGAGAACTGTGCCAGATAGCCATCAACACTACTGCTTCACCCTCGCGCACGCATTCGAATCAGGCCATGCTATCGGATAGCTACTTAGTAGCTACTTGAATTCGGATAGCTGTCCGCTACCAGATAGCTTTCGGTTGACCGTCCGATATCTCTACGATCAACTATTAGAGACGCCTGCAACTCTCACCTGGGGATGCCTCATGCCGGTTATCGTTTTCGCAAGCCCGAAGGGAGGCGCGGGAAAGTCCACCTCCGCCGTCGTACTTGCAACAGAGCTCGCTCTGAAAGGGGCTACGGTCACGGCGATTGACGCCGACCCGAACAAGCCCGTTTCCCAATGGGCGCGAAGGCCGGGTTGTCCCGAGAACCTGACTGTTCTCGCCGATATCTCGGAGGCAACAATCATCGAATCGATCGAAGAGGCGGCGCGGCGAACGACCTTTGTCGTCGTCGATTTGGAGGGCACGGCCTCGATGACCGTGGCCTACGCGATCAGCAGAGCCGATCTTGTCATTGTTCCGACTCAGGGCTCCCAGCTCGACGCTTTCGAAGCCGCCAAGGCCGTCAAGCTGATCCGGCAGCAGGAAAAGGCGTTTGGCCGGTCCATACCCTATTCGCTCTTGTTCACGCGCACGAACGCGGCGATTCGTCCGCGCACCCTGCAACATATTCGCGAAGAATTCAAAAAACATAACGTGCCTGCGCTTCGTACACAGATGAACGAGCGCGAAGCGTTCCGAGCGATCTTCTCATTTGGCGGCACCCTCGAATCGCTGGACGCTAGCCAGGTGAGCAACCGGGACGCAGCCATAAAAAATGCCCGAGAATTGGCGGGCGAGGTCCTCACCTTGTTGCGTCAGGCGGATTCCTCGCCGGACTCCGAATTGGACCAGGAGGTCGCATAATGGAACGCGCCAGTGTATTCGACCAGGGACCCGAAATCGACATCTCTGGATTCAAGCCGCGAACAGCAGTCAAGCCTGCTGCTCAACCGGAGCAAGTGAAGGCAATCTCGGAGTCTGCCAGTTTTGTGAGCCGGGAGCCGATCCAGGCGCCTCGCGAGACCGCTGCGCCCGCTCCTGTTGCGCGACAAGCGCAGAGGGAACCGATAACGCGCGAGCCAAGGCGGCACCGCACGGGCCGAAATATCCAGCTCAACATCAAGGCGCGGGCCGAGACCATCGATCGGTTCTACGCACTTGCCGATCGCAATGGCTGGGTTCTGGGCGAAGCGTTTGAGCACGCGATCGCGGCGCTTGAGCGCGCCGCCGCGAACTAAAATTCCTCAGCGCGAAATTTCAAACCTCAGTAGGGGAGGGCAGGGGCCTTCTCACTTATCCCGAACCAGGCCCGCACCTTCCACGCTGCCCACCGGGGTCTGATCCATCCGCAGGGTGTAGCCGATCCGCCTTGTGCTTGCGCAACTCCAAGCGTTCCTCCTGCTGGGACAGGAACATGCCCTGGCCGTGCCCGGCGTGTCTATGCCCGTCCTCGGTTGCGCATCTGCGGAAATAATCGAGGATGAAAACCCGTAACGACGAGGCCAGCGAACCGTGCGGCGGCTTATGCTCTGCGGCATAGCTGCAAACGTCGTGCGACGTGCAGTATTCACGGCGGCAAATCTCGGCGAGGGTATCCCATATCTGCGGTTCGAGCCGGATGCTGGTCCGGTGTCCCCGGACGCTGACATTGCGCATGACGAGCGCGCTGTGTCTTTCGGAGTCTTCGGTCGAAGGCGAAGGACAGTCGGGAAAGGCAGAACCCATGGGAGCCATCCGTGCTTGTTTAGCCGCGCCAGATTTACAACCTTGGAAAGCGCACTATAAACCATGAATTGTTAAAATCCGGTTTGCTCGGGGAGATGCTTGCAAGGTCTACAAAAAAATTCGACGGATAACATGCTCCGGTATTCATCGACCAGTTACCATCGCTCCTGACACTCGCCACACAGAGCTGAAGCTCCAAGAATCCCCGGCCTCATTTCCCTCGCACGCCAGCGCACGCGGCCCGTCCTCGCCGTAAAGGGTCTTCGATGAACGCGCCACGCGCCCTTGACCGCTGCGGATGGTCGCTGAAGAAGGCCCCGTTTTCCTGATATGAGGGAAATGGGGGAAAACAAATCTGGCTTCGCCTTGCTCGGCTGATCCACGAACGAGTAAACTATTCGCACGTTCAGAGCGCTTCGTCCGAAGGGGAATTGGAAATGGCCATATACAATCAGGGCGATTACATCAAAGCGGAATTTCGAGATGACCGGACGGGCGAGAGCGAGTGGATGTGGGTGCGCATAGACTCCTCCGACGATGGCAAGAAGGTCGTCTTCGGAGAGCTCGACAGTGAACCACTCTTAGACTACGCAGGGAAACTTCAACTCGGTTCGCGGCTCGCTGTCAGCTACGACAACATTAGAGAGCACAGGAAGGCTTCAGAGTTCACGGTGCAGTAATCCCGCCTTTCGGGTAAGCGGAATGACCGCCTACCTTACTCCGGGCCTCGGCCCGGCTCTTTCACTCAATAAATCGCGATTCAATCCTTACTACTGGTGCGCTCCCGGCGGTGCGCTTTCACGGCGGGAAGCTCCGGGAGTTCCTGCTGCTGGGCCAGGAACATTCCCTGGCCATGCGGGACTACACTGAATGCATCCCGAAAGGAAAGTGAATCGGAGACACGCAGACGGTCGCATCAGGATCTCCGGAAGCCTTGCGGGATGCTTGCCTTCCGGTCGCCGTCGTGGTGTAAAGTGATGAGGACAAAAGAGAAAGCACTGCCGGTGCAAGTCGTGCGTGGGACGGCAGCAGAGTGTGTGGCGGACAAGCGGCTGCTCTTGAAGGGACAGAGGTAAAGGAATGCCATCTTTTTACGAATTCTTCGCGGGCGGCGGCATGGCGCGCGCTGGCCTGGGCAAGAAGTGGGAGTGCCTTTTCGCGAACGATGTCGATGAAAAGAAGGCCGCCAGCTACGCGTTGAACTGGGGAAGCCGGGATCTGAAGATTGAGGATGTTGGCGAGCTGACGACGGGTGACTTGCCGGGACATGCGGATTTGGCCTGGGCCTCGTTTCCATGCCAGGACTTGTCCTTGGCGGGCGACTATGCCGGGCTCCGAGGCAAACGCTCGGGAACCTTCTGGCTGTTCTGGCGGCTTATGAAGGCCCTCGTCGAAGAACGGCGCGCGCCGTCCGTGATCGTGCTTGAGAACGTTTGCGGAGCCCTGACTTCGCACGACGGGAAGGACTTTGCAGCGATTGGCGCCGCTCTCGCCGGCGGCGGCTACCGCTTCGGCGCCGTAGTTATGGATGCCGTCCGGTTCGTGCCGCAATCCCGTCCCCGTCTTTTCATTATTGCGGTGCGCGAGGATCAGACGATTCCGGAGACTCTGACGGGGACCGAATTCGATCCGCTCTGGCATCCGGCGCACCTTGTCGGCGCTTACGAGAAGCTGCCGCAGCGGTTGAAGAAAAGCTGGCTCTGGTGGAGCCTTCCGGCGCCTCCGTCGCGGAGCGCAACGTTTGGGGATCTTGTCGATGACGAGCCGAAGGGCGTCGACTGGCACACTCCCGCCGAAACCCGCCGGCTCCTTTCCTTGATGAGTTCGATCAATCTGGAAAAAGTTGACCGGGCCAAGAGGATGCGGAGACGCATTGTCGGCGGCGTCTACAAGCGCACGCGCGTGGACGAAGAAGGCAAGCGGGCGCAGCGCGCCGAAATTCGCTTCGACGACGTGGCGGGCTGTCTTCGCACGCCGGTTGGCGGTTCGAGTCGGCAATCCATCATGATCGTGGAAGGGAGCAAAGTTCGCTCACGGCTGTTGGCGCCCCGCGAAGCGGCTAGGCTGATGGGGCTGCCGGAGAGCTATAAGCTGCCGGAGAGGTACAACGAGGCTTATCACCTTGTCGGAGACGGCCTTGTCGTTCCCGTTGTCCGATTTCTGGCGGCGAACATCTTGGAATCACTGCTTGGCAGAGACACGCAGAGCGGAAAGGAAGCGGCGTAAGGCATGACCGGCTCGCAGCAGCATGAATTGGCGGAATTTGTGGCGACCCATTCCTTTCGGGGGAAGGGGCCGTTATCGGTTGCGCTGGTGGTGACGCAACACGCCAGGAAGTTGGGGCTTCCCCTCGATCCTGAAAAGCTGCTCACCGAAGGCGGCGGGCAAGTGCTCGGCCTTGGCAAGGGGGCTGTCCAGGCGATTCTCAAGCGGCACGGCATCGCGCGCGTGCTTGCTTCCGAAGGCGGGCGCACTTCGCGCGGCAGCCTGAACAATATGCGCGAATATGTCGCTTTTTTGAACGCCCTGAAAGGCAAGGCCGACCTGGATTCGATTGAGGGGTTCTGGATCGAGCGCGTTAACGAGTTTTTTGCGGGCAAGCCATTCAAGATCAAGCTTGACGCTTCCAGGAGCCTTCGCACGGTTGTGCGCGATGTCATCGCGCAAGCGGTGGAGCGTCAGAAAAGCGCGCCTGGCATGTACTACGCTGGCGCCGTGCTTCAACATTTGGTCGGCGCGAAGCTGGATTGCGCCCTCGGCAAAGGGAAATTCGAACACAACAGCTTTTCGACGGCCGACGCGCCCAGCGGACGCGCAGGGGATTTTTTCATCGGAGACGTCGTGATTCATGTCACGACATCGCCCGGTGAAGCTGTGATTGAAAAGTGCCGGGACAATCTGAACGACGGCTATCGCCCGATGCTGGTAACGCTGCAACACGGACTTACGGTGGCGGAAGGACTCGCGACAAACGTGGGTCTCGGCGATCGCATTGACATGTTTGAGATTGAGCAATTTGTGGCGCTGAATCTCTATGAGCTTGGGAAGTTCGGCGCTGACGGCCGCAAAACGGCGGTGACGGATATGGTGGATCGATATAACGAAGTCGTCGAAGAGTTTGAGACTGATCCGAGCTTGAAGATCGAGTTGCGACGATGACGGAGACGCAGGAACAGCGGAGCCGGATCATGCGGGCGGTCAAAGGAGAAAACACCGCGCCGGAGATGATGGTGCGCCGCTTGGTCCATGGGATGGGCTTTCGGTTCCGGCTCCATCGAAAAGACCTCCCAGGAAAGCCAGACATTGTCTTTCCAAGGCTGCACAAGGCGGTCTTCGTCAACGGATGTTTCTGGCATGGGCACGGTTGCACAAGGGGGGCTCGTGCACCGAAGGCAAATGCCCAATATTGGCGCACGAAGATCGCTCGGAACAGCCTGAGAGACGCCGCGAATATTGCGGCGCTCGAAGCGAACGGTTGGCGTGCAGAGGTGATTTGGGAATGCGAATTGAAGGAACCGATGCAGGTGAAGACGCGGTTGGGGCGATTTTTGAGTTGAACTGCGCAACAGATGTATGAAGATCGTGGACGATCAATACATGGCCTAGCCGCTGATTCTGGCGGCCCACCCGGACCGTTTCAGGCCCCAATTCACCATGTATTGAGGCGGCGACGGCCGCTTCAGATTGACTACAGTCGTGGTACCGAGGCGGCGTCCAATGGGCTTGTGTAAACGGTGTGTTTTCCGTAACCTAGCACGAGGCGGATCGACAAAATGCTAAATTCTTCCACGATCAAAGTAGGCCAAGTCTTTAGGGTGCCCTATCGCGGTCAACGGAACGGCGCGACCGGCCTGATGAACTATCAGGACCTTACGCGCGGCGTGCACGCCAAATCCGCGGATACTCAAAAGGGCATGTTCTTCTACCAACAGATCAGAGAGCCAGGTCGGACATTTCGCAGGATGCCTGCGTTTATCTTTCACTCCAACCCGTTTAAAAAGGGCGCAGAAGACACGCCCTGGGTGGACATAGTCGAGCCCGACGCCGGTTATTGCCTGTTCCACGGAGATAACCGAAGAGCCGGCGAATCACCTATCGGTTCACGCGGCAATGCAAAGTTCACCCAGGTTCTGCATTTCTACGCCGATCCGGTCCTGCGAAAGTTCGCGCCACCTGTGATCGTGTTCGAGCAGGCAGAATACAACGGAAACCGGCGTGGATATAGACGATTCTGCGGCTTCGGGGTCCCCGTTCGCCATGCTCTTGCAACACAGAAAAAGATGGAGGGTGGGTACTTCACGAATCTGGTGATAGAGCTTGTGTTGTTCCGACTGGAGCAAGAAAATGAATCATTCGACTGGACCTGGATTGACCTTCGCCGGGATGAATCGGTTGATGCCAATATTGCTCTTGGTGCTTCTCCGGCCTCATGGAAAAAATGGGTTAACGAGGGTGAACTGGCAGTTGAGAGTTGCAGACGGATCGTGGCCCGAAAGACAGTCGTGGATCTGTCCGAACAGCGGGAAATAAACAAGGAGGAACTCAAAATACTGGAGGGCGTTCTCGAGTACTACCGGAAAAAGAAGCACGCATTTGAAGGCTTGGCGTCTTTTGTTGCGCAAAGAGTTTTGGGAAGTCAATGCAGACGTGGCTGGGTTACGAAACGCTCAGGCGATGGGGGCGTGGATTTTGTGTGCCGACTTGACGTTGGTGAGCGTGCCAATAGGTTGTGTTTTACTCCCGCCGTGGTCCTCGGACAGGCCAAGTGTGTCGCATTGAATACCGCCATTGGGGGATATGCTTTGGCCCGTATTGTGGCTCGACTGCAAAGGGGCTGGATCGGCGTTTTTGTCACAACCGGCATGTTTTCGCGGGCGGCGCAACTCGAATTGGCCGAGGACAGATACCCGGTTGTCCTAATAAATGGACAACGGCTTGCTAGGGTACTTTTTGAGGTGCTCACTCAAGAGAGAGTCCGTCTTTCGGATCTCCTTGAACGGGAAACCGATTGGTACCTCCAAAACTCTACCCACCTTTCCCCAAGCCGCATTCTGGAAGAATCGTTCTGGTTTGCCCCTGCTGGCGCTGTCCCGGACATTCAGAACAATGAATAAAGAAAAACGACAAATCCGGTGTATCGACCTGTTTGCCGGGGCGGGCGGGAGCAGTTGTGGCGCGACGAGTGCGGGCATCAAGGTCGTGGCGGCCATAGATCGTTGGACGCTTGCGAGGGACACGTTTAAGACGAATTTTCCCGAAGTCAAATTTCTTCTGGAGAGCTGCGAAAACGTCAAGCTGCGCCTATTAAAGAAAGAAGTGGGGGCTGTGGACTTGATTATCGCTTCGCCGGAATGCACGAGCCATACGTGCGCCAAGGGCAATGCTCCGAGATCGGAAATGAGTCGCCGTACCGCTTTTCAGGTCGTGCGGTTCGCCAAAGAATTCAAGCCACGCTGGATTGTTGTAGAGAACGTGGTCCATATGCGCAGCTGGAAATCATACGAAACTTGGCGGCGGCAGCTTGAAGATCTCGGCTACAATCTCAGAGACCAAGTAATAAACGCCGCCGATCATGGAGTCCCCCAGGCACGCCGACGGCTTTTTGTGATGTGTGATCGCGATCAGGCCCCTTCGGAGGTCAAAGCCAGCGCAGGCCGAAGAAGGACCGCAGCTTCAGTCGTGAACCGGAACGGGCTTTTCAAATTCTCCGAGTTGCGTTCTGCAAACAGGGCTGCGGCGACCCTGCAACGCGCCGAGCGCGCGTTTGAGACTGTCGGCAGCAGCAAGCCGTTCTTGCTGGTCTACTATGGTTCCGACGCGGCAGGAGGCTGGCAGCGGCTTGATGTCCCGCTTCGGACGCTGACCACACTGGATCGGTTTGCATTGGTCAGACCTACAAGAAACGGACACGAAATGCGGATGCTACAGGTCCCCGAGATACGGGCGGCAATGGGTTTTCCCGCAGAATATGTTTTGAAACACGGAACACGCCGCGAAAAGATCAAATTGCTGGGCAATGCGGTTTGTCCGCCTGTAATGGCCGCAGTGATCCGGACGCTAACCAGCCCCAAGGGCAGACATGAAAACTCGTAACGTCGGATTCAAGCCGCGCGCACGCCTGCTCCTCCTCCTGGGGGATCAACTGATCAGGGACCCAGGCGTCGCCGTGTTCGAGCTGGTGAAGAATGCTTTCGACGCCGACTCGCCGGGCGCGACGGTCACAATGTCGCGTTTGGACGACCCCTCCCGCGGACAAATCATCGTAGAAGACAGCGGTGTCGGCATGAGCGGGGAGACGGTAGCGACCGTCTGGCTTGAGCCCGGTACCGACTATCGGATCCGACAGAAGGAGAGGGGCGAGCCCACGACGAGGTATGGGCGCATCCCGATAGGCGAGAAGGGCGTCGGAAGATTTGCGGCGCACAAGCTCGGGAACAAAATCCGCTTGATCACGCGCAGTGCGCACTCGCCGGAAGTTGTGGTGGAGATTGATTGGGAGAACGACTTCAAGCAGAAGCGTTACCTCGAAGAGGTTGCGATCAGGGTCGTGGAAAGAACCCCCGAGTTTTTTACGGGACGAAAGACAGGGACGCGACTTGAAATAACGCAGCTCCGGGATGTCTGGTCGCGGGGGATGGTCCGCGATCTCGCGAGGGCGGTGAATGCAATCTCTTCGCCTTTCAGCGGCGTCGGGGATTTCAAGACGAAGCTTGTGCTGAAAGACCACGGAGAATGGCTCGAAGGCCTGCTCGATATCCGCGATGTGCTGAAATTCTCGCTCTACCAAGCGAAATGCCTCATAAAGGGGTCGAAGCTGACGTACGAGTACAAATTCACACCATTTCCGGGCATGGATCGGGTCGAAGCGCGCAAGGTCACCCACAGTCTGATCCTGGGCGGCCCAAAGCATTTGATCAACCTGGACGACCACAACATCGGCCCCGTGGAGATCCGGCTCTATGTATTCGACCAAGACGCAAAGGTCCTGAAATTGGGGGAAGTGAACGACAAAAAAGGGCTCAAGGAATTTCTCAATGAATCCGGCGGAGTGCGCGTTTATCGCGGCGGAATCCGGGTCTATGACTATGGCGAACGCGGGAACGATTGGCTGGATCTGGGCGGCAGGAGGGTCAACGTCCCCACAAAACGTCTCAGCAATAACCTGCTCGTGGGCGCGGTCTCGTTGGACATCAAGAAATCGGTGGACTTGAAACTCAACAGGGGCCTTATCGAAAAGACGAATCGGGAGGGTTTTGTCGAGAGCGGAGACTATGAGGCTTTCAGGGATGCTGTCGTCTATGCGATCCAGAGCATAGAAGTCGAACGCAATATGGACAAGCGGCGCATCAGAAACGCCTATGCCGATTCAAAGCTGCGGGAGCCGGTGCTCGAAGACCTGACAGAACTCAGGGAGATCGTCGAAAAAAGAAGGCTGACAGGAGAAATTGGCCCGTACCTCGACCGCATCGAAACAGATTTCCTGGCTGTGAGAGACCGATTGCTGACCAGCGCCACGGCCGGACTGAGTCTGTCGGTCGTGATCCACGAAGTGGAGAAAGGCATCGCCGAACTGCTGCTGGCAGTGGAAGGTGACAAAGCGACAAACCGGGTTAAGGCGCTCGCCAAACACCTTTCCGAACTGATCGAAGGCTATGGCGCCCTGGTCCGGCGGTCCGGCGTGGGCACGGAGCGTGCGAACTCTCTAATCTCTCAGGCGCTGTTCAACCTGGAACTGCGCCTGCGGGTTCACAAGATCGAATTGGTGAAACGCGCCGGACTGCGCGATTTTCATGTGAAGTGCAGCAGGCGGTTGATAATTTCGACGATCATGAACCTGATCGACAATTCCATTTGGTGGCTCGACAACAAATGGGGAGAGGCCGCAGGCAAAAAGAAGATTCTGGTTGAGCAGGTGGAGGATCTCGGCGGACACCGCGCCATTGTCGTCGCCGATAACGGCCCCGGATTTATCGATCCGCCCGATTTCCTTATCGAGCCGTTCGTCAGCCGGAAGCCCGACGGCATGGGATTGGGCCTGCATATTGCGAGCGAGGTGATGAAGGCGCAAGGGGGTGAACTGGTCTTCCCGGACAGGGGGGATATCGACCTTCCCAAGGAATTTGACGGAGCGGTCGTGGCGCTCTCCTTTAAGGAGCGGAAATGAAAGGTTTGAACGCCGCCCGCGTTCTCTTGCTCGACGACGAGCCGGGCGAGGCGTTGCCCATTATCAAGGCTTTTTCCAAGGTCGGTGTGCCTGTCGCATATTTCGACGGAAGACCCGGCCAAACACCGAGGAACAGGGACAAGCTCCGGGGGATCAGACTGGCGATTCTCGACATGGATCTCGGCTTCGGAGGCCCTCCGGAGAACATGGCATCGACCATGTTGCAAACGCTGGCTAGAATCATTCGTACCGACAATGGTCCATTCGGGGTGTTGATCTGGACGAAACACCCGGACCAAAAGGAAACATTCGCCCGCTTCATGTTTGAACGCTCCGAGCTGCCGAAGCCGGTGTTTGTGGTAATGCTCAAAAAGGCGGATTTCATTGTCGGGTCCGGCGCCGCGAAAAGGCGCTTTTCTATCAACAAGCTTTCCACCGAAGTGGTCAAAGTGCTTGCCGAAACATCGCCGCTTGAATTCATGCAAGTCTGGGAGGGATCGGCATTTCGCGCGGCCACGAACGTCACAAACACCCTGGCGGAGCTCTCAAAATCGACCGCCGACAATCTGGACCAGTGGAAACGGCAATGGCATGACGAGACGCTCAAACTGTTGCTGGTCATCAGCCGCGCACAGGCCGAGGCCCACCATACGCGTGAGAACTGCATTCCGTCACTGTTTCTGGCCTTGAATCCGCTTCATTCCGACCGGATGGACGCTCTTGTCAAAGAGGGCTCGCGTGAGCTGTTTCGGCATATCGACCAGATAATGGGATCGACGGGGAGTTCTGCAATCGAGCGACGGGCCAAAGTGAATTCCATGCTGCACTTGGCGTCAAACGACCTGGACAAATTCAGCCCCGGCAACCTGTATATCCCGGCAGGGCGGCGGCCGTCCATCTTTCCTGCGTTCAAGGACATGCTGCGCAATTCAATTAACGGGGACGAGGCCGCCCAACAAGGAAATCTTGAACTTGTAATCCGGCATGGAAGGCAATGCGGAATCGAAATCACGCCAGCCTGCGACTACGCCCAAGACAAGATGGGCCTCTCCAGGGTGATTATCGGTTTTGTGCTTCCGCACGAGCACAAAAAGCTGGTCAAAAAAGCGGATTTCTTGAAACCCACCGGGCCGTTCTATCTTGACGGCGAGGGTACGCCTCCTGGCGCATACAACCTCTACGTGGACTCCCGTTATGTGATCGCGGCAGAACCCAAGGCGGTGAAACAGCTGCGGGCGACCGCCCGGGTCCGGCCCCAGCTACTCGCAGACATGCAATTCTGGGCGTCATATCAAGCCGCCCGGCAGGGTGTGATGTTGCTTTCCGACAAACCGTGATTGCTTTGGAAATTCGACTTGGACATTTTCACAAAAGCGAAGCGATCATCGGTGATGGCGGCGATTCGACATCGGGGCAACCGCAGCACCGAAGGGACTTTCGCCGGCTTGCTCAGGTGCCACAGAATTTCGGGATGGAAGCTGCACCAGAGCACTGTGACCGGAAAACCGGACTTCTATTTCCCGAAACGGCGAATAGCCGTCTTCGTCGACGGATGTTTTTGGCACGGTTGCCCGAAGTGCTTTCAAGCGCCGCGACAAAACGCGGCCTTCTGGGCGGAAAAAATCGAACGAAACCGCAAGCGCGACCGCAAAGTCGCTCGCGCCTTGCGCCGCGAAGGCGTCGAAGTAATTCGTATCTGGGAGCACGATCTCGAAAACCGGACACGGCGAGTTAGCCGCGTCATTGAACTGTTAGGCCGTAAGAAAGTCGGATGACATGGTTCAAGGGCGGCAAACCTTCAAACGGATGGGTCAATGTCGCACAGGTCCTTCAGTCTGGTTGATCACAAGGTAGCTGAGGCCGAATTCTTTCTACAAAAGCTTGATGAGTGCCGATTCGACTTCTTCTCCTTGCAATGTTTCGTAGCGGCTTTTATCGCTTCAACTCGTTCCATCACATTTTCACTTCAGGCGGTTCTTGGTAATGGAGAGGGATTTGCAGAGTGGTATTCCAGACACCGAAATGCTCTACGGAGCGATCCAACAGCCAGATTCTTCCACAGTTTTCGCACAGTGAATCAGCATATCGGCGACAATCTCGTTGGCGGAGGCGCGAGCGGACCCGGCCAGCCGGTTTTGTACTGGTTTGCCCCATCCCTCGACGTCCAGATTGTCCCAAGCGAGGATGTGGTAACTGCGTGTGGACGGTACTTTCGCACAATCCTTGCGGTCATTTTCGATTGCTACATCGCGTTTGGGCCTTTGATTGATGCGCAACAGAGATACACCGCGGAGTATTTTGCATCAACTGGAAAAAGCATCGAAGACGCAGAGGAGGAAATGGGAATGCCGCGGGGCTGGACTGATATCGGCGATCCGGATTCAGTCCCTTATCGCTGGCAATTGATTAGGGACCAAGCGGCTGGGTGCGAAATCAACGACATTTTCGAAAGATATCTTGGCAAGTCGACGCCGCGGCCGGCGCGTTTGCCTCCCTATGTTGTCCCTCAGAAATGACACAAAGATCATTGGTGAGTCAGGCAGTGCCGGATCCTTTGTCTATTTTTGACATGTTGCGCGCAAGGGCGATTCGAAGGAATTTTGAAGGCGCTTATGGTCCGCCGGAAACCGCAAAGTCTTTGTGATGCATTGTCCCTGGGAAACCGCCTCAAGCCCGCGCGTCGGCGAGACGGCGCTTTGCAAAGGCCTCGGCGCTTGGCCAGTCCGGGGCAACGTACAGGCTTTCGGAGCGAAAGCCCTTCGCCTCGTTCACCACAAAAAAGGAAAGGAGGTTGCCGTTCTCACGGGCCGAATCCAGCAGCTCCCCCCACAGAAAGTCGTCGCTTTCGTGGGTGTGGATCGGCGGGACATCCGAGGGCTCGTAGTTTTCATCTATCTCAAGCGATTTCCAGAGATGCGCCTGAGCGAGTTCGTCCATATTCTCGAAAGCCTCGCGCGCATAGCCTTGGTCATAGGTTTTCAAAACCTCGACTCGCCGTTCCCCAGTCGTCTGCTCGAAGAAAACTTCCTGCTGCGGCATTCCTTGATCCCCTCTGACTCATTATCCTGCAGGTCCAACGCCGAAGTCCAGTTGCAGATTGGTTGCGGTCGCCCCGCCCGGCGCTTGCACCCAAGCAGGCGTTAGGTTACAAAGCCATTAGATTCTGTTGCCGAATGACTCAAATCCAGGGTGCAGGTCATTATCATAAATGGCGAAAACCCGCATCATCGAATGGATTCCGATGTATCCAGATCCTGTCGTCTGGATCAGCGTTGTAAAGCTGGACGCCTCCTGGAGGCACGACACTCCCTATTACGTTGGGAAAAATGCTATCGGACCGGGAAACGGTTCTCCATCGAGGTATAAGAAATTCGGCAAATGGATTGCCGAAGGACACCCGATATGGATGCCCCACATGGGACTTGCTGATGATGGTTACATTGTCTTCAGCGACGGTCGGCATCGCTTCGCCTGGCTTCGCGACCATGGGGTACGAGCATTACCCATAACAGTCTCGCCAGATATAGAGGCGGAAGTGAGGCGGCGCTTTGGCACGAAGAGCCGAACGACGCGTCTGCCTTTTGAGTAGGCCGTCGCGGCGTTCATCTTCACAACAGCTTTGGTCGTACGAAAATGCGCCCAAGGGAAAACCTTGAGTGAAAGATCAATGGTCCTCGTCTCGAATATTGTCCAGATCGACGCCGAAGGCACACAATGAGAGAAAATAGCTATTGCTGGGATGCCCGATATCTCGCAAGGGAGAGTTGCCTCGTATGAGCTACAAGAGCAAGACCATTCAGCAAGCGATCGAGGACATTGATCACAATAAGCTGTACCTGCCCGCGCTGCAGCGGAAGTTCGTTTGGGGCAAGCATCAGATCCAACTTCTGTTCGATTCGCTGATGCGGAATTACCCAATCGGCACCTTCCTCTTCTGGAAGCTGAGTAGGAAAAAGGCGGATGACTACGTTTTCTACGAATTTCTCAAGGAATACGACCAGCGCAGGCCGTACAACCGGCGAAAGACCGGGGCATTTACCCATGAGGAGATTTACGGCGTACTCGACGGGCAGCAACGACTTAGTTCGCTGTACATCGGCCTGATGGGCACCCATGCGGAGAAGGCTCCCTACAAACGATCGTGGAACGATGCTGCGTACGAGAAGATGTGTCTGTACCTGAACCTGCTCTCCTTGCCGTACGTGATCAAGGATCAAGGAAGCATCGATATGCATGAGGACCGAAATTTCGAGTTTCGTTTTCTGCCGCCGACTGAGGCAGGGCAGCAAAACTCGCGAAGATTGAGGGTGGAAGAGGACGGAGTACCGGCGAGTGAGCGAGTGGAACCTGTCTTCTGGTTGAAAGTGGGCGATGTGCTCAATTGGGACGCCGATCCGGACCTAGACCAGTCTGTGGAAGACTTCGCGGATCGGTGCACGAGCGAGACGCAGCGGCAAGCAATTCGCGATAACAAGCGAGTGATCAGGAAGGGGCTCGGTACCCTCCATAAGCGAATCTGTAGCGAGCCGCTTCTGAACTACTTTGAAATCGCGAAGGATGATCTGGAGGACATCCTGAAGATTTTCATTCGCGTGAACAGCGGTGGGACGATCCTAGGCAAGACCGACCTCCTGTTTTCGACCATCGTGGCGACATGGGACGATGGCCGCGAGGAAATCGAAAAACTACTCCAGGAGATCAACTCCAAGGGCGACACGTTCAATTTCACGAACGAGTACCTGATGCGCTGCTGCCTCATGCTGACCGACGCGCCCGTCGTCTACAAGGTGAATTCGTTCAAGACCGAAAACGTGCAGAGGGTTCAGACGGAGTGGCCCAAGATTGCCGACGCAGTAAGGAAAACCGTTGGATTGCTAGCTGAGTTAGGCTTCAACGGAAGCCTCCTGACCTCACAGAACGCAACCATTATCATCGCGTACCACATCTACAAGGGAGGGGACTTAGGAAAAGCGTCGAAGGAGGACATCCGCAAGTACCTGATCCACGCATTGCTGACCCGCATCTTTAGCAGTTCGCAGGACCAGCTTCTGGCATCTTTGAGGAACTCGCTCCGCGAGGAGTCGGCGGCGACGGAGTTCGGCGCGAAGGCGTACCGCCTAAGAAGGCCTGCGTTCTGTTTTAATGACCTGCTGACCGCTGGGCTGCCGAGCCGCAAGTCGCTGGCTGTCTCGGAGGCGGAGATCGAGTTGTTCTTGGCGAGGAAGAAGGGGCCGGACGCGTTCGCTGTGCTGTGCCTGCTTTATCCGCATCTTCGCTTTCAGGACCAGGTCTTTCATCAGGATCATGTTCATCCCTTCTCACAATTCCGTGCGGACCAGTTCACGGAACTGGGACTCACAAAGGAGGAGCAGGCGCAGTGGCTGGAATGCCGCGACGCCGTTCCGAATCTCCAGTTGCTGCAAGGCCGGGAGAACGTGAGGAAGAACGACACGCCATTATTCGACTGGATGGCGAGTATGCCAGAAGCGGAGCGAGCAGCCTTTCGTAGGGACAACTACTTTCCCGAGGGTGTTGGCCTAGAGTTCGCTCGGTTCAAAGAATTCCACCGTCAACGGAAGGAAATCTTGCGGGCAAAACTTCGCACCGAGCTGGCGATCACTTCCGAGCCACAAGGCGCGCCAGCAGACGATTGGGAGGCGATGGAGGAGATAAATGACGAGGATACGCGTGCGTTAGAGGGTGCCACGGCGTGAGTATCGGCTGGCACGAGAGCTTCCGCCCCGCGCTCGCCGCATACAGTCTCTAAAGCGTCTGACACTTAACAGGCATCACCGCCGCTGCCAGAACCCCCGCACGGACCGGCCGCAGCGTCCGCGCCGCCGGTCGCGCTCTTGCGATCTCGTCATAGAGCAAAATCTCCCGACCGCCCACACGGGCACCCTCCGCCACGATCGCCAGATCATCTGCCTGCGCATCGTCCTCGACGCAACCCATCACCCACGCGCAGCCTCTAACCCGCCCATTGTCCCGCACCACCGCGAACGGCCCGTAAACTTGCGCCGCATCGTAAACCCACGCATTTCCTGCGTGACATAGATTGTCCTCGCTCTCGATATACCCACCCAAATCGCCGCGCCTCACATCGCCGAAGTCTCTCAGCGCCCGGATGCGATACACCGTCCGGTCTCCCGCGCTCAAACAATCGCTGGCAAGCAATTCGTATTTCTTCATCATGGCGGCCTCCTATAAACCGAGGGTTCGTGCCGGAGCGCGGCGGCGGACGATTGCGGACAGGGTGACGGTCACATCGACTTCCGCATCCTCATCGAGTCCAGCCTCGACGCCGCCGATCCTCCCGTTCAGAACTATGGCCGAGACACCGTCGATCCGCCCAATCAGGCACTTCACTATGCTTCCCAACGACTGGCTCATTGCACCCTCCACAACACGTTTCATAACCACAACGATTTGTTAACCTATGGCCGAAGTATTAATAAATCGTTAACAAAACAAAATAAATTATCGTGACATATCAGGGCATTCAGGCCTCTATCCTTCCCGCCAGCGCGGTCCACCCAGTTACGCGAACGCAGTGAGCGAAGAGCCAATAAATGGCATCGCGAGCCTAGAGAACAGAACACCCGCCACTTTTTTGTGGCGGCGTGAATCGGCCCGTCGCGATTGTGCGCACCGCCAGAGAAAACAAATGCCGATGCCATACCCGCGCAACCGCTCCTCTAACCATTCCTGAAATCCTTCCCGTCATAATCGGCACGTCCGGAGCATCAGCGGTTCCGCTCACAGTCCGCTTGCTCCGGACACTTACACCCATTTGTGCGAGCACTTGCGAGCACAGAGAGAACGCGAACTTTGAGAGACGCACGATGGCGTTCAGAATCAAAAGGAACGGACTGCTCCGCAAACCTGCGCCGGATTATTCGCAGCTTGACCTCTTCGCAAATATTCCCGAAGAAGCGATCATTGCGGTGGCTTCGCCGCTGCTACTCAATGAACTGGAGGAAACAGATGGACGACAGGAA